>PPYE01435352.1_pt1 | contig 10221 bp, 13 predicted proteins | sample 1559881 | NCBI WGS metagenome assembly PPYE01 (sample SAMN08240022, study PRJNA423297) | Human gut metagenome, whole genome shotgun sequencing project.
GATGAGCCCGGCCCGGCGATAAACATAGGGATAAATTTATTATGTCGTCTTGCGAAAATCGAAATAATGTGCAATTTACACAAATTTGTAAAATGCTGTAAAAATTTGTTTTTGTCGAAAAAACGGGGATGAAAACTTGACAAATAAATAACCAGAAATTTACGAGAAATTAATTTTAAATGTTTACACAATGGGTCAAAGCGGATATAATAAGGAATACCGAAAGATAAAGGAGGCGTAACAGAAGATGGTAACGAAAGAAATGACTATCGGCGAAGTGCTGAACATCAACATGGACATTGCACCGATCCTCATGGAAATCGGAATGCACTGCCTGGGCTGCCCTGCATCACAGGGAGAGTCACTGGAAGAGGCAGCAATGGTACATGGCATTGACGCAGATTTACTGGTAGAGAAGATCAATGCATTTCTGAAGGCGAATGCATAGGGATTGAAAAAAGTATTTCTGAGAAATATATTTTAAATGCAAAGAACGGGAAGCGTCCGATAGTCCGGAGCTTCCCGTTCTTATTTTGGCTTTCTGTTTTATCGTTGTCTTAAATCTCCGCCAGCTGCTGCACGGCGTCGCCTGACACCAGCATCTCGCAGTGCTCCTCGAGGAAGGCCAGGGAGGCGCTGGACGCCTTCTCCAGGGAACCATACTCGGAGAGCATGTTGCAGATCCTGTTGAAATCCCTTGTCTTCAGATCAGACTGTGTCAGCACAAGGATATAGAGGTCTGCTTTCTGGTCTTTGTATAATGTGTTGGAACCGAAATAGATGGATTTCAGCAGATGGGCTGCCTGGATCACCTGGTCCATGGTCTCAAAGGAGAAGAACCGGAGCGACGGCTTCTTTTCCTCCTCGGCAGTTTCCTTGGAGGGCTTCTCCGACAGAGCGGAGACGCTTTCCTTCACTTTGCCGATCAGGTTCAGAAGTTCTTCTGCCCCCTCCAGCTTCTCAAGAGCGCTTTCTTTTGCGGACTCCCAGTCACCTCCGGGTGAGGGAGCGAATTTAGAAAATCTGGTATCCAGTTCCTCCGGATCCTCGACTTTCGTGATTATCAGCACGATGGAGTCGGCTGACGCGGGGATCGCTTCTATCATAAGAGGGATATCGTCCGCTTCAAAGCCAAACTCAAATGCCGCTTGTTGCATCATATCATGGAAAAGTGATTTTGCTTTTTCAGTTCCGTAGGCCAGCTCGCTAAGCTGGAGCTGCCTGGCTGCCAGATCGGCGCGGGTAAGAGTGCATCGGATCTGGTTGTCATTGATCTTCTCAATCTTCATAATATCACTTCCTTTTTCACAGTATAGCATAAGGGATAAGTTAAGTTCAATAAAATAAAAATAAAAAAAGCTTGCGTCAACATAATGGCTGGTGTATAATACAGTCACAGAAATTAGTATTCCCATTTCATTTATTCTTAGAATGGATCTGCCGGTCAGATTTATTTATCAGGGATTTTCAGAACAAGATCAGGTAACCTATCAACCATTTATTTCCAAAAAAAGTCAGATAAGACAAGTATTTATTCAGTTTAAAGATTTTAATCAGATTTATCATTTTTTGCCCAAGGTCGGATTTTCGGCAGGAGCAGATCCAGAGGGCAGCATGGCGGCCCAATAGAATACGGTTTCTGTGTGAAGGCCTATCCTGATATATCACGCACTTCCAAAAGGAGATATGCCTTCAGATGTTTTAGTTATATTCCATTTTATGCGGCGGGCGGGAAAAGTTTCGTCCGGGCAGAAAAAGGAGGCTGTTATGCCGGAGGACACGAAGGAATTTCAGGAGCTGTTCAGGGAGCTGAGCGGCTACGAGAAAAAGGGAGTATACATAGAACTTGAGGGGAAACCGGCAAGCCCGACACAGATTGTACAGGCGCATATGCTGCAGGAGGATTCCGGCTATATGCGGGATTATGTGCTCAACGAGAAAGGAGATCTGAAAGCGCTGTACTTCAATCACATTGAAAAGGAACAGTAGACAATAAAAAAGACCGAACAGTGCGGACACCCCTCGCAAAAGTCTTGAAAATGTCGAAATATATAATGACGTGTGCGGGAAACATTGGTATAATAATGTATATGTGTGTGGGAGGTGCAGCATGGATCAGAGACGCAGAAGGAGGAGGACTGCGCGCGGACGGAAACAGTCAAGGCGCAGAAGGAAGAGAAATCTTATCCTGAAGACAGGATTTTTTATTATAGTGATCATAGCGGCTGTTGCAGCGTTCTTTTTGTGGAGGCGGTATGGCCCCTCAGATGAGCAGGCTGACAGGAATGAATATTATGGAATAGAAAGTGACGGTCAGCTGGCTATTGTCGTGAATAATGAGATCCTTGAACCCAGGGGGATGATCTCCGATGGAAGAGCCTATGTGGAGTACGCAACCGTGCGAGACTATATCAACTCCAGATTTTACTGGGATCCAGGTGAGAATGTGCTGCTCTACACGCTGCCTACTGACACGGTCAGCGTGGGCGTGGGAGCCAGCGAGTACACTCTCGCAAATCAGAAAACGAGCACAGACTACGTCATTTTAAGGACAGAGGGAAGTACAGCGTACATTGCGCTTGATTTTGTGGCTCAGTACACAGACATGTCCTACGAAGTTTTCACCGACCCGGACAGAGCGGTGGTGGTGACTGAGAAGGAAGAGAAAGTGGCGGAGGTGAAAAGAGACACCCAGGTGCGTTATCAGGGCGGGGTGAAGAGTCCCATCCTGACGGAGGTCTCCAAGGGAGACACTGTGGCTGTCATCGAGGACGAGGGCGACTGGAAGAAGGTGCGCACCCAGGACGGCTTCATCGGATATGTGAAGAAGAACAGGCTCCGGAACGAGAAAAAGACAACCTACGACAGAGGCTTCGAGGAGCCTGTATATACAAATATTTCCGAGGATTACGTGATCAACATGGCATGGCACAACGTGACCAACTCTGACGCCAATAGCAGCGTCCTGGAGATGATCGCCAACACAAAGGGGCTGACTACTATCTCTCCAACCTGGTTCCACGTGGCGGACACGTCCGGCAACCTGGAGTCTATCGCCAGCTCGGAGTATGTGAACTATGCCCATCAGTCCAATATCGAGGTGTGGGCGGCTATTCGGGATTTCGACGGAGGCATCAGCTCCCAGGAGGAGTCCTATGCGCTGCTCTCCAGCACTTCAAGCAGGACAAACCTGATCAACCAGCTGATGGCGGCCGTGTTCCAGACCGGGATCGACGGCATCAATGTGGACTTTGAGATGATCTCAGAGGAGTGCGGTGAGCACTATATCCAGTTTATCCGGGAGCTGTCCGTGCAGTGCAGGAAGAACAACATCGTGCTCTCCGTGGACAATTACGTTCCTCAGAGCTACAACCAGCAGTACCACCGGGAGGAGCAGGGCGCAGTGGCGGACTACGTGGTCATCATGGGCTACGACGAGCACTACGGCGGCTCACCTGAGGCGGGCTCAGTGGCCTCCTACGATTTTGTGAAGGCAGGCATTGAGAACACGCTGAAGGAGGTTCCGGCTGAGAAGGTGATCAATGCGGTGCCCTTCTTTACACGAGTGTGGGAGGAGACTCCCAAGACGGAGGAGGAGATCGCTGCTGACCAGGGCACGGACGCGGCTGAGTACACCACGAATGTGACCAGCACCGCCTACGGGATGGCGGACGCCAGGGCTGTGGTGGAACAGGCGGGAGCCGAGATCACCTGGGATGAGACGACACAGCAGAATTACGCTACCTGGGAGGCGAACGGAGTCACCTACGAAGTGTGGCTCGAGGACGCCCAGTCACTGGAGCCCCGGCTGAAGCTCATGAAGGACTACGGGCTGGCCGGCACAGCCGCATGGCGTCTGGGACAGGAGACATCGGACATCTGGGAGCTGATACTGCAGTATGTAAATTAACGTAAAGTAAAATCATGTCAGGCAAGGCAGGAGCAGTCTGGCGACGGCATTAATAAGCGCCCTCCGGGCGGCATATACTATAGACGGATAAGAAAATGATCGTTTTGGTATATGCTGACAGGGGGGTGCTTTTTTGCTGAAAAGGATCATGGAGCTGCTGTTTGCGCTGGCTGTGCTGGCCGGTCTTCTCTTCGCCGGGGGAAAGGTCCGCACATATGTCAGCGTGCAGCAGGAGAATGTCAGGAGAAATCTGGTCGTTCTGGATCCAGGGCACGGCGGGAGGGATCCCGGCAAGATCGGGGCAAATGAGGAGTTGGAAAAGGACATCAACCTGGCCATCTCCCTGAAGGTGAAGGAGAAGCTGGAGAAGGACGGGATGGAGGTTGTGATGACAAGGGAGGAGGACGCTATGCTGGCAGATGAGGATGCGGACAACAAGAAGCTGGAGGATTTGAACAACAGGATCAGTATCATCAATGAGCGCCAGCCGGCCATCGCTGTCAGCATCCACCAGAACAGCTATCCCGACCCTTCCGTAAAAGGAGCCCAGATCTTCTATTTCACCCACTCGGACAAAGGAAAGCAGGCGGCGGAGGCGCTGCAGAAGGAGCTGCTGGAATTTGATCAGGAAAATACGAGGGACATCAAGGCAAACGACACCTACTACCTGCTGAAAAAGACGGAGGTACCCACTGTGATCGTGGAGTGTGGCTTTCTCTCCAGCCCCGAGGAGACGGCTCTTTTGACAGACGAGTCGTACCAGGAGAAGCTGGCTGGGGCCATTGCCAAAGGCATTGAAAGCTGGGTGGTAAAATAGGCGGATTGATGCTATAATAAAGGGCATGAAGACAAGAGTAGAAAAAATAGACAAAGCACAAATGAATATGGATATCATAGATGCAGCCGGGCAGATCCTGAGGCAGGGCGGACTGGTTGCATTTCCTACGGAAACAGTGTACGGACTGGGGGCTAATGCCCTGGACGAGGAGGCGGCCAGAAAGACCTACGCCGCCAAGGGAAGGCCCTCCGACAATCCACTTATCGTCCACATCGCCGACCTTAAGGACCTGTATCCCATCACAAAAGGAGTGCCGGAGAAGGCGGTGGCACTGGCGGAGAAATTCTGGCCCGGCCCGCTGACCATGATCTTTGAGAAAAGTGAAATTGTCCCCCACGGGACAACGGGGGGACTGGACACAGTGGCGCTCTCATCAAGGCGGCGGGAGGCTACGTGTCAGGCCCAAGCGCCAACACCTCCGGAAGGCCAAGCCCCACCACGGCGCAGCATGTTCTGGACGACCTGGATGGAAAGATCAATATGATCCTGGATGGTGGCCCTGTCCACATCGGCGTGGAGTCCACTATCGTGGACATGACGGTGGAGCCGCCCATGATCCTGCGGCCGGGGGCTGTCACGAAGGAGATGCTGGAGGAGACGGTGGGGGAGGTGTCTGTGGACCACACCATCCTCACGGCGGACAGCAAGACCCCGCCCAAGGCCCCGGGAATGAAGTACCGCCACTATGCGCCCAGGGCAGAGATGACTGTCGTGGAGGGATCTCTCGAGAAGGTGGTGGACAAGATCAGCGAGCTTGCAGCCGCCCGGGAGAGGGAAGGACACCGCACCGGCATTATAGCCACCCGGGAGACCATGGACAGGTACACCAGCAGGAATGTGAAGTGCATCGGCACCAGGGAGGATGAGAGTACAGTGGCGGCCAATCTGTACGCCATCCTGCGTGATTTTGACGATGACGGGACAGAGTTTATCTACAGCGAAGCATTTGCGTCTGACGGAATCGGGAGCGCTGTCATGAACAGGCTTCTGAAGGCCGCAGGGCATCATGTGATAAATGTTTAAAAATGCAGGAGGAAAAAAGAATGTCAAATGTGTACGTAATGGATCACCCGCTGATCCAGCATAAGATCGGGCTGCTCCGGAGAGAGGAGACAGGATCCAGGGATTTCAGAGCCCTTGTGGAGGAGATCGCTATGCTCATGTGCTATGAGGCCACGAGGGACCTGAAGCTGGAGGATGTGAAGATCACCACCCCCATCTGTGAGACCACAGCCAAGCAGCTGGAGGGAAAAAAGCTGGCCATTGTCCCCATCCTCAGGGCGGGCATCGGCATGGTGGAGGGTATGCTGGCACTGATACCGGCGGCCAAGGTGGGGCATATCGGCCTGTACCGGGATCCGGAGACGCTGGAGCCGGTGGAGTACTACTGCAAGCTGCCTGCGGACTGCGACGAGAGGGAGGTCTTTGTGGTGGATCCCATGCTGGCCACAGGAGGCTCCTGTGCGGCGGCCATTGAGCTCCTGAAGGCAAAGGGGGTAAAGAAGATCCGCTTCCTGTGCACCATCGCGGCGCCGGAGGGCGTGGAGCGGATGCAGAAGGAACACCCGGATGTGGATCTCTACATCGGGGCCCTGGACGATCATCTGAACGATCACGGCTACATCGTGCCCGGCCTTGGAGACGCGGGAGACCGCATTTTCGGAACAAAATAGGAGAACAGAGTGTCAGGGAAATGGAACGGGAGGCATTTTTATGGCAAATAAAAGAGAAGACTATATAACCTGGGATGAGTATTTCATGGGAGTTGCGATCCTGTCCGGACAGCGGTCCAAGGATCCCAACACCCAGGTGGGGTGCTGCATCGTGAGCCAGGACAACAAGATCCTGTCCATGGGCTACAACGGGCTCCCCATAGGCTGCTCCGACGAGGAGTTTCCCTGGAACAGGGAGGGGGAGGATCCCCTGGAGACCAAGTATGTATATACCGTCCACAGCGAGCTCAATGCCATCCTGAACTACAGGGGCGGCAGCCTGGAGGGGGCCAAGCTGTATGTGTCCCTCTTCCCCTGCAACGAGTGCGCCAAGGCGATCATCCAGAGCGGCATCAAGGAAGTCATCTATGACTGCAACAAATACAAAGGGACTCCGTCCGTGGCTGCATCCATGCGGATGTTCGACGCGGCCGGAGTCAAATACCACCCCTACCGAAGGACCGGCAGGAAAATCGAGATCGAGCTTTAGGACTGGATGGCCTTTGCCTGGCGGAGAAGGAAACAGTAGCGCTTCCATGCCGCGTTTCCCCGGTAAATATAGCAGTCGATCAGGTCGGGATCGCAGGCGTTCTGAAAGTTGTTGTAGGCGTCTTCGATCTCCTGCCTGGCCTGCGCGATCTCCTCGGCAATGTCAAAATTGTCCCGGTCAAAGGACAGCCTTTTGTAGATGTCTTCCTCGGCTGCCCGTCCCCGCTGAAACAGCTTCATGTGCAGTCACCTCCACAGTCATTTCTCTTTATTTCCAGTATATCCAGATTTTGAGAATAAAATACCTGAAGCCTGTCATATATATGTAAAAATGAGCAGGCAGGGAGCGTCGGGCAGGGCGTATGGAAGACGGGAGAGAGTATGGGCCGGGAGAAAAGACAGGATGGGTGCTGAACTTTGTGATACGCGCGATGGTGGGGATGGCTGTCATTTTCTTTGTAAATTATTTCCTTGACTTGCGGGGAATAGACATGGCGGTGGGCCTGAGTCCGGTGTCCTTTTTGACATCCGGAGTCCTTGGAATACCTGGGGTTGCGCTCCTTTACGGGATTGTGATCTACCAATCTTTGTGAGAATTTCACAAAGAAAAAATATTTCTGAAAAAGCTATGGACATTTGTGCGGTGTAGGGCTATAATACATCGTACAAGTTTTCATAACTTGTATCTGATTAAATCTTGTTGAAAATCTGACAAATGTTTCTGTAATTCAAGGCCTTTTCGGCAGAGAATTCAAAAACAGACAAGCACAACTGAATATGGAACTGTAAACAGAACAAGCAAGTAGTTTTACGCATGCGCAAAGCGTGTGGGGAGGATGTATGTGAGCAGCAGAAATTTGGTCATCTGCGATCCGGAGACAGAGTACGCTGCCAGGCTTGCCGGGTTTCTGAACGGGAAAAGGGAACTTGCCTTTCAAGTAAAAATATGTAAAAGTCCCGATCAGATCCAGGAGGCAGCAGGGCAGATGCCGATCGACATCCTGCTGATTTCTGAGGATCTCAGGGAGCTGTACGATCTTCAGGGCGAAGGGGAAAAGGCGGCCAAGACCGTTCTTCTCACGTCAGAGAGAGGCGAGGGCAAGGACATGGACACCATTTTCAAATATCAGTCAGGGGAACAGATCTGTATGTGTCTGATGCAGCTTCTGGCAAGAGGGGAGAAGGCGGAGCTTCTCCGGATACGCAAGAAAGGAAATGGAAGAATCATAGGATTTTATTCGCCTGTGCGCCGGCTCGGGCAGACAAGAATGGCTCTCCGGAAGGGGAGAGAGCTGTCCCGCACAGAGAACGTGCTGTACTTAAACATGGAGGTTTATGCGGGGACAGGCTCGTATTTTCCGGAGGAGAGGCAGAAGAACATGTCTGAGCTTCTCTACTACGCAAAGCAGGAGTCGAGGAAGCTGGCGGGTGTCCTGGCAGGGCTGGTAAAGAGCCTGGAGGGCGTGGACTATGTGCCGCCGGCGGTCATACCGGATGACATCAGAGACGTGTCCCCGGGAGAATGGATCTGGCTATTTGAGGAGATCCTGCGGACAAGCATCTATGACACCCTTGTGCTGGACATCGGCGACAGCGTGCAGGGGCTGTACAGAATACTGGAAGCCTGTGATGAGATCTATATGTCTGCGGCAGATGACCCTGCGGCCTCCTCCAAGATACGGCAGTTCGAGGAAGCCCTTGAACAGGCCGGCTGCGGGCATGTGGCAGAAAGGGTGGTACGATGTGATATCAGAAGAACAGCTCCAGGAAAAGGTACTGGCCAGACTGGATCTGTCAAGAGAGATCGGAGACGATGAGCTGACAGAGCTGATCTTCCGGGTGCTGGACGAGGAGAGCGCAGGAGAGTATATTCCTCTCCAGAAGAAGGCGGAGCTGGGGCGGGAGCTTTACAATGCCTTTCGCCGGCTGGACCTTCTGCAGGATCTGATCGAGGACCAGGAGATTACGGAGATCATGATCAACGGCACACAGAATATTTTCGTGGAGAAAAAAGGGAAGATATACATGACAGACAAGCGCTTCCCCTCCCGGAGCAGGCTGGAGGACGTGATCCAGCAGATCGTGGCGGGGGCCAACCGCATGGTCAACGAGTCGGTGCCCATCGCCGATGCGCGCCTTTCAGATGGATCCAGAGTCAATGTGGTCCTCTATCCTGTGGCCCTCAACGGGCCGGTGGTGACGATCCGGAAATTTCCCTCAGAGCAGATCACCATGCAGGACCTGGTCCGCCTGGGAGCCCTCAGCGAGGAGACGGCGGGCTTTCTGAAGATGCTGGTCGTAGCCGGGTACAATATCTTCATCAGCGGAGGCACCGGTTCCGGCAAGACCACGCTTCTCAACGCCCTGTCCCAGTTCATACCGTCGGAGGAGAGAGTCATTACCATCGAAGACAACGCGGAGCTTCAGATCCAGGGAGTGCCCAATCTGGTGAGGATGGAGGCCAAAAATCCAAACATGGAGGGAGCCGGGGAGATCACCATCCGGCAGCTTATCCGGACTGCCCTCAGGATGCGGCCGGACCGCATCATCGTGGGGGAGGTCAGAGGAGCAGAGACTATTGACATGATACAGGCTATGTCCACCGGACATAAGGGTAGCCTCAGCACTGGCCACTCCGACAGCCCCAGAGACATGCTGCGGAGACTGGAGACCATGGTGCTCATGGGGATGGACATTCCCCTGGCGGCCATACAGAGGCAGATCGCCTCTGCCATTGACATCATCATCCACGTGGGGCGGCTTCGGGATAAGAGCAGAAAGGTGCTGGAGATCGTGGAGGTGCTGGACTATGAGGACGGGGAAATTCAGACAGGCTGTCTCTATGAATTTCAGGAGACAAAATGCAGGAGGACAGACGGCGTCATCGAGGGAAGATGGCAGAAGGTCCGGCCGCTCCTGCACACAGAAAAATTACTTTCAGCAGGATATCAGACCCCATGAGTATATTCTTGCGGTCTTAAAATATGCAGGATTTCTTGCAGCGGTTGCCTGGCTCTACTATGAATCGATATGGGCCTTTCTCCTGTGCGCACCGGGAGTCTTTCTGTATCTCAGATACTGGAAGGCAGAGTGCCTGGAAAAGAAGAAAAGAGAATTTGCCCTCCAGTTTCAGGAGGCGATCCGCTCTCTTGCGGCAGCTCTGAACGTGGGGTATTCCCTGGAAAATGCCATAAAAGAAACAAAAAAAGATATTAATATATTATATAGTGAACAGACGGCCATAAGCCGGGAGTTTGATTACATGATCCGGC
>PPYE01457210.1_pt1 | contig 10221 bp, 10 predicted proteins | sample 1559881 | NCBI WGS metagenome assembly PPYE01 (sample SAMN08240022, study PRJNA423297) | Human gut metagenome, whole genome shotgun sequencing project.
ATACACGCCTGCCGGGAAGAATTTTACGACGGTCAAGCCCATCTTCATCGCCGCCATGATCTCCGTCGGGGTCACACAGCCGGGCGTCACGGCAACGCCGTTTTCCACGCACCAGCGGACGACTTCCTCGTCAAAGCCGGGGGCAACGATGAACTTCGCGCCGCACTCGACGGCCTTGCGGCACTGGTCGAGCGTGATGACCGTGCCCGCACCGACGAGCATGTCGGGGCAGCTTTCCGCGACCGCCTTGATCGAATCCGCCGCAGCCGCCGTGCGGAACGTGATTTCCATCACGTCCACGCCGCCGGCAAGCAAAGCCTTTGCCGTCGCGACCGCGTCCTTTGCATCGTCCAGCACCACGACCGGCACAACAGCCGATGCGGCCAGCCTTTTTAAACTATCCATTTCTTCCTCCTTATTACACAGCCAAAACGCCAGAACATAGGAACTGGGTACAGGGCCTGAATCAGCTCCAGCCTTCGGCAAGCTAATATGTGTATCCTCCGTGAAAAACACGAGCCGGATTTTTTACAAGCAGCGTATGGATTTCATCCTCGCTGACACCGCGTTCTTTCAGCTTCGGAAGCACGCTCTCAAAAATATGCGTAAAGCCCGTTATGTTATCAAAAGAACGGATCGCTTCGAACTTTTTGAAGCTGTTTTTCCCCCAGTCGGAATAAAAGGGGATGTCCTGCGAGATGATGAGCCTGTTGATCCAGCCGCGATCCATAAGCTCCAGCAGATTCCTTACGCGATCCTCCTCCGGCCATAGCACTTCCAACCCGAATCTGTCCAGACCGAGATAAACACCCATGCGCAGCAGCTCTTCCAAATAATCCAGATCATTCGTGTCGCCGACGTGACCGATCACAACTTTGGACAGATCCACGCCTGCCTTTTCAAGAATCAGCGCCTGTTCGAGACCAAGCCGGTCAGCCGCTATGGTATGCGTTGTTACTGGTATGCCGGTAATTGCCGCTGCACGAGCTACTGCCTTTAACTGAAATACATTTACAGGGGTGATCCCGAATCTGTCCGTCGCAGCTTTCAGCATTCCAGCCTTAATATCGGTGCTCTCGCAGCCCTCTTCAATGTCCCGAATAAACAACTCCGATATTTCCTCATACGGTTTATCGATTTGCCAGCTCTCTTCATAGAAGAATAAACCGGTAGCCGCCACAATGTTGACATCGCACGATTCCGAAACCCGCTTTATAAAGCGAATATCCCGTCCCATATTCACGGCTGTCTGATCGACATATGTGCTCAACCCGTATTTTTTTGCTTTTTGAAAGACAGGCTTGATTTTCTCCAGGAAGATATCAGCATGAAACCAATCTGCATAACACCGCTTCATTGAGTTATTCAGTTCTGCAAGGTGTTCATGCATCAGGGTTATTCCCAACTCCCCAGGGCTTACAGGGCCTTTGACGGTATTGACGTAACAGGACATTTCACATCTCCTTTTCTCTCGTTTGTTCTTGATTTCTCAATTGGCGTACAGGTGGTAAAGGTGGGGGCGAAAGACCGGTCCGGCGACAGTTCTGATTGTGCTCGGAATCTGACAGGCTAGGTGGTGAAGGGTCCCAGCATGTGTTTGTGTTCCATCAGCACAAAGATCGTATGGCTCTTGGAAACACACTTTTTTCCTTTGAGTTCGAGTAAGATGCTTTCCAGTTCTGTAATATCCCTTGCGTACAGTCTCAACTGATAGTCATACTCTCCTGTAATCGCATAACAGTCAACGATGTTCTCTTTTGCATTTACAAACTCAAGTAGTTCGTTTACCCTTGAATACTGATCAACAACAAGCAGTACAAATGCCTGGACAGAACTGTTAATCTTTTGTGGATTCAATTGAATCGTGAATCGCTCGATTATGCCGTTTTCGCGCAACCTGGAAATCCGTTTGTTGACTGCCGGTATGGATAGATTGACCTTTTTTGAGATGTCAGTCGCAGAGCAGCGTGCGTCCTCTGCCAAAATCCGAAGCAATTGAGCATCGATGCTGTCCATAAAAAATCCTCCTTTAGTAGTCAGAAGGTCTATTATGTTCTTAAAGCAGAAAGCACTGTGTCAAAGCCTCAACGCGAACTCGGAACATTTTTTAACCATTCTACGTAGAATTCTTTGATTTTTCAAGCATTTTTAAGCATTTCGAACAATAATAAACTTTTTCTTGCATTCAACTTAATTTTACTCCATTATCCTTCCGTTTTGAAGCAGTAAGATTAAAAAAATAAACCAATTTTTATGCCGCCGCTCTTTGTGCAGGTTTTACAGTATTATGATGTGTTTTGCGCACCGACAGTGAGGCATCTTTCAGCCGCAATTGGAAATTCGCATCCTGCCCGTATTTCGCCCTTACGGTTGCTCCTGCACTAGGGATGAAAGCTGTCTGACAACTTGTCTTTTTATAAAAACATCAAACTGCAAAATATTGCACATCTCCAAAATTCAACAAATGATTCTGTTTTTATTGACATCTTCAAATGATACTGCTATTTTTTGAATACAGGATGTTCCCTCTGCAGTGCTGCAGCCTACAGAGGTCATCCCAGCTAAGCGTTTTCTTAGCGCGAAAAAATCAGTTATATGTGATGTGAGGATGGAGGAATTTACTTTGAAAAAACTTACCGCTTTATTTCTTGCCCTGCTGATGTTGGTCAGTATGTGTGCCTGCGCGTCTCCTGCTTCTACAGAGGATGATGCCTATCAGGCGAAAGTCGCACTTTGTCTGGTCACTCCTGTGAATGATGGAGCATGGAGTCAGCTCGCTTATGACGCTGTTATGAAAGCAAAGGATACCTACAACATCTCCGTAAAATATACGGAAAACATCAAGCCTACCGAGATGGAAGCAGTTTTCACGGACTACGCATCTCAGGGATATGACCTGATCATTGGGCATAGTTTTTCTTTCGGCGATGCGGCTCTGGCCGTTGCAGAACGCTATCCTGATACAAAATTCATCGTTATCGACGGAACGGTCAGCTCCGAGAACGTCGCATCCTACACGCTCAAGATGCAGGAGGTCGGATATCTGGAGGGCATTGCGGCTGGAATGATGACAAAAACAAATAAAGTCGGCTTTGTCGCGGGTCTGGTCGGTCCGGCTATCATCAAGGTTGCTGAGGGGTACAAATTAGGCGTTCAGGCTGTGAATCCGAATTGTGATGTCTATACTGCATATACCGGCTCAACGGAAGATGTGCAAAAGTCCAAGGAGGCCGCGCAGGCTATGATCGACAAGGGTGTGGATCTGATCGGCGGCGGCGGGAATGCGTCCAATGCAGGCATGATAAAGGCATGTGAGGAAGCGGGCGTTTATGCTTTCGGCGAGCTTGAACAGCAGAATCTTGCTCCAGAAACAGTTATTTTCTGTAACATGAACAACATTGAAAACCTTGTTCTTCAGGCGGTCAAGGATACGATTGACGGGGATTTCCAGGGCTGCATTCGGGAATATGGCATTGCTGCAGATGTTGCGCAGCTGACCGAATATAACTCGCATGTTCCGCAGGAGGTAAAGGATAAGCTGGCGGAATGCATGGATCAAATGCGCTCCGGTGAACTTGATATTCCGATGATCACAGAGATCTCGGACGATATTATCCATTGACTGATTGTGTCCTACGCAGCGCAAGGAAGAATCTGGCAAAATGAGCGGGTGCAATCCGATATGGCGTCCGTTTCATACCGCAGTGGTTCTTTCACTTAAGATCTCCGTGGCGTGCGGCAGAATCATCTGGGATGCATTCTGCCGCATTTCCACTACTACCTAACAGGAGACAAAAAACATGGCATTATTGGAAATGAAAGGGATCACCAAGCTTTTTTACGGGATCCCTGCCAACGATCACATTGATCTGTCTGTAGAGGAGAGCGAAATTCACGCGCTTCTCGGTGAAAACGGCGCAGGAAAAACAACCCTTATGAATATTCTATACGGCTTGTATCACTGCGACGAAGGCGAGATCTGGTGGAACGGTGTCAAACAGGACTTTCAGAAGCCGCTGGATGCTATCGCCTGCGGCATCGGCATGGTGCATCAGCATTTTATGTTGGTTCGACCGATGACTGTCTTACAAAATATCATTCTGGGAATGAAAGTCGAAAGTTACCCGTTTATAAAGAAAAAAGACATTGCGAAGAAAATCAAAGCGCTGTCACAGAAATACGGCTTGGCCGTGGATGTCGATAAACGGATCGATGAGCTCTCTGTTGGCGAACAGCAGCGTGTCGAGATCCTAAAGGCGCTCTACAGAAACGCAAAGCTTCTTGTTCTGGACGAACCCACTGCCGTCTTGACGCCACAGGAAACAGAAGTTCTGTTCTCTGTTTTGAGATCACTCAAGGAAGACGGACACAGTATCATTCTGATTTCTCACCGGCTTGCTGAGATCATGGAAATTACGGATAAGATCACGGTTCTGCGCAGCGGAAAAAGAATTGACACGCTTACAACCGCAAAATGTACGGAAGCGCTTCTGTCCCAGCTTATGATCGGCCGACAGATTCGTACAGACAAAATTGAGTATGCCGAAAAGCCGCGTCCGGAGCGTGTATTGGATGTGCGGGGGCTTACGCTTAAAAACCCCAACGGCAGCAAGAATCTTCTGGATCAGGTTTCGTTCTGCCTCCATTGCGGAGAAATTCTCGGTGTGGCCGGAGTGGATGGGAACGGTCAAAACTATCTCGCTGAATTTCTTTGCGGGATTCGCAGACAGGATTCGCAATGCGTTTCTTTCAAAAATCAGTATATTGACAGACTGAACGTGCGGCAGCACTTTGAGCTTGGAATTTCCTACATCCCGGATGACCGTCATCGTGATGGATTGATTCTGGATAAGAGTATCTCGGATAATTTGATCCTGCGTGATTATCGGACTCCAAAAATCTCAAAATTCGGCGTCGTCAACGAAAAGAACGTACTTGCTGATCGCTATGCAACCCACACGTGGACTTGATATCGGCGCATCAAGTTATGTACGGACGTGTATGCAGAACCTCCGAGACCGCGGCAAAGGTGTGCTCCTGATTTCGACGGATCTTGATGAGATCATGCAGGTTTCCGACCGAATCGCCGTAATGTATGAAGGGAAAATTATGGGCATTGTAGAAAACTCCGCCGAATTAAAAGCCGAAACACTGGGCCTTATGATGGGCGGCCGCCCTGTGGAGGAGGTTATTGCGGAATGAAGCAAAGGTTTATTAGAATTGCGTCCTCCGTCGCCGCAGTACTGCTGCTTGCTGTTGGATTGATATGGCTCTGCCATGCCGATCCGATTGAGGCGTTCGGATATTTTTGTTATGGGCTGTTCGGTTCGCTTAACGGTTTCGCCGAGATATTCGTAAAGGCAACTCCGCTAATCCTGATGGGATTAGGCGTTTCTATTTCATTTCAAACCGGCTTTTTCAATATCGGTGCAGAGGGGCAGTTTTACATGGGCGCACTGATGGCAACGTTTGTTGCTATCAAGCTTCCAGGGCCGCCATGGTTTCGCTGCATCCTTGCTATATTTGTCGCATTCATATTTGGCGGGGTGTGGGCATTTATTCCTGCGATCTTAAAAAACAGGTGGGGGATCAGTGAAACCGTTAATACGATCATGTTCAACTATATTGCCACGATGTTTGTCGGGATCGCGATCCGCGGTGTTTTGATGGATAGCGCGGATTACCTGCCGCAGAGCGCAAAGACAGACTGTAATCTTCCTCTTCTTCTGCTTCCAACTCGCTTTCACCTTGGTTTTTTTATCGCCGTGGTGATAGCTCTCCTAATCTGGTTCGTTATGTATAAAACAGTGCTGGGCTATGAACTGAAAGTCAGCGGCAGCAACCCGAGAGGCGCATTCTGTGTTGGTATACCCGTCCAAAAAAGCCTTTTAACGGCAGCTATTCTGAGCGGCGGTCTGTCTGGCATTGCAGGCTCTGTTGAATTGCTGGGTGTCCAGCACCGCTTGATGGAGAATCTTTCTGCCGGAAACGGTTTCACCGCGATCCTGATCGCGCTTCTTGCAAAGAACCACCCATTGGGAGTCATTTTGGTTTCAATTTTGTATGCCGCGCTGCAAGTCGGTGCAAATACCATGCAACGTCAAATGGGTATCCCGTCATCTATTGTCAGTATTTTGATTGGCTTTATTGTTTTTCTGATCCTATCCAAGGACTTTTGGGAACTGCACACTCGCGCGAAGAAAAAAACGGAGGTGAGTAAGCATGAGTGAACTCCTGCAACTTACATTCTGGGCAACATTTTTATCTGCCGCAGTACGCACAGCGATTCCGATTCTGTGCGCTTCCATTGGCGAAGACATTTCAGAGAAAGCCGGCATCATTAACGTTGGTTTGGAAGCAGTCATGCTGGTTGGAGCTTTTTTTGGGTTTGCGGCAGCCTATTTGACGCGCAGCCTGTTCTGGGGGTTCGTCGTCGGTATGCTCGCAGGGATGCTTTTGAGCCTGCTTCACGCATTCCTATCAGTTTACCTGAAGCAGGACAGACCATCTGGGGTATGTCTCTTTGCGCGGTCGGCGAAAATCCCCGCGCGGCAGACGCCGTTGGCATTTCCGTATATAAGAATCAGTACATGGCAGCTGCCGTCAATGGGCTGCTAGGAGGCCTCGGCGGTGCTTACCTGCTGCTTGGGCAGCTTGGTATCTTCTTTGAAAACATTACCGCAGGCCGCGGCTATATCGCTCTGGCGGTAGTAGTATTTGGCCGGCGCAATCCCATAGGAATCCTTTTGGCTGCACTTTTTTTTGGCGCAGCGGAGGCTTTTCAGTTCCGACTGCAGATTTTGGGGATATCGCTCCCAATTCAGGTCTTTACAGGGTTGCCATATGTTCTGACTGCGCTCTCACTGCTGCTTGTCGCACGAAGCAAAAGAGACGGTACGCCTGCTGCCTTGGGAGTTGCGTATGATCGCATGTCCCGATAAGAAAATCACAGAGAGGTTTTTATGAATACATCTATTTTTGCACTGAAGGGGCACATTATCCACACCCCGACCCCGAAAGGGTTTGAGATCTTCGAGAACTCCTATGTTGTCTGTAAAAAAGATACCGTCGTCGGCATATTCAAGGATTTGCCAGAGCAATATCAGGCGATCCCCGTTTTTGATTATTCGGGAAAGCTGATCATTCCAGGTATGGCGGATATTCATCAGCATGCACCGCAATATGGCTTTCGCGGGTTAGGAATGGCTCTGGATTTGGATAGTAATTGGAACACTTGGTTCATGCAGTACTCTTTGCCGGAGGAACGCCATTTCAACGACCTGAACTACGCTGAACTGGCATATGAAAAATTCACAAATGACCTGCTTAGATCTACTACGACCAGAACGTGTACGTTTGCAACGATCCATCGCCCCGCGACAGAGCTTCTGATGCAGAAGCTCGCTGATAAGGGATTTGCGGCATATGTCGGCAAGCTGAATATGGATCGAAATTCCATTGAAGGGTTGCAGGAAACAACGGAAGAATCTCTGCGGGAAACTAGAACATGGCTTGAGAACACATGCGAAAAATACGAATACGTTAAGCCGATGATCACGCCTCGATATATACCATCCTGCACAGATGCCTGCATGGAAGGTCTGCAGGCTCTCATTCATGAATTCGGTGTTCCTACTCAATCCCATTTAAGCGAAGGCCTGGACGAAATTGAATGGGTCAAGCAGTTAAAACCGGAAATCTCTTTTTACGGACAGGCCTATGATATGTACGATATGCTGGGTTCGGTCGTGCAGAGCGTACAGGCGCATTGTGTCTTCCCAACACCGGAGGAATTTGAATTAATGTCTAGAAGGAAAAAGCTCTGGGTTGCGCATTGCCCACAAAGCAACATGAACGCAAACGGCGTTGCAGCGCCGATCCGCAGGTACCTGGACGCTGGAATCCATGTCGGTCTTGGTACGGATATTGCTGGCTCGAATACGCTGAGTATGTTCCGCACAATCTCGGATACGATTGTCGCCTCCAAAATCTATTGGAACAGCATGGAAAGAAAAGGAGATCCGTTCGCCGAGAAGACTTACTTGACCGTTTCTGAGGCGTTTTACCTTGCCACAAAGGGCGGTTGCTCATTTTGGGGAAAAGCCGGCAGTTTTGAAGAAGGCTCTCTTTTCGATGCCGTTGTTATTGACGATGCGCCTTTGTGGGATTTCAATAACAGAAGCCTCCGTCAAAGAATCGAACGAGTGGTATTCCAAGGAGACGAGCGGCATACGGTTGCCAAATTTATTAATGGCCGAAAGGTTTACGGATAAGCCGCACACCGCTGCGACCCCGAAAGCATCTGAATATCTGAGTCTTTTTTCTAAAATCAATCGCCACCTCTTTCATTTCAAAAAGAGGTGGCGATTAATCTTATAGTCAATAAACGTTGTATTTGAAAAGAACTGGGAGCACATAATTGGGCGATTCTCCGCATCGAAACACAGGCTACGCATATATAAAAGTGGAATATCTTCGGGTGGATGAAACCGGCGGATATGCGCTAAGGAATCTTTATCGACTGTCCCAAGCTTCAACTCGTCTCGGTTTGACCGAATTCCCATGGAATGAAAGAACGCCATTCGCAAATCTGCGTCGGGGTCATACGCTACATTCCATTCTTCCTCCGTTGAAAGAAATTTAGATGGAAAACAATCTTCCAGTAAAACTGTAAAGTGCCCGTCTGCCCGGAACAGCAGATACCGCAGGATAATCTCCTCCTGTTCCGAGATCTCCAAGATTGGGGCATAATAACCGCCGGCGGGTTGACGGATGATCGTTACGGGATCGCAGGATGGAAGAAAGCCTTTCGCCCTGATCATTGACTGAATGTCAAAAAAATACAGGAGGTTTTCTTTTTCATTGACCGGAGGATTCAAAAGATAGGTCCCGCTTCCTTTTTTTCGAATTAAATAGCCTTCAAATTCCAGCTTTTGAAGAACCTCTCTGATTGTCGCTCTGCTGACGTGATAGTGCTCCGCCAGCTTCAACTCAGATGGAATCTTCTGCCCTTTTTTCGCTGTGGAAAAAAAGCGAATCATGGACTCATGGATTTGAATCTGGTTGGTTGCACGAAACAGGTGCGACGACATGTCTGATGACAGTTCTTCTGCAAGCGCTACTTTCTGCCGCTTAATCACGATAACCCCTTTCTATATCTATATCGCTGCCAAGATAATTACACAAATATTTGCTGCAAAACAAAACGAGTAAGCACGTAATCCTTGACTGCTCGCTGCGCACCTTTACCGGCGGTCATCATTTTCGTGACCTCACGAAAATGATCCGATACTTCTATTCCGCTGGTTTTGCAAGATTCAATAGCACGCCCGATTGCCTTATCAAAGTTCTCCCATCGTTCATAGCCGAGAAGCGGCATGAGATCCCGTGCATACCAGAATTCAATATGCGCCTCCTGGTCGCTATGTATTACAAGGTCAAATTGTTCTTTGCTTTGACTGACTCTCTTTTTTTCCTTTATTTGACCTCCGTTACATTCGCCGTAAGCACTTCGTCCAGCAAATCTCTCACTTTTACAGAAACGGACACGCTTTTTCCTGCTTTCGACAGCGAGAAATTTCCATGCGTAGAATGGCAGCTATCGTTTTCTGACCAAAGTCGTCGAGTAAGGTCTTTCAGTCGTTCAGGGGATAATGGTTCTCATACCTCGTTTTGGATTTCTCTTTCATTGTATTGCTGAGAACGAATTTCGTCAAGGCATTACCAAGAATCAGTTCTATAAATATTACAACCGTATAAATTCCCGTAAAAAGCCTTTCGCTTTGCTATTGACGCAGACAATGAAGCGTGATAGTCGCCGTCATAGGCTTCGGTCTCCTCGTTCCATGCGAGGCCGGTCCAGCCGTCGCTGATGATCTGCGTGCGGTAGATGCCGTAGGTGCTGAGGAAGAATGCCTTGCGCAGGTAATCCGTGCCGATGGCCCAGACCTTCTTGCCGTCGGGGCTGGTGATGCCTTGGTGGTAACGACATTCTTTACGTTCACAAGGCCAGCGCCCTGTTCGCGCGGAGAGAACTCCGCGCCGGTGCTGTTGGTGCCGGGCACGGCAGAGTCTTTCTCTGATCGCCGAGCAGCAGACCGAGGTGCTTTCCCAACCGGAGACGCTGCGGCATCTGATCGCGCTCACGCTCAACCGCGGCTCGGAGCTTCCGCCGGAGGTCTATTTCGAGCGATACCAGCAGCTGCTTGCCCTCTGCACCCC
>PPYE01171430.1_pt1 | contig 10219 bp, 9 predicted proteins | sample 1559881 | NCBI WGS metagenome assembly PPYE01 (sample SAMN08240022, study PRJNA423297) | Human gut metagenome, whole genome shotgun sequencing project.
CTGTCCCAGAAAAACTTTATGTATTCCTTTTTCTCGCAATTGCTGCAATGTTTTTTGCAAAAGCAGTGTTCCATATCCACAATGTTGGTACCTTTTTGTAACACCGCAAATGGAAATCCATGCTGTATCCGGATACAATTGCTGATTCCCTGATAGTTTTACACCGGAAAAGCCAATCAGTACATGATTTTCCACATCGCGCATGCAAACACTTGTGGACATGTCAAATTCAGGATCTTCAAACAGATGACTCCGCAGTTTTTCCGGTGTCACAAAATATTCAGGTGCAAATATCTCTTTGCATATTTCAGCTACATCTGCCTGATCCCCTGGTTTCATCTGCGAATACTCAACTGCATTTGCATATTTCCACCAATTATCTTTCACAAGATAGGACAGATCAAACAACATGCACCCGGCTGAATGTTCCATGCACATAGCAATTGCCTGTGAAATTTTTTGTGGTGTCTCTCGATACTGATCCAAAAACAGGGAATCCACAATTGTTGTTGCATTTCCTGCCACATGTTCTGCCAGCCTGGCGGCTCCTTCCACGCTGTACCAATCTGCTGGTTTTTCGTTCTTTTCCGCCTCTGATACGGTGACATCCTCATAATAACAGCCGGAAAGTAACGTATCAATTTCTCCTGCATAAGCTGTCTGCTGCAATTTTTCTTTATCACACCAGGGAAATTCATTTCCTGCATATGTCTGGTCTGCCCAATTGACGCCTACCTGATAGTACAGCGGATACCAGGATCCCGTATAATCACAGAATTCCACATCGGGATACTCCCGCAGCATTTGTTTTACTTTGACTATAAAATCATGTATGATCTGCATACGCCAGGTGATAAAAGTACCAAAATACCTGCCCGGTTTTTCCTGATACCCATTTTTCGTCTGTACAATGGTATACATATCCTCCGGCCATCTTTCATCCGATATTCCACTATATGCTTCCCATTTTTTTCTGCTCTGTTCACTGAAATCCGTACTTAATCCAACATAACGCACACGATCCAGCACAATGCCGTCCGGATGATAAGTATCCACAAATTCCTTCAGCAATGCAAGAACATAAGCCTGAACTTCCTCATTTCCCGGATTTAAAAAAATTTCTCCAAAATCATCAATACTTCCCACTGTATGCAGATGATCCGCTGCTGACTGCTTTCGTATGACTGGTTTTCCGTCTGCATCCAGACCATATACTTCACAGGCAAAACCATCTTTTTTAATTCCCGGCATATCCGGATGTGGGTTTTTCCCATTTCCTGCCGCAAAAGTGTCAAATGCAGCATAACATTTCATTCCCAGATTTTTTATGATGGAAAAACATTGCTTGACATAATCATACGCAGGCAGAAATGTCTTATCGTATTTTGAATAGTGCGGTGCAATCTGGCTTGGATACAAAGAAAAACCTGTTGTATCTTTTACACTTAAAATAATTCCTGTCATACCGACTGCCCGGCATTTCTTCATTGTTTCTTCAAATTTTACAGCATCAAGAATCCATTCCTTATTTGCTGTAATCTCCACCCACACATCATATCTTTTTTCCATTGGTTTACCCCTTCACTGCACCACTGACAGCTTCAATATAATTTTTCTGACACATCATAAATACCAGCAATACTGGAATAATTGAAATCACAGTTCCTGCTGCCACGTAACCAAACTTATAGCTGAAAGAACCATTCAGATACTGCAAAGCTGTAGCCAATGGATATTTTTCCGGATCCTGCAAAACAATAATTGGCCATAAGAATGCATTCCAGTTTCCAATAAAATCAAAGATGATAATTGTGGAAATACTTGGCATAATTCCCGGAATCATAATGGTTGCCCAGGTACGCAGTTCTCCGGCACCATCAATCTTTGCGGCTTCTATAAGTTCCTTTGGAATTCCCAGATAAGCCTGTCGAAGCAGGATAATACTAAAGGTCTTTACAGAAGTAGGAAGAATAACACCAGCATAGGTATTTAACAAATGCATCTGTGAAATCGTAAGGTAATTAATAATCATACCTGCTGCCGCCGGAATAATCATGGTTGCAACAAGCACTCCAAAAATAAGGTTTTTGCCTTTAAATTCCATTGTTGCCAATGGATACGCACACATCGCAGAAAATACAACATCAATTACAATACCAACAACCGTAATTATCACAGTATTTCCTACATATTTTCCAAGATTCATATATCTTATCACCCCTGTGTAATTTGACAGGGTGAAATTTTTCAATGAAAAATGCAAATCATAAATATTTGCGCCAGTCCTCAAAGATGATAACACCAGCCAGATAAATGGACCTGCACACAGAATTGCCACCAGTGCAAGCACAAGGTAGGTAGAGATCCGGCTGGCAATATAGTTTCTTTTTTTTACACGTACAGCTTCATTACTCATTGTTCGTCATACCTCCGCGTTTTCCATAAACAAATACGATAATGCTAAGCATTGTTGTAAGAATTCCCTGAATTGCACCGATTGCTGCTGCATACCCAAACTGAAAATCCCCAAATGCTTTGGTATAAGAATAGTAGTTAATAACCGTTGTCGCATTATTTGGTCCGCCTTTTGTTAAAACAAATACAACATCAAAGACACCAATTGCAGAAATGACAGAATTTAATGAACACAGCCAGACATATGGTTTCAAAAGAGGAATTTTAATTTTAAAGATTGTCTGGAGAATGTTTGCTCCATCAATCTGTGCCGCTTCTGTTAATTCCTGTGGAATTCCCTGTAATCCTGCAAGATACATCATCATATAATATCCGAGTCCCTGCCAGACAGTAATAAACATCAGACACGGCATTGCCGCATATTTGCTGTTCAGAAAACCAAGCGGCTGTTTGATCCAGCCCCAGTCGGACAGCATGGTATTGATAATTCCATGTGTATCGAAAATAAATCCCCACATAATAGAAACCGCAACCATGGAAGTTACAACCGGAATATAAAATAATGTACGGAAGACATTAATTCCCGGTAACTTCTGATTGACCAGAAGTGCCAGTAAAATGGATAATATCTGTATAACCGGTACAATCACCACGAATATAATAGAGTTTTTCATGGAAATAATGAATTCACGATCATGAAATGCCTGTATAAAATTTCCAAAACCGACAAATTTCGTCTGTCCCAAAACCGAGTAATCAAAAAACATTAAAACCAGACTTCCAATAATCGGAATAATCGTAAATAAAATTAAAATGACCAATGCAGGTGCCATAAACGCATAGGCTTTTAAGCCCTCTCTCATCTTTCTCCTGCTCATTTTTCCTGCTTTCTGCACCATGGAATCTCCCTTCTGGAAACAATTCCCCGGACAAAGCCGGGGAATATTTTCCTATTTTATTACTGCTTTAACAGCTTATTTACATCCGCTTCACCCTGATCCAGTGATTTTTGGATATCATCACCATTTACAATGCATGCCTGATAAACTTTATTAACTGCATCCTGAATGTTCGACTGATTGGCAACACCAAGTGAGAAATCTTTTGAAGTCTGGCTTGCTTCTGCTGACATAGCACTTGCCTGTCCCTCCAGTGTTTCTGTATCAGAGGAAAAGTAAGAATCCTGACTTGCCTTTGTTGTAGAAGGGAAAATAGATACCTTCTTACAGAATGCCAGCTGATTTTCATCATTTGTGATATAATTTGCAAACTTGATGGCTTCCTTCTGATTCTCGCTCTTTGACGGAACAACCAGATTCATCAGCGGATTACGGCTCAGACCGGTAGCACCTGTCAGTGGCTTGGAAACAGCAATTGTCTTGTAAATATCCGGTGCCTCATCCTTGATACGTGAAAGAGAAGATCCGGAAGAACTTACGATAGCCAGTTTGCCGGACTCAAACAGTTTCAGTGATTCATCCCAGCTTCCCCAATTATTCTTCGGAATCACACCCTGATCCGTATACTGCTTATACTCTTTTAACAGATCTGCAGTTTCCTGTGTATTAAACGCAGCTGCAGTTCCATCTGAACTTAATATATCTATGTTTTCTTCAAACAGAATGTTAAAAAATTCATCCGGCTGGAACAGGTAAGCCCCTGTTTTTTCATAGAACTCTTTGGACATCTTTAATGCCTCATCAAAAGTTTTCGGCACCTCCATGCCTGCCTTCTCAAACAGATCCTGATTATAAAACATAATATCCGGAGATGCATACCAAGGAAAAGCATAAACAGAATCACCTATCTTTGCAGAATCCCAAAGATCCTTGATATAAATACTCTTCTGATCTTCTGTTGCTTCTTTATTTAAATCTGTCAGGGCTCCCTGTCCTGACAGTGTTAATGTCATCTGTGTATTTAAATTAACAACATCCGGGGCTGTACCACCAGCAACTGCTGCTACCAGTTTAGACTGTACATCCGCATACGGAATATCTGTCCAGTTGATTTTTACCCCTTTGTTTTCTTCTTCATATTTGCTGATCAAATCATTAAAAAAGTCTCCAAATGTAGCTTTTAAGTCAATGGTCCAGAAATCCAGGGTTACATTTTTTGAAGATGACTTGTCTGCATCTGCACTCTGCTTTCCGCTTTCTCCTCCATTTCCACATCCAACCAGCATGGAAACAGCCATTGCTGCACATAACACTACACTTAATAATTTTTTCTTCATACTTTTTCCTCCCTTATATTTTTGATGGTGAAACAATATCCGTCCACAAGTTATAATTCAAACTTCTGATCTCATTTTGCTCAAAATAATGAAATGCTTTCTGTGGTTCATTGAGTTCTGCAATTCCGGAAATCTCTTCCCTCAAATATGCATTTAAAATTTCCTGTACATCTTTGAGTCTCTGCAAAAGTCCACCAATCCGTACCGTCTGTACTTCAAATCCAAAACTTTTGTTTTCAAGATTCCACTGTGTTCGAAAACTTTGATAAAAATCCTGCAATCTCTGCAATAACACAGGAATTTTTATATTGGCAATCTCTTGTAACGTTTCCTTGTCCTCCTGACTATACGCCAATCGGATTTCCCTTCCAAGATCTGCTTTTTTCTCCAACACAAGGCACAAATTTCTGGCTGTTTCCATCAAGTAGAAAAACGGACTTTCCTTCGGCAGTTCTCCAAGAAGCTCTGCTGTTTTTCCAAATTTTTCTACTGTATCTTTCTGAACGACAGAGTCAAATGTTCCGATCAACGGATCATTGTAAAGCAGATATTTGCTTGCATTATTATGAGTTAATCCATCCTCTATATATGGATTTACATCATCCAGTCTCAAAAATTCCTGTAGCTGGTATCCAGTCAGTAACTGAAAAGCGTTCTCACTCATCCTGCTTCCATAGGCGATCTGTGCATCTGCGAAAAATGTAGGAAGAACACTAAAAGCACTGGCTTCTGCCCCATCATCTCCCCAGCAGGTAATTGTCACAGAATCAACCCTGTTCTTTTTACACGCAGCAAGTGCTGCCTTCCCCGCCTGTATACTATAGCGGTTGTGCGGAATAAAACCGGTCCACTTCCATGCACCTCCAACAAATGCGGTTCTCTCTGTCAGCTGTTTATGCCGACGGATCATCTCATCGTAATGTGCTTCATCTGTGGAATAATAATCCCAATATCCGATTTCCACTTCCTGCGGTATATGTATACCCCTGAGTTTTTCTACATCATTTTCATAATACGCACCATGAAAAGCCAGACGGAAAAACATATCACTCCACATCTGTACCGTAAATCCATATTGTTTGCAAATGGAAAGCACCATCTCGAGATGTCTCTGCATAATTTCCTGACGATTCCGGTACCCGTGCCGATCCAGATATTTACCTAAACCAACCATATGTGCTTCGTCCATGCCGATATTAATTTTTTTTGAAGAAAAATTCTTCGAAACGGTACGAATCAGATGTTCAAGCAATGTCTTTGTCCTTGGATCTTCCGCAAGCAGAATGTCATCTGTATCTATGATCTTTTGATATTCTTCATATCTTACAATCTGATTAAGATGTGCAAGTGTCTGAATAAATGGGCGGAGTTCGATACCAAATATTTCTGCATAAGCATCTGCCTCTTTCAATTCCTCACATGTCAGTGCTCCACGCATATATCCAAAATACGGTTCTTCTTCTATCTGTATGGTATCTTCCATATAAAGACCAACAAAACCATACCCCAGATAGGCAGCCATACGGATCAATGTTTTAATTGTTTTCATACGAAGCACTGCGTTTCGTGAAACATCAAACATCATACCAAATTCATCAAACGCACAACATTCTGTTACATCCGTCTTTTTCTCTGCTGCGATCACATACAACAATGCTCTGCATAACTGTGGAAATGTATGATAGGCAATCCGACACTTTTCTGATTCAAATGTGATCTGATAGCCGTTCTCCTGCTGTTTTTGAATCTCTAATGCCACTCCATGATCAACATCAAAATATGGCTGTAGCTCTATCGCTTCTGTAAGCATTTTCTTTACATTTTCTTCACAATCACACAGATAAACTCTCATATCCTTATTCCCCCTTTCTGTTTTTTTGTATTATAGCAACTGTTTTTTCCCAATACAACAAAATCGCCCCTTTCTGAAAGTACAATCCGGGCATCTTCCCATCCACGGAAACTACTTTCAACAATCACACGCTCTTTCCTGCTGTATGCAATAATATACGGCTCCTACCATACCTGCCTCATTCTTCAATGCAGCTGCACAGATTTCAAGATCTTTTGCAAAATTTGGCATCACATGTTTCATCACATATGATCTGACAGGAGCAATAAAAAGATCTTCCTGTGCAGAAACTCCTCCGCCAATTAATATCTGCTCTGGATTAAACATATGCACAAATCCAACAAGCGCTGAAGCAATCACCTCTATCCATTCCTGCAGGATTTTCTGCACCACCACATTTCCTGTCGTTGCCTGTGCAAAAATCCATCGCCCATCAACTGGTGTATCTGCTGCCCCTGCAATCGCACCTTCCTGTATTGCCCAACGGACTTTTCGTACCAGTGCTGAAGTCGATCCATAATGCTCAAGACATCCCCGATTTCCGCAAGTGCACATTTCCCCTTCATACTGCACCGGAATATGTCCAAGTTCACCCGCAAATCCACTTGCTCCGAGCAAAATCTTTCCATTCATGAGAATGCCGCCACCTACACCTGTTCCAATCGTGACAACGACAACATCTTTTTTGCCCTTTGCAGCACCAATCCACGCTTCCCCAAGAGCCGCTGCATTCGCATCATTAAGCACTTCTGTCGGAATATGGAATTCCTGCTCCATCACCTGTCGAATCGGGCTGTTGATCCAGTTTTTAATATGTCCTGCGGTTCCTTCGACCACTCCTTTTTTTGTAGAGATTGCTCCCGTTGCTGACACCCCGATTCCTGCATATTCAGAAGCATTCTCACGATATTTTTCCAAAAAATTATGGCAGCTCTTCACTACCGTCTGCAAAATAGGTGTTTCATATCCATCAAAATTTACGGCATAAGTTTCTGTTGCATGAATCGTGCCATCTTCATCTACACTTCCAATCTTTACTGCCGTTCCTCCAATATCAATTCCAATATACTTTTTTTTATTCATCTTTATCCTCCGTGTGTTCCCCTTTTGCACGAATAGCAGACAGGGTTGCCTTATATTTTTGTGTTTTAAAGTAAGAATCATTTGCAAAATAATAAGAGTATAAAACATCCATAATTGCTAAAATCGAAAATTGCGGTGAAATTTTTGTTCCTGTATCCAGATTTTTTAATGCTGCTACCTGAATTACTTCCTGCGATTCCTTTGCAACGGATGACCCGGAAACTGCTGTCATGCATATAATACTTGCACCTCTGCTTTTGGCGATCCGAATACTTTCTAACACTTCTGCCGTCTCCCCACTTAACGTAATGGCAATCACAAGTGTTTCCTCCCCCGCCAGTGCTGCACCTATCTTCATCATATGGGAATCTGTAACTGCATTAACATCCATCCCGATACGCATGAAACGCAGCTGGAATTCTTCCGCTGCATAACCGGAATTTCCGATTCCAAAAATCAGTACACGTTTACTGATGTTAAGCATTCCCGCCACCCGCCGGACCTGCTCCTCATCAAGAATCCGAAAATTTTCCTGTAACAGTTTCTGGTACGAATTTTGTACGCGACGCGCAAACAATCCGACATCCTTTTCTGTTCCCTCGCTTTTTTGTTCAAATTTTAAGTCTCTTTCATAAGAAAAAATAAATTCCCGATATCCTTTGTATCCGCACTTCTGGGAAAACCTTGACAAAGTAGCCTCAGATACATACAGCACACGGGATATATTTTTAGAAGAAAAATCCATATCATCTTTATTACCAATAAAAAAATCTGCCACACTGCGTTCAACCGCTGTCATTTTTTTATAGGATGCTTCTATTGTCTGTTTTGTCTCATTTTGAAATGAGATCATATAATCATCGTTCATCTGTTCTCCACATCATCATCTGTTCCATATATCTTTCCACATATAACGCAATTTCCTGCTGCGTCCTGGCACCCGGATGCCCATCTGTTCCCATGCCATTGACCGGATTCTGCAACGGAAGCTTCAGAAACTCTGTGCCACATCGCTGCGCGGTTTCCTGTACTTTTTCACATAATGTCTGTTCCATCAGACCATAAAGCAGAAGTATTTTCGCATCAGCAAAAACCTTCTTCAGCTGCTGTATAAAATCCGTATATTTTTCTACAAACGCACGCTCGCGGGAAGGAATCTGCCTCACATAACTTGCATCATTCGTCCCCAGATTACACACGATCAGATCTGGAACTTCGTTTTGTATATAGGGAAAAATTTCGGGAAGAATGTTTTTCGTATAAGGTGTATCCTGCTCCGGGGCAATCCAGCGGGATAATACCCCATTCCCACTATATGCAACAATCCTGCTGTCTGCATGAAGCATCTCTGCTGCCTGATATGCATAAGTTTTAGTCACATCTTCATCCGCTGTCCGGAATGTGCTAATCCCATTTATTCCATCCACTCCATATCCAGCGGTAAGCGAATCTCCTATGAAAAGCAAATGGCGGGATGGAATTGCATCTCTTGTAACCGGGGCATCCGTAATAAGATTTGTGATCCACACATTGCCATATTGTTCTTCCGTCAGTTTCACCAATCGGATCCTGATGGTTTCGGCTGATTCCTGCTGGTAAATTATATATTTTCTCTTTCCCGGCACTGCCCGGATTTTTTGCCGGAACTGCTTTTCGTCATTTATAAAAACCCCAATAAATGCATCTTCCTGTGGTGCAATGCTCTGTGCCGCCATTTCCACGGTAACAACGCTTGCTGCCGTTACAAATGCAATCCCAGATGCAGACCAGCAAAGGTGTAACCCTGACGGTTCTTTGTTTGTAATTCCCAATATTCTCACTTGTTCCCACCATACCATTTTCTCCACTTATGCCTGCCTTTTTTATTTTATTTTTACATGCAATTATAGCGAATCTGCCTATAAAATACAATCTTTAGTCATAATTTCTGAAAGTAGTTTCCGCAACAGTTCCTATACTTCCTTATATTTGTGTTTTCACTCCATTTTTTGATAGTTCTTTCTGTTTTCTCCAAAGATATAGCTTTTTTGGCTTTTTAATTCTATAATCATTCTCATAATAAACGAGAACCATAACAAGGAGGACATTTATGAGAATCTACAAAACAAAAAATTATGATGAAATGAGCCGCAAGGCAGCAAATATTATCTCCGCACAGATGATTTTGAAACCAGAATCAGTACTTGGCTCGCCACAGGTTCCTCGCCAATTGGAACCTATAAACAGCTCATCAATTGGTATAAAAAAGGGGATCTGGATTTCTCGCAGATCCACAGCATCAATCTGGATGAATACAAAGGACTTGACGCATCCAATTCGGAAAGCTACGCTTATTTCATGCGTCACAATCTTTTTGATCATGTAAATATCAAACCGGAAAATACCTATATTCCAAATGGTATGGAAGAAGATGTTGATAAAGAATGTACCCGTTACAATTCCATTATCCACCAGCTTGGCGGCATTGATTTACAACTTCTTGGTATTGGTAACAATGGACATATTGGCTTTAATGAACCATCCGATACATTTGCAAAAGAAACCCACTGTGTAGAACTGACAAAAACAACCATTCAGGCAAATGCCCGTTTTTTTGATTCCATTGATGAAGTTCCTACTCACGCATATACAAC
>PPYE01586075.1_pt1 | contig 10219 bp, 7 predicted proteins | sample 1559881 | NCBI WGS metagenome assembly PPYE01 (sample SAMN08240022, study PRJNA423297) | Human gut metagenome, whole genome shotgun sequencing project.
GAGTTAAATAACCTAATGTCCACAGTATTAAGCAATAGCATTATTTTTTAAGAAAGTAACAACAATTCTTTCTGTTTAAATAAAAAAGTATGATTAGTTTAATTTATAAAATAAATACTGATATTGTATGATGAATTGGTCATGCTTTAAAATCTATCCTGTTCATTCTAAAAGATAATTAATCATTTAATTTTTTATCAATCAAATCATAATGCTAATGGAATATTATGTAACGAATTGCTTAGTGGACAGTGAAATGAAATGTTTATTTCAAAAATAAAAAATAGATTTCACTATGCTCTAAAGTTTTTGATGAAAATGACCGACATTATCAATGTGAGCAGTCTCTTACCTGTCTCTATAATCTAAAAAATAATCTTTAATTTATTTTGTTAACACTAGGGAATGCACTCTTTTTTACTAAAGAGTGCATTCTGATATCTTACAAATATACAGAAAAATCAAAGCTGTATATTTTGCTGGAATATGATTATGTTTAAAAACATCAGTATAGAAAAAACCGTTAAAGTTATGCTGGCTATTTTATTTGTACTTATTATGAGCATTATTTACTTTAGTTATGATGCTTCAACACGCTCTTATCATAACTTTGTTTCATCAAATAACTTAAGTCAGCAAATGTTGCTGATGGGAAAAGCGCGTTATCAAATGGCGGTGATCAGAGCGAATATTAATGGCTTGGATGGGCAGTTAAGAGTGAATGAAAAACCTTCTGCTAAATACCTTCATCAAACTCAAGAATATATAAAAATCACCCGTGAAGAGATCCACCGTTGGGCGGATGCTGAAAAGTTAACCATGGAAGGGCGTCAGGTTGCTGATGATATGACGAAACGCTTTGATGAGCTTTTAGATATATTTACCGATGCCTTAGCTAAATTACGTAAAGGACAATTGACTACGCACTCTGCTAGTCAAAAAATGGATGAACTCAACGAGATCACCATGACATATTATGCAGTCGCCAATGGTATTGAGAATAATTATATTGATATTGCGAAAACCTCACAACAGCGCATTATGCTAATGGCGTTAGTCACAGCGATTATTGTCATTATGCTCTTTATCATTATCTTACGTTGGTTCTCTCATAGCTTTATCGGCAATATTAAAGTGCTTATTAATATTTTTAGTAAAATGAGCCAAGGCGATTTAAGTATGCGAGTAGAAAATCACGGTAACAATGAATTTGGTAAGCTATTTAATGAAATGAATAAAATGAAAGTTTCATTAAGTCAAATGATTGCTTCGGTAAAAAATGCAGTAAACACCATTAGCGTCAGTGCAAGTGAAATAGCAACAGGTAATACTGACCTCTCCTCACGTACTGAAGAGCAGGCTAGTGCGCTACAACAAACCGTTGCAAGCATGGAGCAAATCAAAACCACGGTTGAAAAAAATGCTGATAACTCACGCCAAGCTAGCCAGTTGGCATTAAGAGCGACAACGTCAGCACAAAACGGCGAAAAGGTGATGGATAATGTTATCGAAACCATGTCGTCGATTTCTGAAAGTGCAAAGAAGATCTCAGATATTAATGACATCATTAACAGTATTGCCAATCAAACCAATATTCTCTCATTGAATGCCGCGGTTGAAGCGGCTAGAGCGGGTGAACAAGGTCGCGGATTTACCGTTGTTGCAGCCGAAGTGCGTAACTTAGCTAGTCGTAGTGCAGAGGCAGCCAAAGAGATCAATGAACTTATTACCCATTCGGTAAATAAAGTACAGGTTGGATCACAACAAGTGACCGAAGCAGGACGCTCCATGTCGGAAATTGTGACCACCATTAGCCAAGTTAATGATTTTATGCAACAGATTGCCTTAGCCTCTAATGAACAAAGTATGGGGATTAATCAAATTGCTATGGCCGTAAGTGAGATGGATACCGTGACTCAACAAAATGCGGCACTTGTGGAAGAGTCTGCCACTATTACTGCCAATATGGATGATGAAGCTCATCAGCTTGCCAACTTAGTCTGTCAATTTAAAGTAGATGAGAAAGAAAATACTAGGCAGGCATAAAAGGGATAGCTTACGCTTGATAAAAATGTACCTAAGAAGATAAATATGTTGTTAATTCATTAACCAAGACGAATAAGATAAAACCCCTTTAACCACTCAAAGGTGGCTAAAAGGGGTTTTTAGAGACTTAGGCTTTCACTTCGTTAGGTGATGTTATACCTGCAGCAACCTCTTTAATATTGTGCAATGTCGTTTCACTAATACTAATTAACGCTTCTTCAGTTAAGAATGCTTGGTGCCCGGTAAACAATACGTTATGGCAAGAGGAAAGGCGACGGAACACGTCATCTTGAATAACATCATTTGATTTATCTTCAAAAAATAAATCGCGCTCATTTTCGTAGACATCCATGCCTAATGCGCCAATTTTACCTTGTTTTAAGGCATTAATAGCAGCTGCAGAATCAATTAAGGCCCCACGGCTAGTATTGATGATCATTACGCCATCTTTCATTTGCGAAAAAGCACTTTCATTTAATAAATGATGATTTTCTGCGGTTAATGGGCAATGTAACGAAATAACATGTGAATTTGCGTAAAGAGTCGCTAAGTCAACATATTCCGCACCCAAATCTAATACAACTTGGTTTGGATAAGGATCATAGGCCAATAGCTTCATACCAAAGCCTTTTAGTATGCGTAAAGTCGCTAGACCAATTTTCCCCGTACCGATAATCCCTGCAGTGCGATTATGCATATTAAAGCCAGTTAAGCCTTCTAAGGAAAAGTTTGCATCACGGGTACGCTGGTAGGCTCTGTGAATACGACGATTTAACGAGAGCATCATCCCAACAGTATGCTCAGCAATCGCTTCTGGGGAATAAGCCGGCACACGCACTACGGTGATCCCTAATTCTGCCGCTGCCTTAAGGTCAACATTATTAAATCCCGCACAACGCAGTGCAAGGATATGGATGTTGAGACTGGCAAGCTCTTGTAATACCGCACGATTAGCATCATCATTAACAAAGATACAGACTGCATCTGCGCCGACGGCATTTTTTGCTGTTTGTTCAGTCAAATTAAAGTCAAAATATTCGATATCATAATGATATCCATTATGCTGATTGACCCATTCCATGTGTTTGCGGTCATAATGTTTAGTACTATAGGAAACAATTTTCATCCTGTACTCGCTTATTATCGATTAAAATTTATTTTGAGAGTGAGAAAACAAGAATTATCTAACCCCAATAGAGAAGCATTTAATACTATTATTATAAACAATTTAATGGGTAAAGTGGATGTTCGGAATGTGGTTAATGTGATCAAAAGGAAAATGAGGTGTTGTTAAAGAAAACAATCAAATGGACAGGGATGATACTACTGGGTGTCGGCGCAGTTAGCACGACCTTGTGGCTCACCATTCCACGTTGGTTACCTGTTGTGGCTAAAAGCTATTTACCTGAAGGTGTTTCACTCTCTTTAACACAACCTAGGTTACAACAATGGGGTGTTTTTATTGATGATATCGCATTAAAAAGTGATAGCTGTACCTTGGCTAATGTGCAGCAATTTACGTTTAACTATCAAAAACAGCAAATTGATAGCCTATCATTTAATAGTCAACAACTTACTATTAACGAAGGGTGTTTTTCACAATTATCTTTTGCAGATAAAAAAGAAACCGCAACAGTTCCTCTCGATATTCATGCGTTATTAGCTACTATTCCTCACTTATCGGTTGATATCAATCATGTTTCTTTAATGGATAATCAGCGCTATAACGGCCATTTTCAGCTTAAAAGTGATACAAATGGGCGATTAATCAGCTATCAGGGAGATAATACGCAGATACAAGCGCTGATCCGTGATAATCAATGGTTAGATATTAAACAATTAAAGATTAATTTACCTGACGATAATCAGATAGAGCTGGCGGCTGAAATCGCGTTACCTCTTAATGTTGATTCATTACCAGAAAATGGTTCTATCAGCACAACATTGTTAACATCCCATTATGCTTACCCATTAGTCTTTATTGCTCAATGGCAAGGGAATAGCGGTACCATTTCTATTGCTGAACAAGGAGGAGGGCAAGCGTTAGCTGTGTTGCCTTGGAATGTAACTGCAGAAAATATCACGATAGAAAAAGGGCGTTGGGAATGGTTTGGGCTTGATCAACCCTTACGTGGTGGTGTGAATATCAACATTGCCCAGTGGCAGCAAGGATTAACGGGATTACGCTTAACTGCGCGCTTAAATGTTATGACGCAAGGGCATGCAGGGAAAGGGAATTTAGTGATGACGATACCTGAAACGGCGATTAACTGGTTAGATGCAGATATACCTATTCAATTGACAGGAATTGTAAATAAAGATCTCATGCAAGCCAGTGCACAACTTCCCGTTAAAGTGACCGGTATGTTGACAGATCCTACTATCGAATTTCAGCCCGGTTCACTATTACGCTTTAAAGGGCAACTAACAGAAACGCTGACGGTAAAAGATGCTCGTTTACCACTGGCTGGCTCAACATTATCTTCCAAAGGATTTAATGGTCACCTAAATGCGATTGTGTTAGCTGAAGATACTATTTGGGGGGATTATCGGGTCCATTTTGCTGGACGTTCGACCGATTTCTTACCTGATCAGGGCAATTGGCAATGGCGTTATTGGGGAGAGGGCAATTTATTGCCATTAAAAGCGCGTTGGGATATCGCTGGAACTGGCTCTTGGGTAGATAACATGGTGAGTTTTGAGACATTAAATACCGGATTTGATGTTTTAACTTATCAGCATACCAGTATGTTAGCCCCTAGGTTGACGCTTTTAACGCCATTTCGTTGGTTAAGAGACGATAAAAACCCGTTATTTGAAGGCAAATTAAAGTTAACCAGTCAACGAATTGATTTTCCTGCGGGGGGATTCTTAGATAGAGCGGATTTTATTGCCAGTGTAAAAGGTCAATCTCCTTTTCGTTTTTATATGAAAGGCGAGCTCAATGCCAAGCCAACTATTGGACCTATAACGATTAATACACGTTGGGATGGTGAAAGGCTAAGAGGGCAGATGCGTTGGCCTGCACAACCAATCAATGCCTTTCAATCTTTATTGCCAGAAAAATTAGGCATCACATTAGATAATGGCGAATTTTATACACAAGCTGACTTTTCTATTGCCCCTCAACAAGGTTTAGTTGCTGGTGGACATCTAGTGGTTAAGCAAGGCAGCATGTGGCTAAAAGATGGCGTATTAGAAGGACTCGATTTTATTTTACCTTGGCGTTTAAACGGTGACGAATGGCAATTAGGTGTAAAGCAACCAGTGCAACTACGCATTAAGCGCGTCAACAATTTATTTGAAATGACAGATATTACCGCCGATCTGCAAGGATTTTACCCTATTACAGAAGCAAAACCTTTAGTTTTATCTAATGTTAAGGTTGCTATGCTTGATGGCACTATTTCTATGGCTAAATTAGCATTACCACAGCATGAAGCGGCGATTATCTCATTAGATAATCTAGAATTAAGTCGGCTTTTCACTTTATTGAAGGTGACCCAATTTGCCGCATCAGGTAAAGTAAGTGGCGAATTACCTTTCTTTATCAATAACAATCAGTGGATAGTGAAAGATGGGTGGCTGGCTAATTCATCGTACTTAACCCTCAGGCTTGATAAAGATTTTGTTGACTCTATTGATGATAGCAATATGACAGCCGGTGTCGCTATGGCATGGTTACGATATTTAGAGATTAGCCGCTCTTGGACGCGGGTTAATTTAAGCAACCTAGGTGAATTAGTACTTGAAGCGGAAATCCAAGGGAAAAATCCATTGGAAGACAAACGGCGACAAGTAAATCTTAATTATCGCCATCAAGAAAATATTTTTCAGTTATGGCGCAGCTTGCGATTTGGTTCGCAATTGGAAGAGTGGTTAGAAAAGAGCCTATCCGATTTAGGGAGTGAGTCAGAATGATGTTATTATTTTTAAAAAGACTATTTTTATTTGTTATTTTCACTATCGGCATATCAGCACTCACTGGATGTATTCGATTAGAGGTTGCTACCCCGGAAAAACCGATAAACATTAATATGAACGTTAAGATTGAACATGAAATTAATGTCAAAATAGATCGCCAAGTTGAAGACTTGCTGAAAAACAATAGTGCTATATTCTAACGCTGGAGTGAATAATGAATTATAAAAAATATCTCTTTAGTTTTGCATTAATCACAGCATTGATTAGTTCAAATGCCGTTGCTTTAACACTTGATGAGGCGCGCGCGCAAGGTCTAGTAGGGGAAACCTTTAGTGGTTATGTTGAGTTAGTGCAACCAAACCATAAGCAAGCTCAAATATTGGTGAATGACATCAATCAAGCCAGAAAAGCCAAATACGCTGAAATTGCTAAAACCAATCAAGTGACTCCTGAATCTGTTGCCCGTTTAGCGGGTGAAAAATTAGTAGCAAGAGCCAATTCAGGTGAGTTTGTTAAAGGAATTAATGGGCAGTGGATTAAGAAATAATATCCACTACCCAAGTAGCGATAAAAGAGAGACTAAATTATTCTCATAGCGTTGATATAGTGATAATTCCTATTATCACTTTATTTTTTAGTCTACTATTTTGATTTTATCAGATTCAACAATCTGATCGTTCGCTTCTGCAATGAACGTAATATGAGCAATTACATTTCCTGGCTTTGGGGGAAGATTATCTTTTTTGACATAATTTACAGCGAAACGAAAAAAAGCTTCATTATTTTCATCAATATTTTTGGTGAATGCATTTCTCTGGTTTAAATTAATAGGATTATCTTCAAGATCAATTAATTGGAATGTCACATTATCACTTGCTGTAGGGCCTGTTGCATGATTGATAAGGTAACCATTATTAGGATCAATATCTTTATTATCAAAATTTACGGTTATTTTAGTATTACTTTCTGAACAATTATTAAAAAACATTCCAATATATCTAGTATAGCGTTCATCAGCTAAGGTTCCAGCATGATGTGTAGCAAAATCATCAGTACTTATATCACGAAGTATAATGGGATATATGGAAGTATCACAATTTACTGATGGTGGTAAACTACCTCTTCTATTATCAGATAAAGCAATAAAAGGGAAGTATAGCAATAATAGAGGAATTAAAAATTTTATATTTATTGATTTCATAGAAACACCTTACATAAATATTCAAGAATAAAAATTATTCATTATTGGCAATCAATTTGTTTCTTAATAATTGAATTATTTTTACTTTCATTTTTTACGTTATAATTGAAGAAACATTGTTGCTCCTCTGTATCTCCCCATTTTACTTGTACCGTTCCGGTTTCTTTTATTCCGGAGAGGAATATTCTATTGTGGTCATAGACAGAATCAATAGAAATGAGATTGTTATTATCATCAAATACCATTACATTGGCAGCAAAAGGAATTGGTGTATTTGAGGTAAATAAAACATTATAGCCGACATTTATAGGGAAATTGATTTTTGCTACCGCACCTAAAGTAGGTACGATGATTTTACTTTGAGTTTTAGTATTACTAAACTCGGGTAACGAATTTATGTTTAGTCCAATAGTATTTTTACGATATGGCATGATGTGCGGTAATATTAAATTACCGTTATTGTCTGTCGTGGCTTGTGAAGAACGATTAGTTTTAATTCCGGCAATGCCATTTGTATTTACAATAGCAAAAGTATTACCTAAATCAGGTGCCAAAGTTATTCCACTTTGATGTAACACTATTGCACCATTAATCCCTAATCTTAAATTGGTTTTATTATTAGACAATTTAGTTGCATTAATAGAATAAGATTGATATCTCCCCTTATACTGAGTATTTACTGAAGTATGATAACCAGCATTTGGGTGGCTAAAATCCCGTTGGTAATTAATAGAATATCCTAAGCGGTAGTGTTCTAGTAAACTTCCCCCAATAGTCGTACTATTTATATAACGTTTATTGTTTGGATGATAATCAAATTGATTGCTTACCCAATGATAGGATTGAGAGCTATTTGTTAGTGGAATATTAAAATTTAAAGAAAAATGATTGTCATTATAATATCTTTCATTTTTATATTGATATTTTATACTATAATTCATTTTTTTTATAGAAGATGATAGAGAAGTATTGATTGTAAAGTCGTTTTTTCTTTTGGCATAAGAATTTTGATGGTAACCAATAGAAAATGTCCCGAAAGATTTAATCGGTTGAAAAAGAGAAATTGTATAGCTATTTTTTATGTTGTCTTTTTGACTTTGCCTATAGTTAACACTATCAGGCTTTATTGATTGATAATGGCTAGAAGATATATTTAAAGAAGTACCAATATTGCTCCATCGTTTATTATAGCGCAACTGGTATTTTAATAGACTATTGTAATCAAAATAGCTAATATCACTAGCGACTCCCCCCCAACGTCCTAAATCTAATGATAATCCTGAAAAGAAAGTATTGCTATTCAGTTTCTTTCTAATTGCACCATAGGCAGTTATTTTTTGATTAATACCATAGGAGAACTCACCCAGTAAAAAAATAGGGTTATTATTTTGATTATCAAACTGGTTATATCTATCATAAGAATATCCAGAAATAAAATTATATTGATAACGACCTTTTTTTAATTGGTTTGGCATTGTAGTAAAGTAATGCGTACTTTTTCTTATACGTCCATCTGCTTCTTTTATTTCTAATACCAATTCATTGCTACCTATAACAGGTAGATCGTTTAAAATAAAAGGCCCAGGAGGAACAATAGTTTCATAAATGGTTCTTCCTTGTTGTTTCACTTTAATTTCAGCATGAGATTCTGCAATCTCTTCTATGATAGGACTATTCATATAGAGATCATTACCAGAGAGCAAATTACTAGATATAAGTTGAAATCCAATTAATTTATCTGTTGATAATATTCTACTGGTTGGTCGAAATTCCCCCACATTAAGCGTTGCCAACAGCGTATTTAATTGATGATAAGCATATAATGAGTATAGTTTAAATTGCTGTTGCTTATCCGTGTGGTGATAATAACTTTTACTACGTACTCGCCAAGCACCTAAGTTAGCACCTGAATTAAAACTGATGTTGTGGTCTATCTTATTTTGATTGTTATATTTACCAAAATAAGAATACGAGCTAAATAAAGCAGGGACACCATCATCCCATAAAACTTGGCTAGCAAGCTTATTTTTTTTATTATCTAAGGCTTTTTGTGGAATAGTTAAATATAATGATTGCGAGGAAAAGTTATATTTGAAATCAATATTGTAATCGCTTAATAACAAATCAGAACTTAAATCAACAGGAATATTATAAAAAGATGGATCAATATTTAAACGAATTAAATCATTAGCATTAATTCTTGGCGTTAATATACCTTCTTTATTTTCATAATATAAAATAATAGTTTCTTTTTCCATGTTGTTGATATAAATATTTGTTGAGTAATAGCCATCAGGATGTTCATTATTTAATAAGTTACTGATGGTTTTATTATCAATATTTGACAATACACTTTTATATAGAGAATGAATATTATTGTTAGCAATAGAAAAGAAAGGGTATGCATTTAATATCAATAGCAAAGATGTTTTTAGTCTAAAACTTGCCTTACTCATAAACAAGCTCCTTTGGGGGTGCAATGATAGTCTGTTCATACTCATCGATTCTCTTCCAATGTACTTTTTTATCCTTAATATTTTTAGTTATTTTTTTATTTTTTATACTGTAATCTTTAAATGGCGATAGGGTTATTCTCTCATTTAATATATCAATATCATCCACCTTTGCTTCTGCTATGGTAATAAAATAAGGAGTGGGATTGTTTATTTTAATAAAATCTTCATTATTAATAAAAAAATTAATGTCTTTATTATCACTTTTGTTAATAATATTGCTAGGTGTATAGAAAAGGTTATATATTGAGTTTAAAGAAATAAGAAGCAAGTTTTTATCAGCCATTTCATCATCTATAACTGGAACTAATTTTATATTTACTCTATATACAGATTCTTGGTTGATTTCTTTTATATCATCCGTTTTGATAATTTTTAATGTAAAATTATCATTTGGTGCTAATCTTATTAAACTAGGAGAAATGATAAATGGTGCCTCACTATTATCTTCTTTGTTATAGTGTGATACCCAACTTTGAATAATATAGGCTTTTTGTTCGCTTTTATTTTTTATATCAAATAAAACTTCCTTATC
>PPYE01662858.1_pt1 | contig 10219 bp, 9 predicted proteins | sample 1559881 | NCBI WGS metagenome assembly PPYE01 (sample SAMN08240022, study PRJNA423297) | Human gut metagenome, whole genome shotgun sequencing project.
TGCTATACCTTTTTTGAGCTATCCTTTTTCACCACCACCATTCATTTTGGGGCTTGACTTTTAATAGTTAATCTTTCTGAACGTAATAAGCAAAGAAGGGCGGAGGGGTTGCCCCCTCCGCCCTCATGTACCATTCAATTTTACCACGGGGGAGTCAAATTCAGCGACGGGAATTTGCTCTCCGGATCCACCCGCGTATAGTTGTCCCGCACCTCAAAGTGGAGATGGTTGCCGGTAGAACTGCCGGTGGTACCCACATAGCCGATCACCTGCCCCTGGGTTACCATCTGGCCCTCGCTCACCGCACGGGAACTCATATGGGCATACAGGGTAGAGTTACCGTTGCCGTGGTCGATGACCACATAGTTGCCGTAGGAGTAGTGATAGGCAGAGGTGACCACCTGCCCGCTCTTGGCAGCCAGAATAGGCGTTCCACCCGACGCGGGGATATCAATGCCGGTGTGACTGTGGGCCACACCGGTGATGGGGTGGATGCGGTAACCAAACAGAGAGCTGAGACGGTAATATCCGGGCAGGGGCCACAGATAACCAGTCTCCGAGGAAATCACGATATTGTTCTGCTTCCGCTCCTCCTCCAGCTGCTTCTGCTTCTGGGCGATCTCTGCCTGGATCTCAGAAGCTGCGGCGCTCTCCGCATCCAGTTGGCGGTTAACCTCGGCTGTATCCGCGTTGATCTGATCCACAAGGGCCTGAGCCTCAGCCACCTTGGCCTGCTGTTCGGCCTTCTTGGCCTCCTGCTGTTCCTTGGCTGCCTGCTCCTCTGCCCGTGCACTCTCCAGCTCGCCCTGGACCCGCTCCAACTCCTCTCGGGTAGCAATCAGCTGGTCCATGACCTCATTGTCGTATGCCATGACCGCATCCACATCGGCAATGCGGTCCAGCAGGTCGGAGAAACTCTCGGCATTGAAGAGGATAGACCAATAGGACACCGTCCCCTGTTCCTCCATCATCCGCACCCGCTGGCAGAACAGGTCGTACTGCTCCGCTTCCCGAGCCTCCGCCTCCTTACGCTCCTCTTCCTTCTGGGCGATCTCTCCGTCATAGTAGGAGATCTGGGCGTCAATGTTGGCAATCTCAGCATTGATGGCATTGAGCTGCTCGGTCAGCAGCTGCCGCTTTTCCTGGGCAGCAGCCTGATCGGCCTCAAGATCAGCCAGCTGATCTTTCAGGGCATCCTGTTTGGCCTGACTCTCCTCCTGCTCCTTTTTCAGAGCATCGATCTCACTCTGGGTCACAGCTCCTGCGCTGCTGATAATCATGCTGACCATGGGCAGCAGCATCAGCAGCGCCAATACCGCTGCCAGGACGCCAACTACCACGCGCCGGGGTTCTACCTTCTTTGTGGAGTTTTTCTGATTGGTTTTCTTTCCGCTTTTTGCCACAATTTTTCTCCTTATCTGTCTGTGCCGTAGGTCTGTCGCTTACCAATTATAAGCCCGAATAAAGGAATTGGACAAGCCGGGGAAGCAGCCCTCCGGGTCCACTCGCCGACCGCCAACCCGCACCTCCAGATGCAGGTGATTGCCTTTGGAATTGCCCGTATTGCCCACATATCCAATGGTCTGCCCCTGGTTTACCAACTGTCCTTCGCTCACCGCCCGGGAACTCATATGAGCATACAGGCTGGTGGTGCCGTCTCCATGGTCGATGACCACAAAGTTACCGTAGGACCAGTTGGCGCCGGAGCCATACTCCGACATGATGACCTGCCCGCCCTTGGTGGCATAGATGGGGGTGCCTCCTGCCGCCGACACATCAATGCCGGTATGGCTGTGGGCCTGGCCGCTGATGGGATGAATGCGATAGCCAAAGGCAGAGGTGAGGGTCAGACAGCTGCTGGGCAGGGGCCACTGGTATCCCGAACCGGTGGGCGGCAGGGTCACATTCTGCTGTTTCCGTTCCTCCTCCAGCTGTTTCTGCTTTCGGGTGATCTCAGCCTGAATGCTGGCAGCGGCGGCATCCTCTGCCTCCAGCTGCCGGTTGACCTCGGCGGCATCCGCGTTGATCTGATCCAGCAGCTTCTGGGCTTCTGCCACCTTGGCCTGCTGCTCCGCCTTTTTCGCTTCCTGCTGGTCACGGGCCTCCTGCTCCTCGGCTCGGGCACTCTCCAGTTCTCCCTGGACCCGCTCCAGCTCCTGCCGGGTGGCGACAAGCTGGTCCATAATCTGGTTGTCATAGGCCATCACCGCGTCCACGTCAGCGATGCGATCCAGCAGATCAGAAAAGCTGTCGGCGTTGAAGAGGATGGACCAGTAGGACACCGTTCCCTGTTCCTCCATCATCCGTACCCGCTGGCAGAACAGGTCGTACTGCTCCGCCTCCCGGGCCTCCGCTTCTTTCCGCTCCACTTCTTTCTGGGCGATCTCTCCGTCATAGTAGGAGATCTGGGCATCGATGCTGGCAATCTCAGCGTTGATGGCGTCCAACTGCTGGGTCAGAATCTGCCGCTTCTGCTGCGCGGCGGCCTGGTCCTCTTTGATATCGGACAGCTGGTCTTTCAGCGCCGCTTGCTTGGCCTGACTCTCCTGCTGTTCCTTTTTCAGCGCGTCGATCTCGCTCTGAGTCACCGCCCCCACCTGGGTGGCAGCCGATGTACACAATGCCAGAACCAGCACCCCGCACAAAAGCCGGAGTCTGGAATGTTTCCGTCTCATAAGGTCTCCTTATTCCGGATGACGCAGGTGGATCACACCTGCAGGAACTTGCGGATGGCCAACATGGAGCCCACCACACCGATAAGCAGGCCGGTAATCAGGAAGGCCCCAAACACCCACAGGGCCATGGGCTGGAACGGCAGCACCTTGATGAGATCAATGGTGTCCGTACCGCCGATGGCACGGCTGACCAGGGTATATACCCCCCACTGGAGGAAGAAGCCAACCACCGCGCCGGTGACGCCCAGGATCATGCCTTCAAAGACAAAGGGCCAGCGCACAAAGGCATTGGTAGCGCCGCACATCTTCATGATGGCGATCTCCTCCCGCCGGTTAAAGGTGGCCAGCTTGATGGTATTGGAGATGATAAACAGGCTCACCAGCAGCAGAATAGCCACCAGGATCAGGGCCACACCGCCTGCAATATTGCGGATGACCGTAAAACCCTCGGCGATCTCAGGGGCAGACTTGGTGGAGGCCACGCCCGCCACCTGCTTGACCGCCGTCTCGGTCTCGGCCAGCTTGCTGATATCTTCCAGATAGATATGGAACCGGTCCCGGTATACGCTGGAGGGCAGGCCCTCAAAGAGGGGATTGCCCTCATAGTCAGCCTCAAATTCTTCCTGGGCCTCTTCCTTGGTGACAAACTCAGCCCGCGCCACATTGGGCACAGCCTCAATATCATCCTGAAGGGCACGGGCCTCCTCCTGAGAAAGGGTCTCATCGATGTACGCGGTAAACTGGTTCTCCTGCTCCAGGTCGGAGAAGTTGTGCTGGGCGTTTACCGCCACCAAAGAGAAGGAGCCCATGATAAGCAGACAGCACACAATCATGCACACTGCCGCAAAGGACATAAATCCGTGGGTAAAAATACTGTGAAAGCCCTCGGAAAACAGATAGCCAAAATTATATCGTTGTCTCATTGTTGTAATACCCGCCTGTCTCGTCGCTGATGATCCTGCCGTTTTCGATGGCCACCACTCGCTTGGAGAAGCGGTTGACCAGTTCCCGTTCGTGGGTGACCACCAGCACGGTGGTGCCCAGCTCGTTGATGCGCTCCAGCAGCATCATGATCTCCAGAGAGCGCATGGGGTCCAGGTTGCCGGTGGGCTCGTCGGCAATGATCATCTGGGGATTGTTCACCAGAGCCCGGGCGATGGCCACACGCTGCTGCTCACCGCCGGAGAGCTGGTCGGGGCGCTGATCTCCCTTCTCCAGCAGACCCACCAGATCCAGCACATAGGCCACCCGCTTGCGGATTTCCCGGGAAGAGGCACCCACCGCCTGCATGGCAAAGACCAGATTTTCCTTCACGGTTTTCTTGTCGATCAGGCGGAAGTCCTGGAAAATAACCCCCAGCGTGCGCCGCATATAGGGCACCTGCCGAGGCGTAATGTTGTTCAGGTTATAGCCGTTGACCATGAGCCGCCCGCCGGTGGGGGCGATCTCAGCGGTAATCAGCTTCAGAATGGTGGATTTACCGGAGCCGGAAGGACCCACCAAAAAGACGAATTCTCCGTCGTCAATGCGCAGATTGACCCCTTTCAGGGCCTTGGTCCCGTTGTCATAGGACTTTTGAATATCGATCAGACGTATCACGCTGTGTACCTCATTTACAGGATTGGGGACAAACTCACGTGCCGCAGAAGACGCCGGCCACGGCGTCCTCTGCGGCTGATATGATTTCTTTTAGTTGTCGATACCACGGGAAATCAGATATTTCTTGACCATCAGAGCCACCTTGAATGTGATGGCGTCGTCAAACTCCCGCAGATCCAGGCCGGTGAGCTTCTTGATCTTCTCCAGCCGGTATACCAGGGTATTCCGGTGAACGAAGAGCTTCCGGGCAGTCTCAGACACGTTCAGGTTGTTCTCAAAGAACTTGTTGATGGTGAACAGGGTCTCCTGATCCAGTGCGTCGATGGGATTCTTCTTAAAGACCTCCTGAAGGAACATCTCACACAGAGTGGTGGGCAGCTGGTAAATCAACCGGCCAATGCCCAGGTTCTCATAGTTGATGATGCTCTTCTCGGTGTCGAACACCCGGCCCACATCAATGGCAATACCGGCCTCCTTGTAGGCCCGGGCCAGTTCCCGAATATGGCCCACGATGGTGCCAATACCGATGACCACCCGGATATGGAGCTCCTCGTTGATCTTGTCCTCGATCTGCTTGGCGATCTTGTGCAGATCCCGGGTCTCAGCCCCATCATTGAGCTGCTTGATGAGGGCCACGTCGGTCTCGCTGATGGAGAGCACGAAATCCACCTGCTTGTCGGGGAACAGGGCGTGAACCACGTCAATGAGGGCCGGATCGGTGGTCTCCACCTGACGGATCAGGAAGACCGCCCGAGGCGCCTCGGAGACAAAGTGCAGCTCCTTGGCCCGAACATAGATATCACCCAAAAGGATATTGTCGGAAATAATATTCTTGACAAAGGTAGCCTTGTCGTGCTTCTCCTCATAATAGGTCTTGGCGCCGTTGAGGGCCACCGTAGCCATGGAACAAACCATAGTGGCCTCGGCATCCTCACCCTTGACAAAAACCGCATAGTCAAACTGGGAACCCCAGCCGGCCAGTGCCTTAAAGGTACGGCCCTCAAAGCGGACGGTGTCTCCCTCGCCCCGGTTTACCGCCTCAACTGCACCAGGCCAGTGTTCCCCAATACAGCTGAGTTCGTTGCAGGCCACAACCGTTCCCTCAGAATCGATCACGCCAATGGCCCGTTCGGTGCTGTCTTTCATCTGTAAGACAACGCTTTGGAAAATTCTGCTGGACATGGTTGTATGCCTCCTTATATTAATCCCCACTTTGGGATACTCTGTCTATTACACGCAACACACACGGGCTGAGTGCCCTATTTCCTCTTCAGACAGTTCTTGACGCAACTGTTCATTCAACAGTCACTATTATACCGGTTCTTTTTGCTCCTTTCAATAGCTTTTTCAAAGTTTTTTGGTGATATTGACTAAAAGACGCAAAAAATTGCCAACTCTGGGGAGAACCTCCGCTCATACTCCCGCTGCCAGACGCAATGCCGCCATCTCTTCCTCGGTCAGAGGTCGCCATTCTCCCCGCTTCAATGCAGGGTCCAGTTTCAGCGGGCCCATGGTGAGGCGTTTGAGGTAGCGCACCGGCTTGCCCCGGCTGGCCAGCATCCGCTTGATCTGGTGATATTTTCCTTCCCGCAGAGTGACGATGGCAGTATCAGGCTGCCCCAGCACCTCCAGGCCGGCAGGCATACACACCAGCCCGTCTCCCAAGGTCATCCCGGTGGAAAAAGCCTCTACATCCGTCTCATCCAACTGCCCTTCCACCTGGACAAAATAGGTCTTATCCACATGACGTCGGGGCGCCAGCAGCCGGTGGGCAAGCACACCGTCATTGGTAAGCAGCAACAGGCCCTCGGTATCCTTGTCCAGCCGACCTGCCGGAAATAGCCCCACCCGTTTTAGGTGGTCGGGCAGCAGTTCCAGTACCGTGGGCTGTTTGGGGTCCTCGGTGGCGGACACCAATCCAGCCGGCTTATGGAGCATGAGATAGACCATGCGCTCCCCGGAAACGGAAACACCGTCCACAGCAAATTCGGCGGCGGGATCCCATTTTTCCTCCGGAGAATGAACCGGGACACCATTTACCGTTACTCGACCAGCCCGCACCAGTTCCCGGACTTCCTTCCGGGACCACCGGCCCGTATTGGCCAAAATTTTGTCCAGACGTTCCAATGACGTACCTCCTCATCAGCTTTCCCCTTTTCCGTCATAACCGGCACCATAGGCACATACTCTTTGAGTATCAGTACTTTGGGAAAGGGGCGTTGCGCTGTGTTTATTATTACCGCCAGGGTCCGTAAAGGACCTATACTGGCTGTGGCCGCCGCTGCTGTGGTAGTCTGCGGGGTCCTGCTGACTGCGGCAGGTTTGGGCGGCCGGGATACGGCGGTCTCCGGCGTGGTCAGTCCCACCGGCGTCAAATCCAATGAGGATCGGATCGCATATCTGGAGAGCTATGGGTGGCAGGTCTCCCAAGAGCCCTCTGCTGTAGAGGAACTGCTCATTCCGGAGTCCTTCGATGACAGCTACACCCAATACCTGGAGCTCCAATCCTCCCAGGGCTTCGATCTGACCGAATATTGCGGCAAGCGAGTTAAACGGTATACCTATGAAATCAGCAATTACCCTACGGGGGAAACCGGCATCCAGGCCGGACTGCTGATTTACAAGAATACCGTCATCGGCGGAGATGTACTTTCTCCTCAGTTGGGCGGGTTTATCCATGGGCTGGAGATGCCAGGCTAGATGAGGCAGCAGCTTAAAACCATCGGCACCCTACAAAAAATGGCCGCTTTCGCGGCCATTTTTTGTAGGCACATAGAGATGAAGCAAGCCACCCGCTGCTTACTCTCTTCCGCTGTCACTCACCCTGTTGTTGCTCCCGAATCAGATGCACATTCAAATGGTTGTAGGGAATTTCAATGCCCTGGGCGTCAAAGGCAGCTTTGACCTGTTCCAGCAGATCGTAGTACAGATCCCAATAATCTGCGGTAGCGCACCATACCCGGACACTGTACTCGATGCTGCTGTCCAGATAAGCCGACACCCGGACAAAGGGTTCCGGTGTAAACAGAGCCTTAGGATGGGCGCCGATGACTCTCTTGATGGCGGCAATCACCTTTTCTGGCGCATCGTCATAGGAGGTGGTAAACTTCAAGTCCACCCTCCGCTGCTCCGCCGTGGTATAGTTGATGATCTTTTCAGCGGAGATCTGGCCGTTGGGTACCGAAATCACCTTGTTGTCGATGGTACTCAGCTTGGTATAGGCCAGGCCCACTTCCTTTACCGTACCGCTGACGCCGCCGGCCTCCACATAATCCCCCGCTTTGAAGGGCTTGGACACCAGCACCTGAATGCCTCCCGCTAAATTGGACAAGGTCCCCTGAATGGCCAGGGATACGGCCAAACCGATCACGCCCAACACCGCCACCAGGCTGGTCATAGGCACGCCGATGTAGTCCAGCACGATGCACACGGTAATGAGCCACAGAATGACCCGCAGAGCGGCATGAATAAAGGTATGGAGGCTCTTCTCCATCTCCAGACGGAGGAAGGCCCGGTCGGTCAGACGGAGGATGACTTTCATGACCACCATGCAGCCCACAAAGAGCAGAATGATGGTAATGATCTTCTGCAGATTCAGGTCATTGAAAAAGCCGGTTACAGTCTGAATGGTCTCTTCGGCCTCTTCGGGAGAAATATTTGTGATATTGGTTAGCATGACATACTTCCTTTCTGCGGCTATTCTATCATAGCTTTTCCACACAGACAAGCCCCTCAAAAGATTGCCAAAAGAAAAGAGCCAGCGTTTCGCTGGCTCTCTTCTGAAAGGAGCAAATGACTCCTCAATGTTGACAATAACGCTTTCCTTCGGGCGGACACCCTCCTAAAATGCAGAAGACCTGCCTTGCGGCAGGTCTTCTTGCAAAAGGAGAATTACTCCTCGATGTCGATAACAGCGCTTTTCCTTCGGGCGGACAGTCCGCAGGCCCTTCTCGATGGCGATGGGGGTGATCAGCTCGACCTTCATGTCGACGTTATCGCCAGGCATACACATCTCGGTGCCCTCGGGCAGAGTGATGACGCCGGTCACGTCGGTGGTACGGAAGTAGAACTGAGGACGATAGTTGTTGAAGAAGGGGGTGTGACGGCCGCCCTCGTCCTTGCTCAGGACGTACACCTGGCCCACGAACTTGGTGTGGGGGTGAATGGAGCCGGGCTTACACAGAACCTGGCCACGCTCGATGTCGGTCTTGGCAACGCCGCGCAGCAGGGTGCCGATGTTGTCGCCAGCCTCAGCGTAGTCCAGCAGCTTGCGGAACATCTCGATGCCGGTGACGACGGTCTTCTTCTTCTCGTCGGTCAGGCCAACGATCTCGACTTCCTCGTTCATCTTGATGATGCCGCGCTCCACACGACCGGTAGCAACGGTGCCACGGCCGGTGATGGTGAAGACGTCCTCAACGGGCATCAGGAAGGGCAGATCATCGTTACGGGCGGGAGTGGGGATATAATCGTCGACAGCGTCCATCAGCTCCTTGATGCAGGCGAAGTCGGGATCGTTGGGGTCGCCGGACTCGCAGGTCAGAGCGTTCAGGGCGGAGCCCTTGATGATGGGGATGTCGTCGCCGGGGAACTCGTACTTGGTCAGGACCTCGCGGACCTCCATCTCCACCAGCTCCAGCAGCTCCTCGTCGTCAACCTGATCGCACTTGTTCAGGAAGACCACGATGGCGGGCACGCCCACCTGACGGGCCAGCAGGATGTGCTCACGGGTCTGAGCCATGGGGCCGTCGGTGGCGGCGATAACCAGGATAGCACCGTCCATCTGAGCAGCGCCGGTGATCATGTTCTTGATATAGTCAGCGTGGCCCGGGCAGTCAACGTGGGCATAGTGACGCTTGTCGGTCTCGTACTCCACGTGGGCAGTGTTGATGGTGATGCCGCGCTCGCGCTCCTCGGGAGCCTTATCGATGCTGGAGTAGTCCTCGTACTGGGCCTGACCCTTCAGAGCCAGATACTTGGTGATAGCAGCGGTCAGAGTGGTCTTGCCGTGGTCAACGTGGCCGATGGTGCCAATGTTGACATGGGGCTTGGTACGCTCAAATTTAGCCTTAGCCATTTTAAGTGTCCTCCTTAATTACTCAAGTTGGGATAGGGTCATTTCCACATAAATGCGAAAATATTGTATAGCATTGCAGAATAAAAAGCAATACTTTTGTTGCGGGAATTGGCTCGGAACGAAAATTAGTCGTCCTTGCGGCCCCGCTCGGCAATGATCTTGTCGGCAATGCTCTTGGGAATCTCCACATAGCTGTGGGGCTCCATGGAGTACTGGCCGCGGCCCTGAGTGGAGGAACGCAGGTCAGTGGCGTAGCCGAACATACTGGCCAGAGGCACCAGAGCGTCCACCTGAGTGGCGCCGGGACGGCTCTCCTGGCCCTGGATCATGCCGCGGCGGCTGGTCAGGTCGCCAATGACGTTGCCCAGATACTCGTCGGGCACGATGACGGAGACCTTCATCACGGGCTCCAGCAGGACCGGGTTGGCCTTGCGCATGGCCTCCTTGAAGGCCATGGAGCCGGCGATCTTAAACGCCATTTCAGAGGAGTCGACCTCGTGGTAAGAACCGAAGGTCAGGTGGACCTTCACGTCCACCACGGGATAACCGGCCAGGATACCCGCCTGCATGGCGCCCTGGATACCGGCGTCGACCGCGGGGATATACTCCTTGGGGATGACGCCGCCGGTGATCTCGTTGAGGAACTCATAGCCCTTGCCGGGCTCGTTGGGCTCGATGGTGATGCGGACGTGACCGTACTGGCCCTTACCGCCGGACTGACGGGCATACTTGGTGTCCTGCTCGACAGACTTCTTGATGGTCTCCTTGTAGGCGACCTGGGGAGCGCCAACGTTGGCCTCCACCTTGAACTCGCGGAGCAGACGGTCCACGATGATCTCCAGATGGAGCTCGCCCATGCCGGCGATGA
>PPYE01682282.1_pt1 | contig 10219 bp, 8 predicted proteins | sample 1559881 | NCBI WGS metagenome assembly PPYE01 (sample SAMN08240022, study PRJNA423297) | Human gut metagenome, whole genome shotgun sequencing project.
CCTCCACACGGTACGTGTGACAAATCCATTTCATCATCTGGCCGCGCGTTGTTTCCCCCTTTACAGCAGCGGCATGAAAACACCAAGCAGTGACGGCGAGAGTCGCAGGCTCGCCGCCGCAGCGATTCGTAACAGGCTTTTTTGTGGGAGACTGTTCGTGTGATGGGCAACACATGGACGGGCTCTTATGGGTAAATATTTGCGCCGAGAGGTGCAGATCCAACACAAGACAATCACACCTCTACTCCTCTACTTAAAAACTGATTGTTTTACTTGAAAAAGAAAACAGACCTTCCTCTAGACATAGCCGACAGCATGATCGCAAGTTTTGCAGGGCTTTCTCCAATCTCCCCCTGCAAAAAAGCTGTCGGTACAAATCCTATCTCTTTGTACAATCCGCAATAGAAAACCGCAGGACAGTGGGCGTCCTGCGGTTTTTCATGTTGTGCAAATTGCAGGATGCTTGCGAATCGACTATAATAAGTGCAAACAACGAAACGGAGGCATTCATCCATGTCAGACATCACCATCCGCGTTGCCACGCCAGACGACGCAGCAGTGCTGCTCGAGCTTTACGCGCCATACGTTCGTGAGACAGCCATTTCCTTTGAGACCGTCGTGCCTAGCGAAGACGAATTTCGCCGCCGCATCATCCACACACTGCAGCGCTACCCCTATCTCGTCGCCGAATACCGCGGCGTCATCCTGGGCTACGCTTACACCAGCCCGTTCGTCGGGCGTGCCGCCTACGACTGGTGCGCCGAAACTTCTATCTATGTGGACATGCGCAGCCGCCATCAAGGCGTAGGCCGCGCCCTTTACGAAGCGATCGAGCGCGTGAGCCGCGCGCAGCATATCCAGAGCCTCTGCGCCTGCATCGGCGTGCCCGACGGCCCAGGCGACGAATACCTCACCACCAACAGCATCGACTTCCACAGCCACATGGGCTATCGCATGGTCGGCGAATTTCGTCGCTGTGGCTACAAATTTGGCCGCTGGTACAACATGGCCTGGATGGAAAAGCACATCGGCGACCATCCGCAGCATCCCGAGCCCGTCATCGCATTTCCACAGCTGCGCGATATCTTGTAAATGTGTCATTTACGACGTGAAAGCGTCGATTACGACAGAGTGCGGGATTCTACACTGGTTCGTGGTAAAATAAAAGATCGCCACTCAGCGCGCTGTGTCATTTACGACGTGAAAGCGTCGATTACGACAGAGTGCGGGATTCCGCAGCGGTTCGTGGTATAATAAAAGATCACTGCTCAGCGCGCTGTGTCATTTACGACGTGAGAGCGTCGATTACGACAAAGCTCGGATTTCTGCGCTGGTTCGTGGTATAATAAAAGATCGCCGCTCAGCGCGCCGTGGCATTTACGACGTGAAAGCGTTGATTACGACAAAACGCGGAATTTCGTAGCGGTTCATGGTATAATATAAGATTTGTCTGGCGAATGACAAAGGAGGATTTTCTCGTGCATTCTAAATATTTTTTTTGCCGCCGTGCTTTGTGCGCTGGTGCTCGCTGGCTGTGGTCACAGCGCAGCAGAGGAAACATCAGCGCCTGCCGAGCCTGCGCCGGTGATCAGCGTTGCCTGTGTTGGCGACAGCAACACCGAAGGCTACGGCGCCACTGGTTATCCAAGCTTTCTCGCTGAGCGCCTCGGCGACGGCTACATTGTCGACAATTATGGCGTCAGCGGCACCACAGCCATGGACAGCGGCGATTACCCCTACAGCACCACCACCCATTATGACGCCAGCGTCGCGACAAAGCCCGACATCGTCGTGTTGATGTTTGGCACCAACGACACCAATGGCGCCAGCTGGCGTGGTGTTGAGACGTTTTCTGCTGAGTATGACAAGCTCGTGCGTACCTATGTCGAGCTCGAGAGCAAGCCGCGCGTCATCATCTGCACACCGCCAGCGCCTCATCTCGAAGAACAGCACACCTGGCGAACCTATGGCATACAGCCTGCCGTTTACGACAGCATGAACGCTGCCATCGCCGAAACCGCCGAAGCCTACGATCTTACGCTGGTCGATATTAATGGCCTCACCAAAGACCATCCAGAATGGTTCCTGGACGACGGCATCCACCTCACAGACGAAGGCGCATCAGCCGTCGCCGACGCCGTGGCAGAGGCAGTGCTGACAGATTGAAAACAATTCCCCCCACTCTGCGCGCAGAGTGGGGGAATTAATATTTTACGGAATAAAAAATGAACATAAAATGAAGGAATTCCTAATTTTTTCTTAATTCGTCTTCACAATCATTGAAAGCGGTGCTGCAAAGGTGTAGGCTTTAATCAGATCGATCGTTCAGTCGGCTGTGGCGGAAGGATTCAACGAGGATCTTCGCACTGCTCTGTGGGGCAGAAACTCGCCTGCGGGAATGCTCATTCGAAAACGGACGCTGCGGCCGCTGGAAGGAGGGGTCGGACTGTTGGAGAACGATGACGAGAAAGGGGCGATTGGAATGTTGAAATGGAGAGCATTATTGGTTGCTGTTGCGCTCAGCGTGTTTGTAGCTTGTCCTGCGATGGCGGCGGACGCGAATGAATCGTCGGACACGGTTTTGGACAATGCGGTCCATGAAGGATTTGTGTCGGAAGATGAAAACGTGAATGCTGCACTTGAAGTGGTGCAGCGGGTGGACGATGCGTACATTGCGTCCTACTGTGGCGAGTTCGTTTTTCTGGATGAAAATGATTTCGCCAGCGATTATCTGCGCAAGCAGGTAGAAGCGCGCAATGCTGTGGCACGCCGCAGCTGCTCCGGCTATGAAATCTCTGATAAAGAAGGAGAAGCGCGTATTGATGGCTATAATCTCATTGATGATCACACGATAAAAGTATTTTTGCAGCACTACGCAGCGATGACCATGTATAGTGAGCATACCGGAAGTTTCGATTCTTCTGCAACTTGCGGCGAAGCCATGGTCCTGACGAAGCAGGACGGCACTTGGAAAGTGTCCCGCTTTATCAGTGGTGTGGGGCATTTGCATGATGAGGCGCTTTCGGAGTTCTTTGTCAATTTGGATAAAGATGATACCGATGGTTCAGTGCCAAGCGAAGAGCAGATTCTGATCGATATGGGAACAGATGGTTTTGAGATTGATTATACCGAGCGCTGGGATTATGAAACACCAACGATTGTTTGGGACGGCGTCGAACTCGAATTCCCTGATCAGCAGCCAGTCGTGCAAAACGGCGTTTCGCTGGCGCCATCGCGGCCGATCGTTGCCGCTATGCCTGGGGAATACACCGTGAATATCTTGCAGAGCGATCCGTGGTGGAAGATCAGCGTCGAGCCTGTGGGCACAGAGCCGGATTACTGGCTCACCTTCTCGCAGGGACACGACGGCCTCCTGCCATCTTACACCGTTGACTATGGCACAGCGGATAATTATGACCCCGCCCAGCACAAAGAAGCAACGATGAACGTGCCGGTGCAGATCGTTGGCGATCGCCTGATGCTGCCAGTGCGCGCGTTGATCGAGCCATTCGCCGATGTGGTCTGGGATTGTGGCAGCAACATCATCTATATCATCAGCCGCTGATAGCGAAAAATGGAACCCCATGCAGGGTTCCATTTTTTGTGCAATTTTTTATTTTAGACCATCGCGGCATCTTTTTCCAGCTTGTGGCACAAACGCCGCCTGGCTGGCTGCGAAATCTGCGCTCAGCTTTCGCGCGCCTGCACAAGCTCGATCGCTTCTTTGCCGGTGATACGTTCTGGCGTGAGCTTGAGGATGCAGAGCGCCGACCAATGGCGATGGATCTCTTCAGCGAGATGATCGTTTGATTCGTGGGGCGCGTATTTGCGGCCAAGCGCTTCGATCGCGGCGCGCTTTTCGTCGTCGTCCGTGATCTCTGACAGCTGGCCAAAACAGATCACGCTGCGGTAGTAGGTTGTGTATGCTTCTGGCACGATGTGGTCTTCTGCGACGACGCAAAAACTTGCGCGGCTGTCGCGGCGGGCGAGCTCCAGCTTCATCCCTTCTCTGGCGCAGTGAAAATAGAGTGCGTCGTCTGTGTAGACATAGCTCAGCGGCACAGCGTAGGGAAAATCGTCACCAGCAAGAGCGAGCACACCGTGGCTCTCCTGGGCGAGAATATCAGCGCAGGCTTCAGGCGCGAGCGCCTGGCGCTTGCGGCGCATGTCGTGGGTCATGGGGCGTGGCCTCCTTTGCGAGATAGTGCGTTCACTATAACAGGCGGCGCCCCGCGCTGTCAAGGGCGATGTCTTGCGCAGCGTGGAATTTTGCGTTATAATGAAAACGTTGGCCTCAGTGGGGCCGATATTTTTTTCATGTTTTCACAGAAAGGAGCGACGGTAGTGACCGCCAATAAATTAAAACGTTACATTCTGTTTTTCATCGGTGTCTTTATCAATGCGTTCGGCATCAGCGTCATCACCAAAGCCGATCTCGGCACCTCGCCGATCTCTTCCGTGCCGTATGTGCTGAGCCTCAATTTTCCCTTCAGCCTCGGCGAATTTACCATCGCCGTGAATATGCTCATGGTGCTTGCGCAGCTCGTCATTCTCCGGCGCAATTTCAAGCTTGAGCATGCACTACAGATCCCGATCTGCGTTGTCTTTGGCTACGCCATCGATCTCACCGGTATTTTTATAGAAAATGTGAGCCTGGATCTGTATATAGAAAAGATCCTTTTCCTGCTGGCAGGCTGCGTCATCCTCGGCTTTGGCGTGTATCTTGAGATGCTCGCCAACGTCGCCATGCTTCCCGGTGAATCCCTCGTGCGCGCCATCAGCACCACCTGGCACACCGATTTTGGTTACACCAAGATCGCCAACGATGTTACCATGACCGTCATCGCCGTCGTGCTTTCGTTCGTTTTTGCGCACCGACTCAACGGCGTTCGCGAAGGCACGCTTGTCGCCGCCTTCCTCGTCGGCTATATCGCCCGGCTCTTTGGTCGCAAGATCCACATTTTCGACCGCACCATCGCCGAAGTCGAGAGCGACGTCGTTCCAACCTATGCAGAGATGCAGCAAGGCGGCTGGGTGATCTCCATCGGCCGTCAGTACGGCAGCGGCGGCCATGCCATTGGTCAATATCTTGCCCTCAAGCTCGGCTTTGATTTCTACGACAAGGAGATCATCTCCGAGACCGCCGGCATCACCGGCTATTCCGAAGACTACATCCAGAAAAACGAAGAGAGCATGGGCAGCCACCTTATCCACGATCTTTTCAATCAGATGTACGTTTATTCCAACAGCGACGATGCACCGAAGGACGTCATCTTCGGCGCCCAGACAAAAGTCGTCCGTGATCTCGCCGCTGGCGGCAACTGCGTCATCGTCGGCCGCTGCTCCGATTATATCCTGCGCGATTACGACCGCTGCGTCAGCCTCTTCCTGCACGCACCCCTCGAGCGCCGCGTAGCGCGCATCATCCGCACAGAAAATATGGACGAAGCACAGGCCCGCGCTGCCATCGCTCGCACTGATCGCCGCCGCGCCGATAACTATGATTACTACACCAACCAAACCTGGGGCTACTCCGACCACTACGACCTCTGCATCGACACCCGCCTAGGCCGCGAATTCATCCTCGACGCCGTGTGCGAAGTGATGAAGCAGAAAGAAGCGGTGGAGGGGTGAGACGGATAATGGTACCATGCGATTATGGTGCTGTTTTCTATTTAAAGTAACGTCCTACGAAAAACCAAACACCCCCTCGTCTGGCCGGGCGAGGGGGTGTTTGGTAAGGGGGTGTATGTATGTCAATGTTTGGCGGAAAAATCAATGTCTTTGTATGCTTGGCTTATCTGGGGGGATCATGCGCCGATCATTCGATGGCGATGGTGGAGCCGCTTGGAACGGCTTGTTTGTCAAATTTAGGGACGACGAGTTTCAGGATGCCGTCTTCATATTTGGCGCTGATATCGGTGGCTTTGATGTCGCCGACGTAGAAGCTGCGCTTGCAGGAGCCGCTGTAGCGTTCCTGACGGATGAGCTTGCCATTGTCGTCTTTTTCGTTGGTTTCGGCGTTGCGCGCTGCGCTGATGGTGAGGGTGCCGTCTTTCAGGTCGACTTTGATGTCTTCCTTCTTAAAGCCTGGCAGATCCATATCGAGTTCATATGCGCCGTCGAGTTCGCGAACGTCGGTCTTCATCATCTGAGGGACGGTGTTGCGCATTGGGCGCATCATAAAATCGTCATTAAAGAAATCGTCAAATAAATCTTCACCAAAAATTCTAGGTAACATAAGTCATTCCTCCATTTCTTTGAACATATTCATATTTGCTTATGCCCTATGGGGAGGAACCCCTTTCAGGTCCTTCTCTCTTGGTACAATTGTATGATAGCACGATTTATTAGCACTCGCAAGAGCGGAGTGCTAATAAAGATATTTTTGTAACAATCGTTGCCATTTCGTGACATTTGCAGCAGTTTACAAACATTTTTCCTAAGCAAAGTGCTGACGTTTACAAGGTGCTTCTATAATATTATATGAAACTACAAAAAGGGAATAGGGTGTAAGAGAATGATCAAACAAGGACTGGCGCTGATCGTGGCGGTGTTTGCAATGGTGCAATTGGCTGGGGGCACTTTACCGGCGGAGGCGGAAGAGCCGGCGGCAATGTACGAAACGGTGACGCGAGCCGATGGCGGCGTGGCGGAGCTTGTGGAGACGGACGCACGGCGCACGATGACGGTGCGTACACCGGAAGGAAATGAAACGACCACGGTGGAGTGTGAAGATGGCAGCATCACGACGATTTCCAGCGAAAATGGCTGCACGCGTATCGCTGTGAGCCTGTCGCAGAGCGCGTGTGAAGCGGCTAAGATGGCACCGTTCGTGCTTCCGATCGCGCCGCTGGCGCTGGATGAGGCTGGAGGAACGCGGCTCACGCTGGAATTGCCGCAGGGTGGCGATGTTTTCCTGGCACTGCCGCTGGAAGATACCGACGATGGTGTCCGTGTGCTCGATCTCGCTGAAGAGGCGGAGCCGCTTGTGACGCCTGTCGAGAATGACCAGGTTGTTCTTTCTCTATCTGACGGTGAAACGGTCGTTCTTGCTCGCGCGTGAATGATCCATGCCTGTTTCGCGATTTGGCGAAGCAGGCATTTTTTATGCGCGCAGGTTTACATAGATTTTTCGAGAGGGCTGTTTGTGTTTTTACGTTGCTTTTTTATAATGGGAACAATTGCGGGAAAGTGTGTGACTTTCCGAACCATTACTGAATGATCAAAGGAGAAAAAACATGAGAAAAAGCAGCAAACATTTGACAGCCTTTGTGCTTGCCTGTGCGATGATGACGCAGGCTGCGCCGATCGCTCCGGCGCTGGCGGCAGATGCCGAAGGCTACACGCCAGTCGTGACCACGGACAAACAGTATACGGGCTATGAAAATGGCAATGCGGCGCTGGATCTGACTCAGATTGGCCGCTATAATTCCGGCGTGATGAATCCAGATGGCGGCAGCGCAGAGATTGTTGTCTACAATAATGTGAACGATTGTGCCTATGTGATCAATGGGGTCAAGGGAACACTGGATTGTGTGTCTCTGAGTGGCCTAGCGTCGACGAACAGTGTGCAGGATCTGTCGGCGACGGAGATTGATGTGAAAAATCTGGTCAGTGGTTTCACCTACGGCGATATGACGTCGGTCGCTGTTTCTCCGGATGGGCAGACGCTGGCTGCAGCGATCCAGGCAGAAGCGTATGATGCAAACGGGTATGTGGCGCTCTTCAGCTGTGGTGCTGATGGCGGCTTGACCTTCCAGCGCGCGATCGAGGTGGGTGTGCAGCCGGACATGGTCACCTTCACACCTGATGGCACGAAGATCCTCACAGCCAACGAAGGCGAACCTCGCCTGGGCTATGTGGATGGCAGCGATCCTGCCGGTACGGTGAGCATCATCGATGCGACGTCTGGTGCGGCGGTGAATGTCGGCTTTGACGCCTTCGACCATGAGACCCTCGCTGGCATGGGCATCATCCTCAAGAAAAATACTGCCCCAGCTGTTGATCTGGAACCGGAATACATTGCAGCCTCGAACGACAAAGCCTATGTTTCCCTGCAGGAAGCGAACGCCATCGCTGTGATCGATCTTGATGCGGAACGCGTCGACGGTATCTATTCTGCTGGCTTCGAGGATCTCGACGAAACGGCGTTTGACATCAACAAAGACGACGAGCAATACGCTGCCCGCACCTATCCTGGTGTAAAGAGCATCCGCATGCCAGACGGCATCAGCCTCTATGAAGCGAATGGCAAGACCTATCTCCTCACTGCCAACGAAGGCGACAGCCGCGAATGGGGAGAGGAGGACACGGAAGGCTTCTACCTCAATGAGCTTGAGGTGGATGGTGGCATGGCTTCCCCTGCTGGCAATATTAAGGAAGGCGAAGTTGCCGGCAAGGTCGTGTATTTTGATTCGAGCGATTACGATGGCCTCGATGCCAACACCGATTATCTCTTTGGCGGTCGCTCTTTCACGATCTTTGAAGTCAGCGCAACAGGCATGACCGAGGTGTATTCCAGCGGCAATGATTTCGAAGCCAAGACCGGCGCCTATGTTCCGGACAACTTCAACTGCTCCAACGACGATAAGAGCATCGATGATCGCTCCGGCAAAAAAGGGCCTGAAGCAGAATCCGTCATCACCGGCGAAGTCGATGGCCGCACCTACGCCTTCGTTACCCTCGAGCGCACGAGCGGCATCATGGTCTACGACATCACCGATCCTGCCAATGCGACCTATGTGAACTACATCAACAGCCACGATTTCAGCGAAGATGTCAAGGATGACGTTTCTGTCGAAGGGATGAGCTTTGTTCCGGCTGTCGACAGCGCGACTGGCCAGGCGCTGCCGCTTGCAGCCTGCGAAGTTTCCGGCACCATGGCGGTTTACGAGCTGGGTGAAGAACCTGCTGAAAGCGGCCTGCTATTTACCGATGTGGACGCCAACGATTGGTTCGCTGACGCAGTGCAGTATGTGTATGACAATGGCCTTATGACCGGCACCGCCGACAATACCTTCGCGCCAAACACCAGCACCACCCGCGGCATGCTTGTCTCCATCCTTTATCGCCTGGAAGGTGGTCCGGCTGTTGAGAATGCCGGCTTCACGGATGTGGATGCCGATGCCTGGTATGCGGATGCTGTGAACTGGGCGGCAGCGAACGGTGTCGTCAGCGGATACGGAGACACCTTCGGACCAAACGACACCCTCACTCGCGAACAGCTCGCTGCCATTCTCTGCAATTACGCTGCGTTCAAAGGCCAGGATGTGAGCGCTCGTGCGGATCTGGGCGTTTATGCCGATGCCGCCAGCGTTTCTGACTGGGCGACGGACGCGCTCTCCTGGGCGAACGCTAAAGGCCTCATCACCGGCATGACCGCTGAGACCATCGTGCCACAGGGCGATGCGACCCGCGCACAGCTGGCTGCGATCCTCGAACGTTTTCTGGCAGAATAAAATTAGCCTGCCTCAGCCGTCGGACAATCTTGTCCGGCGGTTTTTTCATGCAAAAGTTTATCTGGCGTTTAAGAATGGAGCGGTGGTCTGTGGTATAATTTATTCAGAAATGATAATAGGAGGGATGGCTGGTGAAGATCCATACACGTTTGCAGGTGTCAAACTTTCTGATGATCCTGGTGCCAGTGGGGATCACGCTGGCGACTGGGGTGCTCTGCCTGGCGCTGGTGTGGCTGGCGATGTCGGTTGGCGGCGGTCTGGGATTTGACGACCAGGAGGATTTTGACGAGGCTGGCGAGCGCATTGTGCAGGTGACGGCGCAGGCACTGGCGGCGGATGACGATGCGACGCGTCTGTCGCGGCTGGATCGGTTGTCGGCGCTGTTGGATGACAACGCGATGCGCCTGGTTGTGACGCGCGCTGGGGAAGCGTTTTATGAGCACGGTGCTGAAAGCGAGCACGACGAGGCGCTGGACGACGCTGCGGAGGCGCTCACGGACGGCGGGAGTGTGGCGAAGGACGATCGCACGCTTTTTGTGCAGGATGTCAGCGGCGGCGGTGAACATTTTCGCATTGCGCTCTATGGCAGCGAGCAGGCTTTTTCCACAGATTTTTTGGAAATGGTGCTGGCGATCGTGGCGGTTATTCTGATCGCTGCGATCCTGATCGCGCTGATCCTGACGAACCATTTTCTGACGCGCTTTGTTTTTCGCAAGATTGAGGAGCCGCTGGATATTCTCGCGCGCGGTGTGCAGGAG
>PPYE01683478.1_pt1 | contig 10216 bp, 10 predicted proteins | sample 1559881 | NCBI WGS metagenome assembly PPYE01 (sample SAMN08240022, study PRJNA423297) | Human gut metagenome, whole genome shotgun sequencing project.
CTAAATACGGAACCATAATTCGCAGGTGTCATATCAAGACTTCCTTTCTAGAATTTTCTTACGTTCCTCTAATTTCTCCTGTAAACGTTCGATCACTTTAATATCATTTTCAGACTCCACATATTGAAGAAGTATATTAGAAGATAAAAGATCTTCCAGCACTCCGTTGATATTCTCAGAAGCATAATCTTCAGAGGAAACAACAGGAATATAACGTCTGGTTAAAACCTTACCACTATATACAATGTCGGAAACTTCAATATAGTTTTTCTTAAGTAGAGAACGCAATGCAGATTGAACGGAATTCAGATTCAGTGAAGGATCAAGCTGAACAAAATCAGAAGCGATCATAGGCTCTTTTTTGTCCCATAATGTTTTCATGATATTTAATTGTGATGGTGTTAGTTTTTTGTATTTCATAAATTATCAACTCCTTGAGTTTATTTTATATGAATATATTTATATTTTCAACAACTATTTTGAATTGAAAAAAATAAATGTTTTAAATTAAAATAGTTGTTGAAAAAAGAATCATAATATAGTAGAATAGAAAACGAAGATAATAAATATTGATACATGGTAGGTGGGGTATTATTAAATTTGTAATAATACCCCTAAATTTTTTGTCAAGTAACAGGTCATATTTTCAATAAAACTCTTTATCATCAGGTTATCTACTACCAATATAACACAAAACATGGAGAAATGAATAGTCTGATAGAAGAAAGAAATACAGGGAAAATAATATGGCAGGAGTAATTTTAGATGCTGGGCACGGCGGTTATGATAATGGAGCCCAGTATGATGGAAGAAAGGAAAAAGACGACAATCTAAGACTGACACTCGCAGTCGGTCAGATTTTAGAGCAAAATGGCGTTCCAGTATCCTACACAAGACAAAGTGATATCTACCAGTCACCATCTGAAAAAGCAAGGCTTGGGAATGAAAGTGGAGCTGATTATTTTATCTCATTTCATAGAAATGCAAGTCCAAATGCGAATGAATATCAAGGCGTTGAAACACTGGTGTTGCAGATGGATACGAGGGGAATATCGTTTATAAGGATTCTTATTATGCAGTTCAGATCGGGGAATATAATACGCTTGATGAAGCAGTAAGATTGGAAAATGAATTGAAGAAAAAAGGCTATGATACACTTGTTATCAAGGAATGATCTTAATTTAAGAAAAACACACATACTGCAAGGTGCGCAGCCAATAGAGATTGTAAAAGATGGCACGCACCGGCAGTAAAAAAGTATCACAATATCCATTGTAAAAAATATAAAAAGAAAAAGCTAAAAAAGGCTTGACTTTTGTATAAAATGCTGATAAAATAAAAGCAAGTTAAGAAAATAAAGTGACTTAAATGATATGAATATTGAGGATTGTCACTGGTAATGCAGGCAAAACCGGATTTTATAAGTGTGAAAGTGTTGACTTTCATATTTATAAAATGTGGTTTTCTTTTTGTTTTAAGATAGAACATATAATATATATACTAGAAGAAAAGCTTCCAATGATCATGGAGAGAAGATTATGAAAATAGATAAGGTAATGAACAACAACGTAGTAAGCAGCATCGATGAAGATGGACAGGAAATCATTGTTGTTGGAACAGGAATTGGATTTCAGGGGAAGGAAGGGAAAGTAGTTGATGAGAAGAAGATTCAGAAGATTTTTCGATTAGAAGATCCGAAGATGATCCGGAAATTAAAAGAAATCTTACAAGATCTTCCGATGGAACAATTTGAGATTTCAACAGCGATCATAGAACATGCAAAGCAAAGTTTAGGAACAGAATTAAACGAGAATATTTATGTGACATTAACAGATCATATTCATTTTGCGATTCAGCGATATGAAGATCATATGAATTTTCCAAACCCGATGCTTAGGGAAGTAAGATTATTTTATGAGAAAGAATTTGCACTTGGAGAATACGCGTTAGGAATGATCAAACAGCGATTGAATATATCACTCCCATTAGATGATGCGGCATCCATTGCTTTACATATCGTGAGTGCAGAATTTGATACAAGAGTCAAAGATACTTTAAAGATCACTGAATTTTTAGAAGATGTTATGGAACAGATAAAGAACTACTTCCATTTGGAGATCGATACCCAGTCATTGAGTTATGAACGGTTTATCACACATTTGAAGTTTTTATCCAGAAAGTTATTTGCGTCAGAACGAATGGATGATATGAACAATGATGTACAGGAGATGATCCAGAAGATCTGTCCGGAAGAATATCAGTGTGCAGGATATATTAAGACTTTTATTAAAGAAAGATACAAAAAAGATATGACATCAGCAGAAGTTGCATATTTAACGATGCATATCGAGAGGATCAGAAAAAGCAGTATAGAAAAAGGAGAAGAAGATGTTTGATTCATTAAAGAAGATGTTTGAGAAGAACGCAAAGACAATTTCATTAAAAGCAGTAGAAGATGGGAGAACAATCCCAATGGACGAAGTCAATGATCAGACATTCGCTCAGGAATTATTAGGACCAGGAATCGCAATTGTTCCATCCAATGGAACAGTCGTTTCTCCGATCAATGGAACGATCGCCACGGTAATGGATACAAAACATGCAGTCTGTATTCAGGGAGAAGACGGATTAGAGCTGATCGTTCATGCAGGACTTGATACCGTGGAATTAAATGGAAAGTACTATCAGACATATAAAGAAATTGGAGATCAGGTAAAGGCAGGAGACGTTTTGTTGGAATTTGATCTTGAAGAGATTACAAAGGCGGGGTATGACGTCACAACGCCGATCGTAATAACGAACTTAGGTGATTATAAGATCACGAAGTGTTTGACAGGACAACAAGTAAAAGCAGGGGAAGAGGTGATACAGTTAACAAAACAATAACAAAGATGAGTAACTAAAAGAGAAGGAAAAGAACATGAAAAACTTAAAGTAAAAATGAAAGGGGACAATCTATATGAAATTTTTACAAAAATTAGGAAAAGCGTTAATGCTTCCAGTAGCATGCTTGCCAATCTGTGGTATTTTAATGGGAATCGGATATGCACTGTGTCCTGCAACCATGCAGGGTGGTGATATCACAGGTATTGGAAACCAGATCGGATTCTTCCTTGTAAAGGCAGGGGGAGCATTGATCGACAACATGGCATTACTGTTTGTTATCGGTGTCGGTGTTGGTATGGCAGACAAACATGATGGAACGGGTGGCCTGGCAGCTTTAGCATCATGGCTGATGATCACAAATTTGTTATCTACAGCAGTAGTAACAACAATCATGCCATCTATTGCAAAGAATGCAGATGCAACACTTGCATTTGATAAGATTTCCAATCCATTTATTGGTATCTTAGCCGGTGTGATCGGATCTATGTGTTATAACAAATTCAAAGATACTAAATTACCAGATTGGTTATCATTCTTTAGTGGTAAACGTTGCGTAGCAATTATCGCTGGTGTTGTATCTATCATTGTATCAGTTGTATTACTGTTTGTATGGCCAGTTGTATTTACAGCATTGATCACAGTTGGTCAGTCTATTGCCAAGATGGGAGCTGTTGGAGCTGGTATTTATGCATTCTTAAACCGTCTGTTGATCCCAACAGGATTACATCATGCATTGAACAATGTATTCTGGTTTGACACGATCGGACTCGGAGATTTAACTCATTTCTGGGCAGGAGAAACATCTAAGAATGTATCATGGAGCCTTGGAATGTACATGTCAGGATTCTTCCCATGTATGATGTTCGGTATTCCAGGAGCAGCATTAGCAATGATCCAGACAGCAAAGAGTAACAAGAAAAAGATTGCCATCGGTTTAGTAGGATCCGCAGCTCTTTGTGCATTTGTCTGTGGTGTAACAGAACCATTTGAATTCGGATTTATGTTCTTAGCACCAGGTTTATATGTTATCTACGCAATCCTTTACGGAATCTTTACAACGATCACAACACTGGTAGGATTTAGAGCAGGATTTAGTTTCTCAGCAGGAGCAACTGACCTTGTATTCTCATCTTCCTTACCAGCAGCACAGAAGACATGGATGATCATTCCTTTAGGAATCGCAGCATTTATCGTATTCTATGTAGTATTCCGTATCGCGATCACGAAATTTGATCTGAAAACACCAGGTCGTGAAGATGACGATCTTGATGAAGAAAATATTACATTAGCCAATGATGATTTTACAGCAATGGCAGCAGTCATCCTTGAAGGATTAGGCGGAAGTGCCAATGTTAAGAGTATTGATAATTGCATCACAAGACTTCGTCTGGAAATCAATGATGATAACAAAATAGATGAAGCGAAGATCAAATCCTCAGGAGCAGCAGGAATCATTCGTCCAGGAAAAGGTAACATTCAGGTTATCATTGGACCAAAAGTTCAGTTTGTTGCAGATGAGATGGAAAAATTATGTAAATAAGCCTTTATTGTTATTCATAGTTTTCTCCGAAAACGGGCCGGCGATATGCCGGCTCGTTTTGCGTTGATAATATAGAAATCTTTTTGTATAATGAAGATAGTTTTACAAAATGACAGGAAGGAGTTAGAAGATGGGTTTTTATTTAAATAACAAATCAAAAGTATCGTTATACAAAAGTGAAATGCAAAGACCATATTTTGTAGATAAAACATTAATCTTATCAGAACTGTTTCCGTTTGTTGAGTCAGGAAATTCCCATATCTGTATTACAAGGCCAAGGCGTTTTGGAAAGACAGTGATGGCAAATATGATAGGGGCTTTTTTTGAAAAAGATGAAGATACGAAAGAGATATTTGATCAATTAAAAATCTCAAAAAGTCCAGAATATGAAAAACACAGAAATAAGCATGATGTGATCTATATTGATTTCAGTAAAATGCCAGAAGATTGTAACAGTTATGACCAGTACATCGGTAGAATCATCAATCGTTTAAAGAAAGATTTAATACGTGAGTATCCAGATGCAGATTATGAGGAAGAGGATGCATTGTGGGATATATTAGATTGTATCTTTGATATGTATGATGGACAAAAGTTTATTTTTGTCATGGATGAGTGGGATTGTGTATTTCATAAAACATTTATCACAAGAGAAGATCAACAAAAATACATTTCATTTTTAAGTAATCTGTTAAAAGATCATGGATATGTTGAATTGTCTTATATGACAGGAATTTTACCGATTGCTAAATATTCTAGTGGCTCTGAATTAAATATGTTTTTGGAATATACGATGGCATCTGAGGAAAAATTTAATGAGTATTTTGGATTTACAGAATCAGAGATAGATGATCTTTTTGCAAAATATTTAAAAATATGTGAAATACCTGCAATCACAAGAGAACAATTACGTTTATGGTATGATGGATATGCAACAAAAGCAGGAGAGAGAATGTACAATCCGAGGTCTGTGGTAACAGCTCTTTCCAATAATAATATTGGAAATTACTGGACGAGTTCAGGTCCGTATGATGAGATTTTTTACTATATCAAGAATAATGTAGCGGACGTAAAAGCAGATCTTGCATTGATGGTAGCAGGAGAAGCAGTGCAGGCGAAAGTTCGGGAATATGCAGCAGCATCAATGAATTTATCGACAAAGAATGAAATTTTTTCAGCGATGGTTGTATATGGATTCTTGAGTTATGAGAATGGAAAAGTAAGAATTCCTAACAAAGAATTAATGGAAAAGTTTGATGAGATGCTGCAAAAAGAAAAATCTTTAGGTTATATTTATCGTTTAGCAAAAGAATCAGATAAGATGTTACAGGCAACATTAGCCAATGATACTCAAACAATGGAAAAAATCTTATCGTATGTTCACGACACAGAAACACCGATTTTATCGTATAATCATGAAACAGAGTTATCAGCAATTGTGAATCTTGCCTACTTATCAGCAAGAGATCAGTATCGTATTGAAAGAGAAGATAAAGCTGGAAAAGGTTTTGTGGATTTTATTTTTTATCCATATGACAGGGCAGCAGATAGGGTGATTTTGGAATTAAAGGTAGATAAAACACCAGAATATGCAATCAGTCAGATTAAAGAAAAACAATATGCGCTAAGATTTAAGGGAAAACTGGCGGGAAAACAGCAGTTTACAGGAAGAATCCTGGCAGTTGGAATCAATTACGATAAGGAAACAAAACAGCATAGATGCAAAGTGGAAGAAATAAAATAAGAAAAGGTGAATAAAAGATAGATAATTGACAGTAACAGAATGGTCTTGCAGGAGATGATTATTAACTTGAAAGTACATTCAAAAATATGATCAAACAAAAATACACTGTGAAGGAAAAATCAGTTTCAGTAAAACAGGACAAAAAAGTCCTGTTTTATTTGATTGTATAGTATCAGACTGATAAAATAGAAGTAGAAAGAACAATACAAATGGGTAACGGAAATCGAGGTAATACAATGATCATAAAAAATGGACTGGTATTCACACCAGAAGGAAAATTTGAGAAAAAAGATCTTTATGTAGAAGGGGAATATGTAGCGAAAGAAACAACAGACAACAAAGAAGTAGAAGCTGAAGGATGCTATGTGATACCAGGACTTGTTGATATTCATTTTCATGGATGTGTCAGACATGATATGTGCGATGGAACCGAAGAATCCATTCAGGCACTGGCTGATTATGAAGCAGCCAATGGAGTATTAGCAATCTGTCCTGCGACAATGACGATTCCAGAAGAAGAACTATTTCAGGCAATGAAGGCAGCAAAAGAACATAAGAATGGAAAAGGTGCAGATCTTGTCGGGATCAATATGGAAGGGCCTTTTATAAACAAAGAGAAAAAAGGTGCCCAGAAAGAAGAAGACATCAAGCTGGCGGATATTGAATTATTCCATAAACTGCAGGAAGCAGCCGGTGGATTGATCAAATTAGTGGATCTTGCTCCAGAGACTGAAGGAGCTATGGATTTTATCGATCAAGTGAAAGATGAAGTGCATGTATCAATCGCACATACGATGGCTGATTATGATACAGCAAGTGAAGCAATCAGAAAAGGTGCCGATCATATCACACATTTGTATAATGCGATGCCACCGTTAAATCATAGAGAACCAGGGGTTATTGGAGCAGCAAGAGACAGCGATTGTTATGTAGAACTGATCTGTGATGGAGTTCATATTCACCCATCCTGTGTCAGAGCAACGTTTGAAATGTTTACGGACAAGAGGATCGTACTGATCAGTGACAGTATGATGGCAACGGGAATGGAAGATGGACAGTATGAATTAGGTGGACAGCCGGTGACTGTAGTAGGAAACCTTGCAACACTGACCGAAGGAGGAGCCATCGCAGGTTCTGCAACAAACTTGATGGATTGTATGAGAACTGTAGTCAAAGAAATGCATATTCCATTCGAAAGTGCAATCCAATGTGCAACTTTAAATCCAGCAAAATCCATTGGAATTGATGATAAATATGGAAGTCTTGAAGAAGGAAAATATGCGAATGCAGTAGTTTTAGATAAAGATTTAAATATTGTATCCATCATTCAGAAGGGGCAGGTAAAATAAAGAATATCAATTGAGATAAGAAAAAGAATTCTGTGTAGGCAGGATTCTTTTTTTATACAGGAATTCATAAAATGATAAAAACAAAGGGAGCAGAAAAATGCTTCGAAAAATCACGATCATGATCCTGCTGATCTTAACAGTAGTCTGGTTTACAAACAGTGACAGTATCCAGCCCGCCAGAGAATTTATACAAAACAACATTTATGTCTGGAGTGAAATGCAAGAGGAAAAACTTCCAATCTATTGTGTAGATACGCAGAAAAAACAAATAGCACTGACATTTGATACTGCATGGGGGAATGAAGATATACCACAGATTCTCAAAATATTAAAACAGGAAAATGTAAAAGCAACCTTTTTCTTCTGTGGAGACTGGATCAGCAAATATCCAGCTGATATCAAAACAATCTATGAGGAAGGACATGATATTGCAAGTCATGGAGATCAAAAATGAATTATTATATCATTCAGTGGAACGTAGATAGCTTAGACTGGCAGGAACCAACAAAGGAACAGCTGATCAAGAAGGTTTGTGGACACAAAAATTTATCACCTGGAAGCATTATCTTAATGCATACTGGAACAAAATGCACAAAGCAAGCATTAAAACAGATCATAAGAAATATCAAAGCAAAAGGATATGAATTCGTGTCGGTTTCCAGATTAATTTATCGGAGCAACTACCGTATTGATCCAACAGGGAAACAGATAAAATTGTGAAATATCAAAAAATCATCAAAACGAACGGAGAAATCCTATAAAAACACTCGAAAATCTTGACAACTAAATAACAAATATTACATAATAAAAAGACGAAAAAAAGAAAAACGAAACGCATAATTTCATGGTAATCTGTACATACAGATTTTAAATTGGAATCAGGTGCAAATCCTGAGCGGTCCCGCCGCCGTAATAGGGAGTCAAGGTAATATACCACTGGGAAACTGGGAAGGTGCCAAGACGATGATCTTAAGCCGGAATACTTGCCATGATCTAAGGATATACTTTGCGAGCGACGAAGTCGTCCTCATGGTGCCAGAATGACAAAAGATAAGATGATAAAATGTAGTCTTTTTAGAAATGAATAAGAATGCATGTCTTTTTGTTATGTAAATAAGCCAGAGTAGATCCTTTTATGCTGTATACGTGGGAGGATCTATTTTTTATGAAAAAATATATGGTATGGCTGATTTCTGCATTGATGGTAGTATCGATGACAGCCTGTTCAAATACACAGAAGAAAGATACAAAAGATCAGGCACAGATAACAACGGCAGAAAAAGAGAAGGCAACGCAGACAGAAGCAGCAAAGACAACAAGTAAAAAAGAGAAGAAGAACGAAAAGAAAAAAGATAAAAAGAAATCTCAGAAGAGTAAGAAAAACAGCAAAAAGACAAAAAGCAGTACATCAAAAAAGAAAAAGATAAGCGCAACAACAACAGCTAAAAAGAAAACTACAAAAGAAAAGACAACAAAGACAAAGAATACAAAAGAAACAACAAAAACAACAACAGCCAGTAAAAATGAAACAACAGTACAGACGGCAGAGAATCAGACAACAGAAGCAAAGCAAGAACAATCTTGTGAATTTCTGATCAGCTGTAAAACAGTTCTTTCTAATAAAAGTGCATTGCAATCCAATTACCAAGTTCCATCTGGCGGAAAGATTTATGAGAAGAAGATGGAGTTTCAAGAAGGCGATACCGTGATGGATGTTCTTAAAAGAACAGGAGTAGATATTGATGTTTCTAAAGGATATGTAGCAGGAATTGACGGTTTATACGAATTTGATTGTGGAAAAAACAGTGGATGGATGTACCGTGTCAATGGTAAGTTCCCAAACTATATGGCAGGGAAATGTAAGCTTCATGATGGGGATAAAGTGGAATGGCTGTATACCTGTGTCAGAGGAGATCTGTAGATGATCAAGGCATTAAAAAGAGCCCATCCGTTCGTTGTATTTACTTATTTTGCAGGAATGTTTTTGCTGGCACCATTTAGCAGACATCCATGGATGACGGGAGTGCAGATGATCTGTTTATGCCAGTTGTACTTTTATCATAATCGGAGTTTGAAAAAGTTTTTTCCATTTCTTGCTTTGATCGTGATCGTGGCTGTAACGAATCCATTATTTGTACAAAGAGGAAGAACAATCCTGTATGCAGACACACACATAAGGATCACGAAAGAAGCATTGCTTTATGGAATTCATTACGGATGTGTATTAGTAAATCTCTTACTGGTCTTTTCAATCTTTAACCAATATATAAAGAAAGAGCAGTGGATCTATTTATCAGGCAGATTCTTCCCTAAACTTGGTGTTATAACATCCATGGCATTTGGATTGATCCCAAGATATCAAAACCATGCAAAGAAGATTTTAAACACACGAAAATCCTTAAAATCAGAACAGGCTGTACAGCGTGTCATGAATACAGTGTCAATGGAAACGACATGGGCATTTGAGTCTTCGATGGATCAGTTGGATTCGATGAGTGCAAGAGGTTATGGAATTAGGAAACGAACGCATTTTCATTTATTTAGGTGGGAGAGAAATGACTGGATTCATATCGTGGAGATTGTGATTTTGACGATATTAAATCTCTGGGCATACATCCACTATTATTCCAGATTTTTCTTTTATCCGATGATCATTATGCCAGCATTTCAGATGAGAGATCTGTTGTGGATGCTTAT
>PPYE01586076.1_pt1 | contig 10215 bp, 9 predicted proteins | sample 1559881 | NCBI WGS metagenome assembly PPYE01 (sample SAMN08240022, study PRJNA423297) | Human gut metagenome, whole genome shotgun sequencing project.
GACTTATTTAAAATGGCTGGCTATTTAGATGAAGAAGACCTAAAGTCATACACACAAGTATTCAAAGGGACAAGCCATCTAACTCCAGAAGAGAAAGAACATATTCAAAAACAAATCGACTTATTTAACAAAAATAGAAAAGAGGCTAAAAATGATTTTTAAACTTGGCGAATTATTCTGTGGTCCTGGCGGAATTGCCTGGGGCGCTTTAAATGCTCATATTGGAGATGATAATTACAAAATTGTTCATCAATGGGCAAATGACTATGATAAAAACACTTGCGATACATATCGATATAATATTTGTCCGGAGAATCCCAAAAGTGTCTATCATAAGGATATACGGGAATTTGATTTAACAAATCTGCCGCCTATAGATGCCCTTGCTTTTGGTTTTCCCTGCAATGATTATAGTGTTGTAGGTGAGCAGAAAGGCATGGATGGTGTCTTTGGCCCCTTATATTCTTACGGTGTAAAGGTATTAAATATCTACAACCCACAATGGTTTGTAGCTGAAAATGTTGGTGGACTCAGAAATGCAAATGACGGGAAGGCATTTACAAAAATTTTGGATGAACTAAAGAAAGCCGGCAAACATGGTTATACTATAGTTCCTCACTTATATAAATTTGAAGAATATGGGATTCCCCAAGCACGGCATAGAATTATTATTGTCGGCATTAGAAATGATATTGATGTCTCATACCGGGTACCATCCCCAGAACCGTATGCTGATATTGATAATACCTGCCGGAAGGCAATTGAAGAACCTCCGATTCCTTCTGATGCTTTTAATAATGAATTGACAAAACAATCCGCCACGGTTATCCACAGGTTAGAGCATATTCTCCCTGGGGAAAATGCTTTTACAGCTGACCTTCCAGAGAATCTCAAATTAAATGTCCGTGGAGCTAAAATAAGTCAAATATACAAAAGGCTTGATCCAAAAAAACCAGCCTATACTGTCACTGGTAGCGGCGGAGGCGGTACGCACATTTATCATTGGGATGAGCCCCGCGCCTTAACCAACAGAGAACGAGCACGCCTTCAAACATTTCCTGATACCTATAAATTCATAGGGAGTAAAGAAAGTGTCAGAAAGCAGATTGGAATGGCCGTTCCATGCCAAGGAGCAAGGATTATTTTTGAGGCAATCTTGAAAAGTTTTGCCGGCATTGAATATCCAAGTATCGAACCCAATATCAACGAATAGACTTATAACAGTAAAGCCGGAGCATTTGCTCCGGTTTTGCTACACTGAAAAATCCATATAATACTGTTCATCATCAAACTTATAAAATGTAACATCTGTCCGACCATAATTCTCTAAATCACTTCTCCAGATATAAGCACCGTTAGCCAGCCCCAGCCGGTTTCTAAAGTATTCTCCGAGCTGTGCATTACTAAGCGGCGTTGTAATTGCCTTATCTCCCTGCTGTTCCACCCTCAATATGAGCTGGCGTCCATCATCCGTAACAACTGTAAAGTGTTGCGCATTTAAAGGGAAAAAGCCCGCCCGCACCATATTAGCTGGAAGCGGTATGTATGCCTGATTCTTATTCCGCCTGCTTCTCTGTCCCCAGTTGAGTCCCGATTTCTTCCCAACTTCTCCATTCTCCGAAAGCAAGGAAAGACTGATTTTTTCTATATTCTCCCCGGACAAACTGCCAATCGGCTTATTTTCCATGTCTAAAACACTGTGTGTGGGATACAACATTATATATTCCTCAACTTCAGCATGATTACAGAAAATAGTATCATACTCTACATTGCAGTAGTACCTGTACGCTTCCAACGCATCACACCCTACCACATACTCCCTGCGATTATCTCCAAATGCACTCTGGGTAAAATTTGCCGAACCCGTAAAAGCCATAACAGGCTCATCCCCCCTGAGCCAGATATAAACTTTCGCATGTACTGGTTTTGAGCCATAGACATAACTGCATTGATAATGTGCGACCTCATGAGGCAGCTGCTCCTTTTGGAGCTCTTTAAATCCCTCGTGAATAGAAATACTTAGTCCGTCAAAAGGCACCATCCCTACTATTAGGAATAAATCTATTGGCCGCGATTTGAATTCCTTCAAATTTTTCATGAACCAGGAAGCCATGTTAGGAGTTGCATATCCTGACAGAATGCACAACCTGTCTACCCCCGACTGCAGGGGGGCAAACAATACTCTCCTCGCCAAATCCGAATATTCCATAACTTTGTTCCTCTCAAAAACAGCGTCTCAATCACATACCTTCATCTAACACATCATAATAAACTAGATTTTCGGGCAGTTTAATATTCGGAACCCATATCTTTTTTCCGCCCCAGCCCTTTTCTCCGGTCATCTGATACATTGTAAGGACAACCTTATCCATAATGGATGCCCCCAGCTGCCAGTCGTTCGGGGATAAAAGCGCACCTGTGCCTTTTGCTACATTCCTGTTCCGCCTAACAATCAAGATACCCTGTCCTGCCGGTTTTTCAGCCAGAAACATATCAATAATAGCGCTGAAAACACTCACTCTAAAATCATCCTCTGATTTAATATGGGAAAAAATCTCCTGAAACAATCTAAGACTCACCTGATAACATGGTTGCAAATCATCAAATACATCCAATAATCTGTCAATGTCATCAATTGTATCATTCTCCGGTGAATACGGATAGTAATTAGTACCTCCAGAGATTATAGCCAGTTTCTTATTATCCAGAACATTTTTCCTTGTCGGATTCAGTCCTTCCGGATAATAAATCTTCACATCAGCCGTCCTTTTTTCCACTTGAGAAATAATGGAATTATTGGTTGCGTTGATATCTGAAAACAGCTTGTACAAATGTTCATCAATAAATACTTTCATAAGGCCGGCATCCCTGTCATAACCAAACATACGGCTATGCTGCCACATCGTATCTGCCTGCGGTTTCTTTGCAGTTCTGGTATAATAAATCGTCTGTAGCCCTGCAAAAGTAACTCCCCGGCCAAGCGTATTCCCGCCGATAATTACATTGGAGCCTGAAATATAATCATCACTGCCCACATCGGAATTTCCATTCATTACAAGAACTTTGATTTTGTCATTCTCCAGCAACACCTGTATAATATCCAAAACTTCACTAAAATCCCTCTTCTCAAACTTAACCGGATTCAGCTTTTCATACCGCTGCTCAATCTCTGAAATGAATCCGGCACCCCTGCATTTTCCCTGCATTTCAGAAAGCACTTTTGATATATCCTGCTGATATCTGCCATGTACTGATTTCCGTACACTGGGGTGAATCAGGAAATTACATACCTTTTTCCCCGCCGCCAGCATGATTCCCGATACTGTCAGATGATGCATTAACGCCTCTTCCAAAGGATTATTCAAAGAATCTATATAGGAAATACAGTCCCCGCTGCCCTCTGCCGGAAAGAAAAAATCTCCTCCAAGATATCCATCTCCCGGTTGAAAATAATATGAAAAATACGGATGCCACCCTGATGACATCGTCTGTAGCAACAGGGCCTGCGGCGTACCGGTGACCTGCAGATATATGCTGCATGCTGACTTTGCCTTAATATCATCCAGATACCGATTGATTGAAGATTTGCTGTTTTTATTTACCATCGTATTTAATGAAGACGCATCTGCCTCATCATCAATGATAAACAAAGGATTCCCTCTCATAAAACCCGTAGAGCCTAAAATATTAGACCACTGCTTCAAAGTCCTAACATTCTTCTTCAAGACAATTATGACTGGCTGCATCAGACAATTCTCTGCAAATATCTCTGAATCATATTCATCACATATACAAAATCCCTTTAAATCTTCCCTTACACGCTCAATAGTCTGTTGCTGTAGAATAACATTATCCGTTGTCAATATAAGAAATACCGGAAATCCCAAATCTGCCGCTACAGAAATGACTCCGAACATCTGCCCTGTTTTTCCTGACTGTACATTACCAAAAAGAAGTCCGACTTCATGATTACAGAAAGAAAATCCTTCAAGATATCTGGGCGCAATATTATCTACCGTCTTTCTAATTGAATCAGCTAACTGCCTATTCCCACGTCCTTCTATTGTCTTCAAATATGTATCAAGATATTTCATCCGCCGCCTCCTGAGGATGCCTGCTTTCCGGAAGGAATGACAGCATCCATACTTCCAGTTCCGTACCATCTTCTGTTTTCGTCACAATATCCGTTTTAGTCAATGTAATGGTATCACGACCGTATTTATTCAACATCTTATGCGTAATAATGCCTTTCCCATCCTGGTCACCTTCTACCCAATTCACCGGCTCCACCAAACCGGCAGCCACAAGACGGCCCTTTATCCAGCGCCCCATAATTTTTAAATCATCTTTTGAATACAGGTTTTTATTGTTCTGTCCGCAGGTCCAGGCTTGAAACTTCCAGCCGTCATCCGTTATTGCCATAAACGGCTTCTGATACAGCGGATATCCCGGCAGACTCCTAATAGCTTTACTGACTACCATTTCAATCTCCCACCATACACGTTTTCTCCCGCCTGCATAACATACATTTATGTTAGATCCCCGCATAGACAAATCCTTTTCATCCTCCGGCACTTTCAACGGAATTTCAAAAGATACATCTGTCATCCTCTTTTTATAGGCGTCCACTTCCTCCGGCGTAACTTTTGAAACATACTCCTGATCCACCAGTGCCCTGTTTACTTCCCGAATTAAAGGTATCTCCTGCAGATAAGCTATATTAGCCGAACACTTTGGAAGCATAATATCCTTAATATGGTCAGAAACCTCATCCAGCTCATCCGGTTCCTCTGTAACCGCTGACAGCTCATACTGACGAAGGTTAGAAGCTTCCAGCTTAATCGCACCCAAATTATGCGAACCAATCACCGCAGAAAACGGACTTCCACTCTTATAAAAAACATATGTCTTCCCATGATATTTAAATGCCCTCACCAAACGTACTTCGCCGATTCCGCGCTCAATCCAATGCTCGTTCAATGCCAACGCTACATTATATGTCCCCTCCGGCATTCCCTCATGATAATACATACCGATTGTCAGGCATATCCTCTTAATTCCGTTCTCATCAACCAGGCTTTGTAACTGTTTCAATGCCGCCTTTGATACATACCCGACCGCAATATCAATTTCATCCGACTCACGCACGGCATCCGTAAAATAATCTATAAAAGCCCTCTGTTCGTCTCCCAGCTTCAAAGGAAGCATATTAGAATATAATAAACGCATTTTTTTCTCCATCCTCGGTAGTTACTGCAAGTATAACAGATAAATATGAATCTTTCTATCGTTACTCATTATCCGCATCCAGAAACAGCCTGTCATCCTGCATATTCATTTCAAAAATACATTCCTCAATCACCCGGATACAATCTCCGCAGTTTTTCATAATATCTTTCCCCCAAAAACGAATCACCGTCCATCCCATAAACATGAGAGCCTTATTCACATCATTATCCCGCTCCATATTCCTTAATATCTTCTTCTTCCAATACTCCGGATTATTCCCCGCCTCTAAGCGCGGTTTCAGGACCTCCCAGTCCTTTCCATGAAAAAAATCACTGTCACAAAAAACAGCTATCTTATACTTCGTCAATGCAATATCCGGCTTTCCCGGCAACGCAGCATAATTCTTTCTATATCGATAACCTCTTGCCCACAGTTCTTTCCTCAATTTAACTTCGATGCTGGTGTCGCTTGACCTAATATTCCGCATATTTTTATGCCTTTGTTCCTTGGTAAGATTATCCACTCTATCCGCCCCAAATCACAATATAAACATTCTTTACTGTTATCATCTACCCGAGATACTCAATCTCAAGGCTGTCAGAAGAAATAAAAGTCACTTTGACTCTTCCACCAACTTGTGCGCCAACACTTCTATACCAATTGCCTATGCCTTTTAAGTTCCCCTCTTCTGCAAATTGTTTTGCATATATATCTCCTGCCCTGCTACATCCCTGAGCAAGCAAAATACCGGAATAAATGCCATTTATAGCGGTACAATAATACCTTGGATTTGCAGTAGGATGATTATCATTATATATGTCAAACCGCTCTGCATAATTCCGCGGTATCTTTATATAACCTTCTCCATAAATCGGATTGCGGGTAGCAGTATAGCGATAGGTACCCCATCCTAAATGAGATGGTTTTAATGCAACTACAAATGTATCTCCTGCTTTTGGCATAACAAACTCCTTTCTATTTTTTCCCAAACCACTGTTATCCTTGTTTTTTATCAACATTATTTTTAACCAAGTAAAATATTTCCTTTAATCTCACTAAACTAAAATCTTCTTCCCTGTAGCTCCTTTCTCATCATTAGTTCATTACTGATATGACAAAATCAGATATTCCATATCTTTTGTATCTTTGCTTATAGAGAGATTTTCTACTTTATCAGTCGCATATGACGTTTTAAAAATCACATGATTCTGAAATTTCCTTCGAGGAAAAACTTATCTGATTTTCTGATTGGCAAAACTTAACAGCCAATATCTGATACAATGCCGTCTATAGATTTCGTTGGTTTATCTGTCAAATTCATTATCGCATTATTAATACACTCTGGCAACTCTGCAATCATCAAAACAATATTCATTTTTGATTCATCACTCATATGCATTCCTCCCAAAAGGTAATAACTTCTATCCGTCACCTTCCCAGATGTCACCCGTTCCATTTCTTTTACAATATTTTACCATAACATCCCTCGTTTTACTACTTGAAATAAAAGCTGAAAATATGTTTTAAATATTTCTTCCCTAGAACGCAAAAACGGCACACTACCAATTCCTCAATAGTGTGCCATCAACATTCTTATTACGTATCCCCATTCGTTGACTCTCGCTAACATTTAAACATCAGGCAAAATCCCCTTAAGCAACCAAGACCATTTTCAATCTCAATTTAGTCTCAAAAAAGTCCCAAATTCCGGCGATTTCATATGATATTTTTATGCTAAGTTACGATGGTTCCCAATTGACCTTACATACCCACTTTTCCCGGAAAAGTCAAGGTTTCCGATATCAAACAGGATGAAGCATTTTTAATTTGTTGTTGTGCCAAGTAAAACCGTCACCCGGTCCCACAAAGTGGACATCTATAACAGATATTCGGTCTCCCTGCCTCTCCTCTTTTTCAACGTATCCCCTCTTTCTTTGGTTCCCTTTCTCCGCCCCTTCCCTCTGCCCTCAGACAGCCCCACAACTGCCAGGAAGCCTACAGATTTCCCGGCAGTTTGTATCCTGAATACAAAAACTTTTATATCGCCGCCTTTTAACGGTTAGCGCATGATGATGTCATCCCGCCCCGGTCCATTGGAGACCATTGCAATGGGAGCCTCTATCTCCTTTTCCACGAACTCAATATATCTGCGGCAGTTCTCAGGAAGGTCCTCATAATCCTTAATTCCTCGGATGTCGCATTTCCATCCCGGAAGCCTGGTAAGCACGGGCTTCGCCTTTTCAAGCCGTGTGGTGGTCGGGAATTCCTTTGTCACCTGGCCGTCAATCTCATAGCCCACGCACACAGGAATCTCATCCAGATACCCCAGGACATCCAGCACGGTAAATGCCACCTCCGTGGTTCCCTGGATGCGGCAGCCATATCTGGTTGCAACCGCGTCAAACCATCCCACGCGTCTGGGGCGTCCCGTGGTCGCGCCATATTCGCCGCCATCGCCTCCGCGGTTCCTTAACTCCTCCGCCTCATCCCCGAATATCTCGCTGACAAAGGCGCCTGCGCCCACAGCGCTGGAATAAGCCTTTACAACCGTGGTAATATCCTTGATTTCATATGGCGGTATTCCTGCGCCGATTGCGCCGTATGCAGCCAGTGTGGAGGAGGACGTCACCATGGGATAGATTCCATGATCCGGGTCCTTAAGGGAGCCCAGCTGGCCTTCCAGAAGGATTTTCCTGCCCTTTTTAATGGCTTCATAAAGATATGCGGATGTATCGCACACATATGGCTCAATCATGTCGCGGTAACCATGCAGCTCACGGAGCAGTTCCTCCGGATCCAACAGCGGTTTGTGGTACAGATGCTCAAGAAGCACATTCTTCTGTTCACACACCCTGCATGCCTTCTCCCTCAGAAGTTCCTCGTCAAACAGCTCGCTGACCTGGAAACCGATTTTTGCATATTTATCAGAATAAAACGGGGCAATGCCTGATTTGGTGGAGCCAAAGGATTTGCCTGCCAGACGCGCCTCCTCGTAGGTGTCAAACAGCACATGATAAGGCATCAGGATCTGTGCCCTGTCCGAAACAAGCACCCTGGGCTTTGGAACCCCTCTGTCCACCAGTGACTGTATCTCATCCATCAGATATGGGATATTAAGCGCAACCCCATTGCCAATCACGCTGGTCGTATGCTGATAAAACACGCCGGATGGAAGGAGATGAAGGGCAAATTTGCCGTAGTCGTTAATAATGGTATGTCCTGCATTACTTCCGCCCTGAAAGCGTACAATAATGTCAGACTCCTTGGCAAGCATATCTGTAATCTTGCCCTTGCCTTCATCGCCCCAGTTAGCACCTACAATTGCTCTGACCATACAATAAATCCTCCTTCGGGTATCTTCCCGTCCATGCTCATTATCTGTCTTATGCCATATTCTGAGTTCAATACAAACCCAAAAAAGACAGTTCTTACTTTACTACATCGTTCTTCATAAGTAAAGACGTTCTTTGTTATGCTTCCCATAATGAGCACTTATATCATGTCCGTTTCAATCCTCTGACCGGTAATCATTTCCAGAAGCTTGCGTCCAGGCATGGATATAAGGTTAGATTCCCCGGTAACCACGCAAATATGCCGTGCAGGCATCTCCATTTTAAATTTCAGTTCAAATACATCCCCTGCTTCCACTGCATCCTGGGCAAATCCCTCCATCACGCAGCCCACCCCCATGTTGCGCTTGGCAAACTGTACAATCATGTCGCTAATGGCCAGTTCAAACTCCGGTTTCAGTTCAATCCCCTGTTTTAACAGGAAATCATCCATGAACGTCCTGGTGCTGGTATTCTTTTCCAGGAAAATGCAGGGCAGTCCTGAAAGCTCCGAATAATCCAGTTTCCTGTCCCTCAGCGATTCAAAGCTGTTGCCTGCAATAAACACGTTCCGTATGACCTTGACCGGAATCCGGTTCATGGTCCCCCTGCATTCAAAGGGCGTGGTGACAACGCCAAAATCAATCCTGCCCTCTTCCAGGCTCTTTATGGTTTCCGGCGTAGGCGCATTGGATACATTGACCTTGATTTTAGGAAACTCCTTGTGAAACTGTTCCAGATAAGGAAGCAGGAAAAACTGCAGGGTCATATCGCTGGCGCCAATCCGCACCTCCCCCATATCCATGCCCAGGACCCGTTCCACCATCTTCTCACCTTCCAAAAGGCTCTCCACCCCTATTTTAACATAGCGGTACAGAAGTTCACCCTCCTTTGTAAGCTGGACACCTTTGGACGTCCGCAGGAACAGCTTAATCCCCGCTTCCTTTTCCAGCTGGCGCACGGCCTGGCTGACTGCCGGCTGGGAGATACACAGCTCCCTGGCAGCCGCAGTCAGGCTCCCATGAACGCACACATAGTAAAACACCCTGTAATATTCCAGATTTACATTCATCCATGACCTCCCTTTCCTTTGTTCTTGTTGACTTGTCCTTATACTTTCCTATATTAAAACTATACCATTCCTTGCCAAGGTTCGCAATATGGGAACGTGGATTTATGAGGTGTGGGCGTGAAGGTGCATCCGTCCGTGAGCGGAAGGGGGATGGGGGTGCGGATACGGCTGCGGGACTAGTGGCTCTAAGGCCGAGGAAAACGGCGCTGGACAAGAGGCTGGCTGCCAAACTCGCGCTTCAGGTATTACCACCCATTTAGTCATCGGGCTCAGACAAAGGCGCCGGCCTCTTAGCACCGCTTCCCTCAGCCTAAGACCCACACGTCCCTGTAGATGCATCCGCACCCCCATCCCCCTTCCGCTCACCCACCACGTTCCTCCATCCCTGCATCACATAAATCCGACTGGAAAAATAAAAAATCCCCCCTCCAGTCCATCCCATATCTTCTGGAAACAGCTGGCGCCGGAGACTTTATTTCCACTTCTGCGTTTGGCGCATGTCATGGCTGGAATACACAGTCCGCGAAGCGGGCCAGGACGGGCTTTGGGCTAAGGGGGAGCAGGCGGGTACGGGGGGGATTCCTT
>PPYE01598683.1_pt1 | contig 10213 bp, 12 predicted proteins | sample 1559881 | NCBI WGS metagenome assembly PPYE01 (sample SAMN08240022, study PRJNA423297) | Human gut metagenome, whole genome shotgun sequencing project.
CACTAAAATAATACTCACGGCACGCAGAAAATCCATGATTTTCGCCAATGCCCTCAAATCGTCTTCTTGTTGTGACATAGATTGAAAAATATTTATTGTTGATACTTCCGGTTACATTCCCAAGTCCTTGCGCCTCTTCTTTTTCCTCTTGCGCTGCATCGCCCGGATAAAGGCTTCCTCCTCGGCATCCACAGCCGGACATTCGGGAGTGAGCAGACCGACACCGCCCGCCGTGTTCTCGTAGTCGGATGCGGTCTGTCCGCGCATATCCTCTTCTGTTTCCACCGGAACGGACAGCGGAATCGGCGGCTGTCCGGCATAAGGCAGCGTGAAGTGTTCCTGCAAGGCATTGGAGGAAAGCTCCTTGCCCATGCGCGAGCCGTTCAGCACGCAGCCCGTGCGGTGGTCGATGAACGTGGCTCCGTAGATGCGCCCTTCCTCCGTGTAGCGCAGTACGGCGTCGATACCCTTCTCCCTGAGCCGCGAAACGAACTTCTCCTTGTCATACGTGCCTTCAAGCACGGAAAGGACGGTGCGTTTCGTCATGTCGGCGAGTTTCCGGTCCTTAATCTCCTGTTTGGAACGGGCAAACTTCTTCTGCACGGCTTCATAGCCTGCGGACTTCCCGAAAAGCGAGGACTTGAACGGGTTGCCCGTCTTGTTCCCGGCATCATCGGTGACGGAATAGACCAGCCCGTGATACTCACGTCCGCGCACGTTTCCCCGCGCTTCCTCCACCGTCATATTATATAAGGAAAGGAGGGCGCGGTATTCGCCCATCGTCTGGAAACGGTACTGTCCACTCAGAGCCTTGACGGTATTCCCGACCTGCCTCTTCACGTCGCCCGCCGAAGCGTCCACCTTGCGCAGAGGGTTCTCTATCCGTTGATTCTTACGCTCCGCCGGGTGCAGCCCGTACTTCCGTTCCAGTTCCCTGCGGATGCGGTCGCTGCGGCGGAAGAGGAAATCCTGATTGAGCCGTCTGCCTTTCTCGTCCACATTGATTGTCACGATATGCAGGTGGTGGCGGTCTATGTCCTCGTGCTTGACAACAAGGTACGGCTGGGTCCCGTAGCCGAGTTTCTCCAGATACTCGCGTGCGATGTCCTGCAATTCCGTATCGGTCAGCACATCGTCGGGATGCGGGTTGAGCGAGATATGGAGTACCGGTTTCTCCACCCTCGTATGCTCCGGCATACAGGCGAGAAAACCTTCCATCGCCTTGCGTATGTCCACCGTCCCCGTGCCGTCATTGTAGATGCGGTTGGTGGTGAGCAGCCGCCCTTTCGCCTCGTTGATCTTTTCCCCGTTGTAGGCAAGCACGCCGTACAGCGACTTTCCTACACTGATTTTTGCGACCATTTCGCCTCCATTTCCCTTGAAAGTTCCACAATCTGACGGCTCAGTTTCACGAGTTCGACGGTCTGTTGCTCCAGCTTGTAGAGCAACGCCATTGCCTTTTTCTCGGAAAAATGCAGCCTGAGTTCCTTCACGACTTGGTTGTAGTTCGTGCCTACCGCGCGGAACTGCGCATGGAAATCGGACAGTCTGGTGTAGTAATCCACCAGCGTCCTGTCCACTTTCAGCACCCTGAACGGCTGCCCGAAGAAGTGCGCCTTGATGAAAACCGACTTGGCGTAAACGCCCGACTTCTCGAACATGGCGAGGAAACGGTTGTGTTCCTCCTCGTTGAAACGGACGGTGTAACGGAACACCGCTGGATCAAGTTTGGGATTTCTCCCGGTCTTGTTTCTTTTCTCTTTCATATAAACTTTGGATTTAGCGGATGGACGGCATAAGCCGCCGCTTGGGGTCACAGACACCGCAGGTCTGAAAGGCTTCCCGACTTCGGAGAGGAAGCCCGCCCCCTGCAAGGGCAAGTGCTTTTCGTGGCTGCTCAAAACGTTTTGAGCGGCTGAAAAGACATCTTGCTATGTTCAGGCGAACATAAAAATCCGTCGGGGACGGATTGGGGGAATGCCTTTCAAACTCCGGGCTGCGCCACCTGCGGCGAACCCTGCCGTTCGGGTGCAAAGTTACGCCCTTAAAGCGGTATCGGACAGAGGCTTGACCCGGACAATCAGTGCCAACCGGCGCAACATGCCGCCACTTGCCGGGGAAGTGGTACAGGTTCCAAAATATCCTTGTTTATTTGCAGCATGATTCAAGAAACGAACGATTTGAAGATATGAAAAATGAGGCTTTCAAATACCCGGCAAACCGCTTCGGCGGCTATTTGCCTGACCGGATACCCGAACCTCCGGATACCCGGCTTTCCAATGACGCGGTGATTCACGGATTCAATGACTTCATGACGCAATGTCGTCATTCACCAGTTATCCGAATCCCTGCCCCACCGTTGAAGCGGATACGTGACGAACCGGACGGGCGGAGATTCGCGGACGCGGATATACATGTCACCGATTCCGTATCGGAGCAGGAAAACAATTCATCAACCATTAAAACCAACAGAACCATGAGTAATGAAACATTCGTTGCATTCGCAACACAGAAAGGGGGCATCGGCAAATCCACCGTCACGGCACTTGCCGCCAACTACCTCCACAACGTGAAAGGACACAATGTCGCCGTCATAGACTGCGACGCCCCGCAGCACAGCATACACGGGTTGCGTGAACGTGAAACGGGACTTATCGGCGGGAGCCTCTATTTCAAGGCACTCGCGTGTGACCACTTCCGCAAGATAAGGAAGAACGCCTACCCGGTCATCGCAAGCGACGCCCTTAACGCCCTCGATGACGCCGAAAGGATGCTTGCCGAAGAAGAGGTGAGACCCGACGTCGTGTTCTTCGACATGCCGGGAACCCTGAAAAGCAAGGGCGTGGTCAAGACCCTCTCGCAGATGGACTACATCTTCGCGCCCATGAGTGCCGACCGTTTTGTCGTGGAAAGCACCCTGCAATTCGCCGTGATGTTCCGTGACAACCTCATGACGACGGGACAGGCGAAAACAAAAGGGCTGTACCTGTTCTGGACGATGGTGGACGGCAGGGAGAAGAACGGGCTTTACGACCTGTATGAGGATGTGATCGCCGAGATGGGGCTGCCGGTGCTGTCCACCCGCCTGCCCGACAGCAAGAAGTTCCGGCGCGACCTCTCGGAAGAGCGCAAGAGCGTGTTCCGCTCGACCATCTTCCCGATGGATGCGTCCCTGCTGAAAGGGAGCGGCATCCGTGAGTTCTCGGAAGAGATAAGCCGTATCATCAGACCTCAATAATCATGGGCAGCAGGAAAGTGAACACCGAAGGCATCGACGAAGAGCTGTTGATAGCCTCCATCGGCAGACGCAGGCAGGACGGGACCCTGTACCACGCGCAGGAGCCGCCCGCACCTGCTCCCGAAGAAGAAAGCGTCCCTGAGACGGAACCGCCGCCCGTGCAATATACGGCAAAGGAAAAGCCGCAGAAGGACACCGTCCGCCGCAAACGGCAGGAGGACGACTATTCCGGGCTGTTCCTCCGCCGCAACGAGATAAAGACGCGCCAGTGTGTCTATATCAGCCGCGACGTTCACAGCAAGATTCTCAAAATCGTGAACGACATCGCCGGGCGTGAAATCTCGGTAGGCGGCTACGTGGATACCGTGCTGCGCCAACATCTGGAACAGCACAAGGAGAAAATAAACGAACTGTACAAGAAACAACGTGAAGACTTGATTTGAATATGGAAAAGAACCAGAAAAACAGAAGTCCGCAGCATGACGGCGGCGGTATGCTTGCCCAAGTGCAGGCGAGTGTGGAAATCCTGTCCCCCGTGCCGTTATGCGGCAAATGCGGTGAGAAGGACTATGAACGGCTGTTCATCCGTGATGCCGAAGTGAAGGCACGCGAGGGAAAGATGGCTTATGTGCGCCCGGAGTACCACGACCGCATCATGCGCATCACCCGTGTGATCGGGCATGACCGGCTGTCGCTGTCCGCCTACATCGACCATGTGCTTACGCACCACTTCAACCAGTGCGAGGAGGCGATAAAGAGCCTTTACGCCCAGAATTACGACGCAGTATTTTAACCCTCAAAAAAAGAGAACGTGCATGAGTGAAACAATAAGCATGACTGATATTCTGCTGACCGTATCGGTCGGCTGCAACCTGTGGTTCCTGTTCCTGCTCCTTTATGACAGAATCATGGAAACCAGACTTGTCCGCTTCCTAAGAAGCATAGCCGGACTGTGGCGGTCGTTGGACGGCACGGCTGCAAAAACCGAAACAGTAAAGGACACACCGCCCGCAGACCCCCCGGACATCATCGGCAAGAGCCGTTTCAGGATGGCATCGACCCGGACAACCGCTGCCATACCGACGCAAGAAGCCGCCACTTCGGAAAAAGGCATTGAGCTGACGGAGGAAGAGGCTACTTTTGACGACGGAAACACGGAAACCGTGTCCCGTCCCGCCCAAGTCCCGGAGGATAAACTCGACGAAACTTTCACGAGCCTCACGCCTTCGGAACTGGAATTCGGGGAGGACGAGCCGGAGGAAGAAACTCCCGACGCGCCGAGGGCATCGGGAAGCAGCTTCGACGAGATAGACGATGCGGTCAGAACCGCCAAGACCCCGGAAGCGACAGCGACGGAACGGGAGCGGGCGGCAAAGGTCTTCACCGACATGGAAGGGACGGAACTATACGAGAAGCTGATGACCGGCTCGTCTGAAATGAGCATCCGCATCAAGGGGCTTATCGAAATCCGGCTGAAGAAACCGAAAAAGGATTTTGTCGTCCCGGACAATATTGAGGACTTCGACATCCGCAACTATGTATAACGATAAAAAAAGAATGACAATGAAAACGTAAGACGGCATCATCCACGCGCATGGCGGTACAAGGAACAGCCGGTCCGCAACGGACACACCCAAGTCCGTAGAAACAAACGGGCAATCCACTAAACCAAAGTAAAGTAACCGAATATCAACCGCTCGATAAAGGACCATCCACCCTTTTGACGGCACAAAACAAGAACAGTTTATGAATAAGAACAACAGACAGAAACTTATCCTCTCAGCGGCACTTCTGGTTGCCGCAACCGCCTCCGCCTTCGCGCAGGGAAACGGCATCGCGGGCATCAACGAAGCCACCTCTATGGTGAGTTCGTACTTCGACCCCGGCACGAAACTCATCTACGCCATCGGTGCGGTAGTCGGGCTTATCGGGGGCGTGAAAGTGTACGGGAAATTCTCGTCCGGCGATCCCGACACCTCCAAGACTGCCGCCTCGTGGTTCGGGGCGTGCATCTTCCTGATTGTCGCCGCCACTATCCTGCGCTCATTCTTCCTTTAATAAACCAATGTATGGCTGAATACCCGATAAACAAGGGTATCGGCCGTCCGGTAGAGTTCAAGGGCTTGAAGGCTCAGTACCTCTTCATCTTCTGCGGAGGTCTGCTGGCTCTCTTCGTCCTGTTCGTCATCCTCTACATGGTCGGCATTGACCAGTGGGTATGTATCGGCTTCGGCGTGGCATCGTCTTCCATACTCGTATGGCAGACCTTCGCGCTGAACGCCCGGTACGGCGAACACGGGCTTATGAAATTAGGGGCAACAAGGAGCCATCCCCGATACCTTATCAACCGGCGGCGGATCACCCGATTATTCAAACGGAAACGAAAGGAAGAAACGACATGAGGAATACATCCAAAATGACAACACTGGAAAACAAGTTCCCGCTATTAGCGGTGGAACAAGGCTGCATCATTTCCAAAGACGCCGACATCACGGTGGCTTTCGAGGTGGAGCTGCCGGAGCTTTACACCGTGACGGGCGCGGAGTACGAGGCGATACGACCAAGACGACGAAGGAGCGTAACCGGATGCAGAGCAATTTCAGTACGCTGTGCCGGGGGCATATCATCCCGAAGGAACTGGACAAGGAAACCGCCGCGAAGTTCATGGAGGCTGCGGAACAGTTCGAGCGCATCATCAACGACAGCGGCTTCGTCAGGCTGCGCCGCCTCTCCACCGACGAGATAGTGGGGACGGACGGCAAAGCCGGACTGATAGAGCGTTATTTCTCGCTCATGCCCGAAGGCGATGCCACGTTGCAGGACATCGACCTCTCGGCACGGGAGATGCGCATCGGCGACAACCGCCTGTGCCTGCACACCCTGTCCGACGCGGAAGACCTTCCCGGCACGGTGGCTACCGACACCCGGTATGAAAAACTCTCCACCGACCGCTCGGACTGCCGCCTCTCCTTCGCATCCCCGGTGGGGCTGCTGCTCTCCTGCAACCACATCTACAACCAGTACGTGATTATCGACAACAGCGAGGAGAACCTCCAAAAATTCGAGAAGTCCGCAAGGAATATGCAGTCGCTCTCGCGCTATTCAAGAAGCAACAGCATCAACCGCGAGTGGATAGACCGCTACCTGAACGAGGCGCACTCCTACGGGCTGACCTCGGTGCGGGCGCACTTCAACGTCATGGCGTGGAGCGACGACGCGGAGGAGCTGAAGCACATAAAGAACGACGTGGGCAGCCAGCTGGCAAGTATGGAGTGCGTGCCGCGCCACAACACCATCGACTGCCCGACACTTTATTGGGCGGCGATGCCCGGCAATGCTGCGGACTTCCCGGCGGAAGAGAGTTTCCACACCTTCATCGAGCAGGCGGTGTGCCTTTTCACGGAGGAAACCAACTACCGCAGTTCGCTCTCGCCCTTCGGCATCAAGATGGTGGACAGGCTCACGGGAAAACCGCTGCACCTCGACATTTCAGACCTGCCGATGAAGCGGGGCATCACCACAAACCGCAACAAGTTCTTATTAGGTCCTTCGGGCAGCGGCAAGTCGTTCTTCATGAACCATCTTGTGCGACAATACTACGAGCAGGGCGCGCATGTGGTATTGGTGGACACGGGAAACTCCTATCAGGGGCTATGCGAGATGATACGGCGCAAGACGGGCGGCACGGACGGCGTGTATTTCACCTACACGGAGGAGAAGCCCATCAGTTTCAACCCGTTCTACACCGACGACTACGTGTTCGACGTGGAGAAGAAGGACAGCATCAAGACGCTGCTGCTGACGCTCTGGAAGTCGGAGGACGACAAGGTGACGAAAACCGAAAGCGGGGAATTGGGAAGTGCCGTGAGTGCCTACATCGAGCGCATCAGGGCAGACCGGAGCATCGTCCCCTCGTTCAACACCTTCTACGAGTACATGCGCGACGACTACCGCCGGGAACTGGCGGAGCGTGACATCAAGGTGGAGAAGGAGGACTTCAACATCGACAACATGCTCACCACCATGCGGCAGTATTACCGGGGCGGACGCTATGACTTCCTGCTCAACTCGGCGGAGAATATCGACCTGCTGGGCAAACGGTTCATCGTCTTCGAGATTGATTCCATCAAGGACAACCGCGAACTGTTCCCGGTAGTGACCATCATCATCATGGAAGCCTTCATCAACAAGATGCGGCGTCTGAAAGGTGTGCGTAAGCAGCTTATCGTGGAAGAGGCTTGGAAGGCTCTTTCTTCGGTAAATATGGCTGATTACCTGCGCTATATGTACAAGACGGTGCGCAAGTATTTCGGTGAGGCAATCGTGGTGACGCAGGAGGTGGACGACATCATTTCCTCGCCCGTCGTCAAGGAGAGCATCATCAACAACTCGGACTGTAAAATCCTGCTCGACCAGCGCAAGTACATGAACAAGTTCGACCAGATTCAGGCGTTGCTCGGACTGACGGAGAAGGAAAAGTCGCAGATACTTTCCATCAATATGGCGAACAACCCCTCACGGCTCTACAAGGAGGTGTGGATAGGCTTGGGCGGCACGCAGTCGGCGGTCTATGCCACCGAGGTGAGCGCGGAAGAGTATCTGGCGTACACCACCGAGGAAACGGAAAAGGTGGAGGTGTACCGTCTGGCGGAGCAATTGGGCGGAGACATCGAAGCCGCCATCCGGCAGCTTGCCGAAAGACGGAGAAACAAGAAATAAGTAATCAATAATCAGTAAAACAGATTTATCAACGAAAAAAGAAAAGCGTATGAGCATATCAAGAATGAAGATGCTGCAAGTCAGCAAGTGTTTAATCGGATTGGCGGTCATGGTGCTGCAATCCTGCGACGTGGCGGAGAACCGCCGCGACCTGCTGTGCGGGAACTGGGAAAGCGTGGAGGGCGGAGCCTACAAGGTGACGGTATTCAAACGGAGCGGCATCCGCCGCAGGTTGAAACCGGAAACCTATCTCTTGCAGGAGGAGAACGGCAACCTGTTCATGAACACCGGATTCCGCATCGACGTGGCGTATAACGAAGCCACCGACGTGCTGACCTTCTCACCGAATGGGGACTACGTGCGTGTGAAGCCGCAGCCGGAAACTCCGGTAGAAAAATAATAAACCGCTAAAATCCAAAGAAACATGAGAACAAGAATAACATTCGCCATCTGCCTGTGCCTGCTTTTCGCGGGCAGGGCTTCCGCCCAATGGGTCGTGAGCGATCCGGGAAATCTGGCGCAGGGCATCATCAACGCCTCGAAGAACATCATCCACACCTCGAAGACCGCCACGAACATGGTGAACAACTTTCAGGAAACGGTGAAAATCTACGAGCAGGGCAAGAAGTATTATGACGCTCTCAAATCGGTGAACAATCTGGTCAAGGACGCCCGCAAGGTGCAGCAGACCATCCTGATGGTGGGCGACATCACGGACATCTACGTGACCAACTTCCAAAAGATGCTGCGCGACGACAACTTCACGGTGGAGGAACTCGGAGCCATCGCCTTCGGCTACACGAAGCTGCTGGAAGAATCCAATGACGTGCTTACGGAGCTGAAGAACGTGGTGAACATCACCACGCTCTCCATGACGGACAAGGAGCGCATGGACGTGGTGGAACGCTGCCACTCCAAGATGAAGCGTTACCGCAACCTCGTGAGCTACTACACCAACAAGAACATCAGCGTGAGCTACCTGCGTGCGAAGAAGAAAAACGACCTCGACCGCATCATGGGGCTGTACGGGAGCATGAACGAAAGATACTGGTAGCCTATGGAGTTCGACAACCTTCACCAGATTCTCCGCTCGCTCTACGAGCAGATGATGCCGCTGTGCGCTGACATGGCGGGCGTGGCTAAAGGCATCGCCGGGCTGGGCGCGCTCTTCTATGTCGCCTACCGGGTATGGCAGTCGTTGGCGAGAGCCGAACCCATAGACGTCTTCCCGATGCTCCGCCCCTTTGCCATCGGTCTGTGCGTCATGTTCTTCCCTACGGTGGTGCTTGGCACGATAAACAGCGTCCTCTCGCCCGTCGTGCAGGGTACGGCGAAACTGCTCGAAACGCAGACTTTGGACATGAACAAGTACCGGGAGCAGAAGGACAGGCTGGAATACGAGGCGATGGTGCGCAATCCCGAAACCGCCTACCTCGTGTCCAACGAGGAGTTTGACAAACAGTTGGAGGAATTGGGCTGGTCGCCCTCCGACATGGTGACGATGGCGGGGATGTATATCGACCGGGGGATGTACAAGATGAAGAAGGGCATCCGCGACTTCTTCCGCGAGATACTGGAACTGATGTTCCAAGCCGCCGCCCTCGTGATAGACACCATCATGATTATCGGCATCATCGGCTACTTCACCATTCCGACGGTGGCGGGCTGGATCATCCAAGCCGGGGGCATGGGCGGCTACGGGCGCAACGTGAACCAGATGGCGGGACGCGCCGGAGGCATGGCGGGCAGCGTGGCGGGTGCTACCGCAGGAAATGTGGTAGGACGTGCCGGGAAACTGCTGAAATAATCAATGTGCAATTATAAACGGAAAAAGTAAAATGGAATTCAAGTCACTTAAAAACATCGAATCATCGTTCAGGCAGATACGCCTGTTCGGTATCGTCTTCCTCTCGCTGTGCGCCGTGATAACGGTATGGAGCGTGTGGAGTTCCTACCGCTTCGCGGAGCGGCAGCGGGAAAAGATTTATGTGCTGGACAACGGCAAGTCGCTGATGCTGGCACTCTCGCAGGACCTCTCGCAGAACCGTCCGGCGGAAGCGAGGGAGCATGTGCGCCGCTTCCACGAGCTGTTTTTCACGCTCTCGCCCGAAAAGAGCGCGATAGAACACAACGTGAAGCGTGCGTTGCTGCTGGCGGACAAGAGCGTGTACAACTACTATTCGGACTTCGCCGAGAAGGGGTACTACAACCGCATCATCGCCGGGAACATCAACCAAGTGCTGAAGGTGGACAGCG
>PPYE01158550.1_pt1 | contig 10212 bp, 7 predicted proteins | sample 1559881 | NCBI WGS metagenome assembly PPYE01 (sample SAMN08240022, study PRJNA423297) | Human gut metagenome, whole genome shotgun sequencing project.
GTGTATTGCTTTTGATATAGTTTTCCGGGATTTCCGTAATATGCAGCCAACCGTTATCCAGAGTGCGGCAGTTATAGTAGATGTCATTGTCTTTAAAGAAGGAATTGGTATTTTCCAGAAACATCTGTTTTATTGAATCTGAAATCCAGGTCTGATTACGGGAAGAATCACTGTGAGCTGCAATTTGTCCCTGTGGTGTCAGAATGTAACTGGAAATTGCGGTATCAGAAGCAGAAGTCTGAAGATACCGGGAAAATTCATCGCAGTCAAGTGCAATACAATAAGCATATTCGAGAACATTGCTGGATTTGTCCTGAAGAGCACGAAAACACAGCAGTGTATTTGCGCTTCTTTTGGAAGCAGATATAACTCTGGGTAAGGTGGTATTTTTCTTTAACCGCCACAGGGAAGAAGAACCTATGGAATGTAATTCAGATTCGCTGATTCCATAATTGAAAAGTTTATCTGTGGAAAAGAAATATATACCCTCATCAGCTCCGGTTTGTTCCGGTTTTAAAAAAACATATATATGAAAGAAATCAAATGTAGATTTATATAATGAAATATTGCTTCTCATGGATGTTAATGCCTGCATGGTGCCAACCTGATCTGGGGAAGAGTGTTCAAAAGCGTACATCTGATACTGGATGGTGTCAGCAACGTTTTCGGTCTGGTTCAGACGGCTGTTAAGCTGAAAAATAAGCTGTTCATCAGACATCAATGCAGAGTTTGTGATTCGGTCTCTGGCAAGATTATAGGAAACATGGTAACTGACCAGTGCAACAAGTGTCAGAGGAAGCAGGGTTGCAACCAGAAAGGCAATCAGGAGTTTTGCCTGAAATGAGGAAAATCTGGAAGGAATCCATTTATGATAATTTATTTTTTTCAAGTTGAGTTTCATTACACATAATACTCCTTATATGAATAGGTTTGATTTTATCAGGTATCTTTTTGAAGATTGCCATATTATACAGCAATTCTGTAAAGATGCAACACAGTGTTCATCTGCTATCTGTATTATAAAAAATCAGAATGAAAAAAACAATAGAACGAAAAATAATATAAATCAATCAAAAGAAATTGTATTTAGTAAAAAGAGTGTTTTTGTTATTCTTTAATTACCAAATAACACAGAACAGTTGATGTGAGAGAACTGTTCGGAAAAGGAGAGAATATGAGGAAAAAAGTGTTAAGTGCAGTTTTAGCTGCAACAATGGTGGCAGGAATGATGGGGAATGTTGTAAGTGTATCAGCAGAGGAGAAATATGATCTTACTTTATACAGCGTTAACACTACTGACCCGGATTTTGATGACTGGCTTGCAAATGTAGAGGAGGCAACGGGTTTAAATATCAATGTTATTGCAGCTCCGACAGATACAGACACACGTCAGCAGAAGATTACAACGATTCTTTCTACAGGAGATTCTTCCGTAGACATTGTCGAAATCAACGATGAAATGAGTGCTGCATTCAAGAATTCCGGATGGCTGGAAGGTCTGAATGACACGGTTATGACAGATGATATCATTGATCAGTTTGCGCAGGGGTATATTCAGGATATGATCACAGATAAGGATGGAAATATTGTAGGAGTTCCGGGATATACAGGATATCTTGCATTTTGGGTAAATCAGGAAATTATGGATGAGGTGGGAATCGAATCCATTGATACAAAAGAAGATTTCATGAAATACATGGAAGCAGTTTCAAAAGATGGACGTTTCGGATACGGCGGTTCCTGGGAAAAGACATATGCATCTAATGAAATTGCACAGTTTGTAAATATGTTTGGCGGTGACTACTTCGACTGGACAAAAGAAGAAAATAAAGAAGCAATTCAGTTCCTTCATGATCTGGTTGCCAACAAAGAAACACCTGTTGATCAGATCGCAGATAAATATGATCAGATGAATCCAAAAATCAATGATGGCAAATACGGATGCTGGTTTATGTGGGGCTTAGGTACGGATTATGCAAAGGCAGATATGCTGGGAGCTGACAAGATCCACATGGCAATGGTACCTGATTTCAGCGGCAATGGAGAGCGAGCAATCTTTACAGATTCCTGGAACTATGTGCTGAACAGTGCATCCAAAAACAAAGATGCAGCCATTAAATTCCTGCAGTATATGGCAGATGAAGGTGGAATGGAAGCATCCTATAAAGCATTTGACAGATATCCTGCAAGAAAGGATGTTGCAGAAAAAGTTGTTCCGGATACTGATCCTGCAAAAGAAATGTACAGCCAGTATGCAGAAGAGTGCAACGTACAGGGACGTCCGCTGGTAGCACAGACAATGGAGTTCATCAGTGATATGGGAACTATCTTCCAGTCCTGCATGAAAGATGAGATCACAGTAGATGAGTTCTGTAAAAAAGCACAGGAAGTCGTTGATACATATCAGTAAAAACGGTATTCGTTTAAAGTCTTTTGAAATACTGACACATAAAAACTGACATAATAAATGAAGGTATAAAGCAGAAAAATCTGCTTTATACCTGTGCTTAAAGATATGAAGGAGGGAGTACCTGTGACAATCAGTAAAAAATCAATGAAATGGATTCCGTGGCTGTTGGTGTTACCTGTGGTTATTATTCGTGGATTTACGACTTTGTATCCGATTTTAATGACAGTTAGAAATAGTTTTTTTGATATTAAAATTCTGTCCGGAATTAATGAATTCTGTGGAATTCAGAATTACCTGAAAATTTTTTCAGATCCCAAAGTGCTTACATCTATACGTTTTACAGTGATTTTTGTAGTAGTATCAATGATATTCCATGTAATATTAGGCGTAGGTCTTGCTCTGATATTAAATATGAAATTTAAGGGACGTCGTTTTCTTCGTACGATTGTACTGATTCCCTGGGCAATGCCGGCAGTTGTTGTAGGTATGGCTGCAAAATGGGCATTTAATAATGATTATGGTCTGATCAATGACTTTATCAGATTGTTTGTCCATGGATACCAGAATAGCTGGCTGATCAATACAGGATCTGCAAGAGCTGCTGTAATTGCCGTGGATCTGTGGAAAGATCTTCCGTTCTTTGCGATTCTTGTATTATCCGGTCTGCAGTTTATTTCGGGTGATATCTATGAAGCCGCAAAAGTAGACGGTGCAAATGGAATCCAGTGTTTCTTCAGAATTACATTACCGTTGATACTGAAAAATGTACTGACTTTATCTATTCCATTTACTTTATGGAGACTGACAACCTTTGATATTGTATATTCTATGACTTCAGGTGGTCCTGGAGAAGATACGGCACTGATCGCATACAGAATCACGACAGAGGCGTTTACAAATCTGAATGTCGGTTATGCATCTGCACTGGCAATGTTACTGTTTGTTGTAATGGCAGTATTCAGCTGGCTGAATATACGTGTTATGAACAAGATTGATAACTAAAGGAGGAAATACCATGAAAAAAGATTCAAGAAAATATAACATATATCATGGTGTAATGGCAGGTGGAAGATGGGTACTGTTTGCAATTGTCTCATTTATTATCCTGTTTCCGGTATACTGGATTTTTATTTCCTCTATTACACCTTCCGGAGAATTATTCAAAACACCGATTGATTATCTGCCGGATCATCCGACACTGGAAAGCTATAAGTTTCTGATCGAGAACGTAGGACTTTTATCAAAAGTGGGAAATACAGTATTGATCGTAGGTCTTACACTGGTTATCAGTACTGTACTCTGTGCAATGGCTGCATACGGATTCTCACGTTTCACTACAAAAGGAATCAATATTGCTTTTGCATTTATTATTGCAACTATGTTAATTCCTGAAGTTGTTACAGCAAGACCATTATATGAGTTCATGCAGAAAGTAAAATTATATGATACATATCCCGGACTGATTTTGCTTTATATCAGTACTGTTATCCCATTTACGGTTCTGATTCTGAGAAACTTTGTGGGGGAAATCCCTATTTCACTGGAAGAGGCAGCAGCGATTGACGGTGCAACTTTTTCACAGAGACTTTTTACAATCGTATTGCCTCTTATGAAACCTGCAATCGCAACTGTATGTATTATCAACTTTATTACCTGCCTGAATAACTTCTTCACACCGTTGTTTTATTCAAATGGTATTCAGGTTCTTTCCGTTTCCATTGTACAGCTTCCACTGCGTGACAACATGTATGGAGTTCCGTGGGATCTGGTAAGTGCAATGGGATGGATTATTCTTTTACCGATTATTATTTTTGTTGCAGTCTTTGAAAAACAGATCATGGATGGTATAATGGCAGGAGGAGTAAAAGCCTGATTATCTGAATGCTAAGAATATTGGAGGAAAACATTATGTATCAGTCATTTAAAGGTGGACTTGGTGGAATTGCTCTGGCAAAACATGGAAGAAGCCGTGCAATCAATGCAGAGAATCCACATGGAGAAAAAGGTAAAGGTGGAATGGCAGCGAGCCATCTGGGACCGTCCAGAAAAGGAAGTCCCTGCCTGAATGATATTGAGCCAGGTGCAACTGTAACTCTTGCAGAGATGGAAGGTCCTGGTGAGATCAATCATATCTGGATCACAGTGGATAATAAGACAACCGATGCAGATTGTTTTGTATTGAGAGATCTGGTCATCCGTATGTACTGGGATGATGAGGAAACACCATCTGTGGAAAGTCCTCTCGGAGATTTCTTTTGCTGTGGTTTTGGAAGAGAGTGTATTGTAAATTCTGTCCCAATGGCAGTGGTGCCAAGCAGAGGATTTAACTGTTACTTCCCGATGCCGTTTAAGAAAAAAGCAAAAATTACTCTGGAAAATCAGCATGCAAATAAAATTCCGGCATTTTTCTATCAGGTAGATTACTGTCTGTATGATGAGCTTCCGGATGATATTACTTATTTCCATGCACAGTGGAGGCGAGAGCGACTGACAGAGAAGCAGAAAGATTATACAATCCTTGACGGAGTAAAAGGAAAAGGTCATTATGTAGGAACTTATATTGCACTTACCACACTGGAACGTTACTGGTGGGGCGAAGGTGAAATGAAATTCTATATTGACGGTGATGATGAATATCCCACAATCTGCGGAACCGGAACAGAAGATTATTTTGGAGGCTCCTGGAGTTTTGCAAAGCAGGTGGACGGAAAGACTGTGGAACAAAATTATAATACACCATATCTGGGCTACCCATACTATTCTGCTCATGATGAGCTGATCCATAATTTCTATCATAATGATGACTGTCCGCCGATGAGAGGTTTCTATCGCTGGCATATTCAGGATCCGATTTGTTTTGATGAGGATCTGCGTGTGACCATTCAGCAGATTGGAGTAGGTTACAGAGGATTATTTGAACGTCAGGATGATGTGGCAAGCGTGGCTTACTGGTATCAGACACACCCACATGCACCGTTTGCACCATTGATGTCAAAAGAGGACAGATGGCCAAGATAAAAAACAGAGGTGAAATGCTTGAAAAAAAGTGTTGTAATTTTCATAACTGCAGTATGTTTGCTTATTACAGGATGTGGAGATACGGGGAGCTTATCTAAGCTCCCCTCATCGTCGTTTCACGAAGACAAACAAAAGCTGACAATCATGCATATTGATGCAGATAATAAAAGATTTCAGGATTTTATCGAGGAAACAGAAAAAAAACTTGATATGGAAATCACTGTGGAAAAATGTCCGTCCAATGCGGATAATCGGCAGGCAAAAATATCCACGATCCTGGCTTCGGGGGACAAAAATATTGATTTGATTTCCGTGAATGATGAGATGATTTCTGAGTTTAAGCATAAGGGATATCTGGAACCACTGGAAAAAAACGTTATGACAGAAGAAGTAAGAGACAGCTTTCCGCAGAAGTATCTGGAAAGCATTTGTGAAGAGAATGGACATATATATTCTGTCCCTTTTCAGATGGATATTATGATGTTCTGGGTAAATCAGGAGTTGCTGAAACAGGCAGGACTCGATGAGATAAAGAATACCGGTGATTTTGATATTCTGCAGAAGAGTTTGAAAAATCCGGATCAGTACGCTTATGGAGATGCATGGGAAAATACTACGAGTGCTCTGGGTACATTTCTTGATGCTGATGTATATGGGAAAAATAAAATACATATGGCACCGCTTCCCGTGCTTCATAAGAAAAAAGCCACTAATATTGCAACCTGGCAGTATGTTTTGAACAATGCTTCAGAAAATAAAGATGCAGCTGTCAGATTTCTTCAGTATGCAGCCGGTTATGAAGGCAGTACTGAATATGCAAAAATAATGAAAAGTTATCCTGCCAGAGTGGATGTGATCGAAAATGAGGATATTGATCTGGAAGGAATAGATATGATACGGAAATATCTCCGGGAATATACATTGAATGCACGTCCGTTATGTGAAAATTCCATGGGTGCTGTCTCAGATATGGGAAAACTGTTTCAGGGATATGTTCTTGGGCAATGTGAAGAGGACAGTTTCTTTGAGCAGGCACAAAATTGTATAAATACTTACTATTAAAAAGGCATCTTCGGATGTCCTTTTTAGTTGCGGATTTTTGATGCCGGATTTATAATAACAATAACAATGACAACAGGAGGCAGCTTCATGCAGAATCAACAACCATCAACTTTAAAGGAAATACGTGTCCATGGTACGCAGGACTTTCCCTGTGCATTTTACCAGACAGGAACAAGGATAAAAGGGAATATGGTGAAACACCACTGGCATGAAGAAGTAGAACTGCTTTATTTTTCGGGTGGAGAGTTCTGTCTGGAAGTAAATATGGAACGTTTCAACATTTCAGAGGAATGTTTTTATGTTATTAATCCCGGGGAACTTCACAGTATTTCTGTTGAAAAAAACGGCGGCTGTGTGGAAAATGCGGTGGTTTTTCATATGGATATGCTAAGCTCTGCATATGCTTTGGATCAGATTCAGACGAATCTGATCCAGCCGGTACAAAATGGCAGTATCCAGTTTCCGAGATGTCTGCGAAAGAATGAACCGGCATTTGAACCGGTAAGAAAATCTTATGAAGAAATCCGTAATGTATTTGGAGGAGATTCTTTCCGGGAGAATTATTATGACGGCGAGGCGGTTACGGATGATATCACCCGACAGTTGTTTATTAAATCAGCGCTGCTTCGGATTCTGGCAGTTCTGTCTGCGAATAATCTATTTGAGGTAACGGAGAAGAATCATGACCACAGGATTGAGACGATCAAGACAACACTGACTTACATACAGGAGAATTACAAAGAGAAAATTTATATACGTGATCTGGCAGGACTGATCGGGATGAATGAGCAGTATTTCTGCAGATTTTTCAAGAAGGTGATTGGGCGTTCGCCTATGGAATATGTGAATGAGTACAGGATAAAAAAGGCCATTCATTATCTGAAAGAGTCTGATCTTACAGTTACGGAAATCTGTCTGGAATGTGGATATAATAATCTGGGAAATTTCCTGAGAGAGTTCAGAAAATATACGTCAACAACGCCGTTACAGTACCGCAGACATTCATTAAAAGAAACACAGTAAATAAGAATGCCGGTAATATAAAAAAGTCAAAATTTTGTATTTTTTTATCAAAAAAAGATAAGACAGAAGCCTTGGATTCTGATATAATTGCCGTAAATGAAAAAGAGACCTTAGGCGCTAAAGGTAAGAGGCATAATACTGGGAACAAAGCAGACAATAGCGCCGGTTAATAAAAAACACAGGAGGATTTTTACAATGGTAAAGAAATGGTGGAATGAAAAGGTTGCTTATCAGATTTACCCGAAGAGTTTTTATGATACCAATGGAGATGGAATCGGAGATCTGAGAGGTGTTATTGAGAAGCTTGACTATCTGAAAGATCTGGGAGTTGACATTATCTGGCTTTCCCCCTGCTACCGCTCTCCGTTAGCTGATCAGGGATATGATATTTCAGATTATTATGATATTGATCCTCGCTTCGGAACCATGGCAGATATGGATGAACTGATTGCTGAGGCTAAGAAGAGAGATATGTACATTCTGATGGATCTTGTTGTAAACCACTGTTCTGATGAACATGAATGGTTTAAAAAAGCATGTGAGGATCCGGATGGTAAATATGGTAATTTCTTCTATCTGCGTGACAAGAAAGAAGGAGAACTTCCAACTAACTGGCGTTCTTATTTCGGCGGACCTGTATGGGAAGATCTTCCAGGAACAAATAAACAGTATCTGCATGTTTTCCATAAGAAACAGCCAGATTTGAACTGGGAGAACCCGGAAGTACGGGAAGAAGTTTATAAGAATATCAACTGGTGGCTGGATAAAGGTCTTGGTGGATTCCGTATTGATGCGATTATCAATATCAAGAAAGCACTTCCGATGCATGACTATGAGCCGGATCGTGAAGACGGTCTTTGCAGTATCAGGAAGATGCTGAAAGAAGCAAAGGGAATCGGCGACTTCCTTGGCGAGATGAGAGACCGCACCTTTAAGAAATACGATGCATTCTCTGTCGGTGAAGTTTTCGATGAGAAGGATGAAGAGATTCCGGATTTCATCGGCGATAATGGATATTTCTCCAGTATGTTTGACTTCGAAGAGACTATCTGGGGGGCATCTGACAAGGGATGGTATGACTGCAAACAGATTACTCCGGATGCCTACAAGAAATGTTGCTTTACAACACAGAGAAAAATTGGCGATATCGGATTTGTTTCCAATATTATTGAAAATCATGACGAGCCTCGTGGTGTCAGCAGATATATCCCGGAAGGTGACTGCTGTGACGCAAGTAAGAAAATGCTTGGCGGTCTGAACTTTATGCTTCGCGGACTTCCGTTTATCTACCAGGGACAGGAACTTGGTATGGAGAATGTGAAGTTTGAATCTATCGATCAGGTAGATGATATTTCCAGTCTGGATGAGTACAAGGTAGCTCTGGAAGCAGGATGTACACCTGAGGAAGCGCTGAAAGCTGTTTCCAGATTCAGCCGCGATAATGCCAGAACACCGATGCAGTGGACAGATGGTGAGAATGCAGGATTTACGACAGGTAAACCATGGCTGAAGGTCAATGCGAATTATACAAAGATCAATGCAGAGAGCCAGATGAATGATCCGGAATCTGTGAGAAGTTTCTATAAGAAACTTATCGCACTGCGTAAGGATCCGGAATACAAAGAGACTGTTGTTTACGGAGAACTGGAACCTGTATGGGAAGATGTACATAATCTGATGGCATACTATCGTAAAGGGGATAAGACTCTTCTTGTAGTTGGTAATTACCAGAAAGAGCCACAGACCATTGAACTTGCAGGAGAGTGTAAGAAGGTTCTGATCAATAACTATGACAATGTAGCTATGGATGGAAATAAGATTGAACTGCAGGGTTATCAGTTCCTTGTTATTGAGATGTAGCAGAAGAAAAAAGAACGGAAATCCAGGTATGAGTACTTGGATTTTCGTTCTTTTTGTATCTATGAATTATAGCAATCTTCTATAGAAATCCTTGTAAATAATGCATATTGCTCCCGGCTCATTAGAGCGTGAAATCCTGTGACAGATATCCCTGAGTGCCTTATAAAGCTGAACTGTCATCGGAGGAATCATCTTCAGGGGGATTCAGAAGCTTTACGCTGTCACGTACTACAAGTCTGACCGGAAGAGAAAGGTTCGTTGTTTTTGGATTCCAGCCATCAATCATTTTGAACAGATATTCTGCGGCAATGGTTCCGCGCTGGAAGATATCCTGATGAATAGTGGTGAGTGAAGGACAAGCAAGCTGCGCATACAGATTATCATCAAATCCGGTGATGGAGAGATCTTCCGGAAAGCGGATCCCTTTGGCTTTGAGATATTTCATCAGGGTAACTGCGTAATAATCGGAACAGCACATAAAGGCAGTGAACTTGTGTGCGACTGCATAAATCTCCTCCATACTTCCCTGACGTTCATATTTGGAAGGGCGGATCACGATCAGATTATCCAGATCAATATCCAGTCCGTATTCCTGAAGTGCCCGCTGATGCCCGGTGTATCGGATATAGTCTACACCTTCCATATTGTCGGCAAGAAATGCGATTTTTCTGTGACCGCAGTCAAGAAGATACTTTGTCATCAGGTATCCGCCTTCTTCATCGTCAAGACCGATATTAACGTATCTGGCAATATTCTTTGGAGTGTAACTGTCGATAAGGACAGCAGGTTTTTTGTACTTACTTCTGATTTTGAGATAATCGTCGTGGAGCATACCGATG
>PPYE01234783.1_pt1 | contig 10211 bp, 9 predicted proteins | sample 1559881 | NCBI WGS metagenome assembly PPYE01 (sample SAMN08240022, study PRJNA423297) | Human gut metagenome, whole genome shotgun sequencing project.
AAGATTAATAGCAGGGTGGGATAATGAATTCTTATGGGAACTTATTTTACATGATTTATAATGCGTTTTCCCTGAGGTACCCTCACACAACTATACCGGCACCTTACCGGAACTTTATCAATGCTTCGGCATTAGTTTACCTACTGCTTGCTATCAGTTTGCTTATACCTAAGACTGCTTCGTTCATAATCCAACGTGCCTGACCTATACTTCAGTACGATCAGATTCCTCCACCCCACCATGCAAACGCTCCATCTGATAAGCGATACGCTCCGTCCCATTCTTTACATAAATGATACCGCAACGTTGAAAGCCATACTTCGTCAGTATATGTTGCATGACCTTATTATCCCGGTGAGTATCTACCCGGACATTAGGCCAACGTTCGAAACACCAGTCCAGACAAGCTTCCGACACCCCTTTCTGCTTTCCGTTCGTTGCCAACCGGTGAATCACTCCATAAGGTTCGTCATTGAGCCATGCACCTTCATAAATCTGTTGATAAGTAGGATCTTCTCCCAAGATGAAACAAAAAGTTCCCAGAATTTCTCCTTGTTCATCTATGCAGGCAAAGCTATGACTCTCTTCAATTTCCCGACGAATCAATGCTTCCGACGGATAGCCGTCAATCCATTGGGTCGTGTTCCCTGTTGCACGCATAAAGGCACGGGCATAGTCATAAATCTCCATCACTAAAGGGAGATCTTTTATTTCGGTAGGTCTGATTTCCATCATTTGAAAAGTTATTCAGAAATAAAACAGATAATAAAATTACTCGTTAATCGCTCCACAATGGGGGCATATACCTTTCTCTTTTAGTTTCTCCCCGCAATGTCCGCAACGATACTTATACCCAATGTTTCGATAGACCTTCTTCGCAAAAACCAAAATAAAAAAGGCCAGGAATAGATAACCGATATAGATATGTGTCATCAGGATAAAGAAGAAATAACAGAAAATACAGCAGGACATCAGTCCCAGCAGATAAAAGATAGCCGCAGCGGGAGTCAATTGTCGGAACAAATCATCCAACACCGCCAAAGCTACTATCAGAAACAACCAAATACTCAACAGAAAAACAGAGAGAATGAAAGGAACTTTGAACGGTGACAAAGTTGGATTGAAATAAAAATGTTCCCACGTTTCCGGCACAAAGACCTGCATTGATTCGTAAATCGTTGCACTGAAAGCCATCAATAAACAAAGAAACAGGGGATAAACACTGTCAATATCATTAAAATAAACCATCTGCAACTGCTTCCGACGGAAAGCGCGAAACAAATAAGCTCCTACGAACAAAGCGAAAATAACCACAAAATAAGAGGCATGCGTATCACTGAAAAGATGAATAGCCTGCGAAATACTATCAGTCGGTGCAAATGACTTCTTGAGTTCTTTCTCACGTATCCAACCCTGTTCATCTTGTGTATGTGCCAGTTTCACCCAAATGCTGTCTACACTATCGGCAGGATGAACCGCAAACTCTGCAACCACTACCCTATCCCCCCTATTCAACTGAATAAAAGTATCTTTTATCGGGAGACATTCCAAAGAGATGGAATCATCGACTACTTCCAAGTTTGTATTCCATGTATAATGGCGTTCATACAGGTAAGTCAGCGAATCTTTTGTTTTCTTCGACAGCTCCTCCGAATCCAAAGCAGGCGTTTTATAATAACAAGACGAAAGCAAAAACAGACACAATAGCAAGCCCATGACAGACTTCACCATAGAGAATGCAGAGAACACAAAGTTACTATAAGACACGGACGACATAGAAGACACAGAGAACATGAAGAAGAATTTTCCATCTCTCTTCCACAAACCGTTCAAACGAGCGGTTCCGGAAGGATGAGTTGAAACATTGTCTCCTCTACGTCCTCTGTGACGAATGATTCCGTGATTAATTACCCTCATTGTGCCGCCTTTACTTTCATTTGACAATTCTTACAATCAAATTCCAGACGAAAACGTTTGCCGTCATTCGACACCAAATAATAGGGTTCTTTATAAGGCGAACGGACCCGTTGATGGATAGGACACCAGCCCATACTGTAGCGCAAACAATGTTTGCAGAACATCAGTACCGCATCTTCCACTGCTTCTTTTTCGTATGCTGCCGCTACCTGTTGTACCCCATGCTCCTGATAGAAAGAAGCTGCACGGGTGTTCATTACATTCCCCAGATAGGTTAATGTAGTTTGCGGGAAAGCATGACTCGTTGGCTTCCATACTGCCAATTCCTGACGATAATTGATTCGACGGGCAGTTATCAATTGGTCGATTGCCTGTCTGCGGAAATCGGCTAACACCGAAGCTGGCAAAAACCAATTTCCGGTAAAGGATATTTCTATTTCTTTTGCTTCAAAAGGTGTATTCCCCAGTTTGGACAGTTGCGTTTTCAGATTGTCCGTCTGTGGAGTGCGGGCAAGTTCTTTCTCACGAGGGAGGGTGATTGTGACGCTATTATCATCTTCATCAGTCAATGTCAGGGAGAAACCAAAATTATTGTCGGCAAGCAAGATTTTCACTGCGATTTTCCTTTCGGCAGATTTGCGGGAAAGGATTCGTTCAAATTCCTGGTCGAAATTACGATACAGTGTAGTACGCGGCTTAATACGGGGCATTTCCTGCGGATAGAGTTTGTTACTGTCCACCCGGTTGATACGGAAACCCTGCAAACGTCCCTGTTCGTCGATATAGCAAACACCGTCTCCATTGTTAAAGGATTTAAGTCCGGCAACTGTCAGATAGTTGCCCCGGGCCTCTTTCATGGTTCCCATCTCTTCACCCAGCGACTTAGGAGTATCGAAAGAGAAAATCTCTTTATCACGTCCATTCAGGAAATAATGCGTGAATCCACGACTGAAACTCTTATCGAGTTGTGGTTTAAATTCGAAACTACATGTACCCGAAGAAGCACGTACATATTCCGGACGACGGGCAAAGATTGCATCCAGTTTCTGGCGATAAGCAGCCGTCACATTCTTCACATAAGATACGTCTTTCAGTCGTCCCTCTATTTTAAATGAAGAAGCTCCGGCATCCAGTAGTTGCTCCAATTCGTCGTTTTGATTCATATCTTTCAGGGAAAGCAGATGTTTGTCTTTGACAATCACTTTCCCGTCTGCATCTACCAGACTAAAAGGTAGACGGCAGAATTGTGCACACTCTCCACGATTGGCACTACGACCGAAACAGGCTTGACTAACATAGCATTGCCCGCTATAACTGACACAAAGAGCACCATGTACAAATACTTCCAAAGGTACTTCCGGACAGCTTTCATGAATCTTCTTTATTTCACGCAACGATAACTCCCGCGCCAACACCACTTGACGGAAACCTGCTTCCCAAAGGAACTTCACTTTTTCCGGCGTACGATTGTCCATCTGCGTACTGGCATGAAGTGGTATCGGAGGAAGATTCAGTTTCGTGATTCCCATATCCTGTACAATCAGTGCATCGACACCAATCCGATAAAGTGCATGAATCATCTCCTCCGTCTCTTTCAACTCTTCTTCTTTCAGAATCGTATTGACCGTGACATAAATACGTGCATTATACAAATGAGCATGCTGCACCAATGCTTCAATATCTTCCAATGAGTTCACAGCTGCCGCACGGGCACCGAATTTCGGAGCACCGATATATACAGCATCTGCACCATGGTTGATAGCTTCAATACCACATTCCAGGTTTTTCGCCGGAGCGAGAAGTTCTATTTTACGCTGCTTTATCATTTAATATCATTGATGTTGTAAGGTGTTTCCTGATAAACAAAGTAGTTCAACCAGTTGGAGAACAACAAATTGGCATGAGCACGCCAACGTACCAATGGGCCTTTTTCAGGATCATCGTCTATATAATAATTGCGGGGAATCTCTATTGGCAGGCCTTTATCCAAGTCACGGCGGTATTCCGTATCCAGTGTCAGCGGAGAATATTCAGAGTGCCCCGTGACAAAGAACTCACGTCCGCCCCGTGCCATTGCCATATAGACACCGGCCTCTTTCGATTCGGAAAGCAACGTCAGTTCCGGAACTTTCAGAATATCTTCCCTGCGCACTTCCGTATGACGGCTATGCGGCACATAGAAACAATCGTCAAAACCACGGAAGATGGAATGGAAAGGTTCCAGTACACGATGCTCAAAGATGCCGAACATTTTCTCTTCCAACGGATATTTAGGAATTCCATAATGATGATATAACCCGGCCTGCGCTGCCCAACATATATATAAGGTAGAAGTGACATGCGTACGTGCCCAATCAAAGATTTCCGTAATCTCATCCCAATAGGTCACTTCTTCGAAGTCCATCTGTTCTACAGGAGCTCCGGTGATAATCATACCATCATACTTCTCATGACGCATCTGATCGAAATCCGTATAGAACGTTTTCATGTGTTCTATCGGCGTATTCTTCGACGTGTGACTCTTGATCTTCATAAACGAAATCTCCACCTGAAGAGGTGTATTCGAAAGTAAGCGCACCAAGTCTGTTTCCGTTGTAATCTTCAACGGCATCAGGTTCAGAATCACAATCCGTAGCGGACGAATATCTTGCTGCGTAGCGCGGGAAGTGTCGATCACAAAAATATTTTCTTCCTTCAAAAGCTCTATCGCAGGTAGTTTATCGGGTAAATTTAAAGGCATAATCGCTATATATTAGTAATTTGAGTGCAAAAATACGAAAAATATAGCAGATTATAGGGAGGTTGCTTATTTAGAAGACGTACAAATTAAGTCAATTTAATCATCGAAGCATAACAACTAATCAATAAAAGCCTTATTTTTGCCGAAGAAATTAGTACTAATAATTTAAATCTTAGAAAAATGGCTTACGTAATTAGTGACGATTGTATTGCTTGCGGAACTTGCATTGACGAGTGTCCGGTAGAAGCTATCTCTGAAGGTGATATCTATTCTATCAACCCAGATGTATGTACTGACTGTGGTACTTGCGCAGACGTTTGTCCGTCTGAAGCAATTCACCCGGCTGAATAATACAAGCTACAAAAAATGTACAGGCTGCTTTCTACGGAAGGCAGCCTTTTTTATTTCTTGTCTTCACCACAGATTACACAGATGGACACAGGTTATTTATATTCAACTAAATAAAAATTCCCTCACTGCAACATATTACAGCAAGGGAATCACAATTTAAACATATATTGAACAATAAAAAATCTTTTAATCTGTGTTCATCCGTGTAATCTGTGGTGAACTCTTATTTCAATTTAGCTAATGCTTCCTTGATACGACGGATAGCCTCTACGATATTTTCATCGCTTGTAGCATAACTCATGCGAATACATTCAGGAGCACCAAAAGAGGCACCACCTACACAAGCCACATGAGCTTCTTCAAGTAAGTACATTGCCAAATCATCCGAATCTGCAATCTTACGTTCGCCGTTGCTCTTTCCAAAGAAAGTATCGCATTTCGGGAACAAGTAGAAAGCACCTTGCGGAACGTTTACTTCAAATCCCGGAACTTCTTTAGCCAACTTCACAATCAGGTCACGACGACGTTCGAATGCTTTCTGCATCTCTTTTACCGGTTCTTGTGTTCCTGTATATGCAGCTTCAGCAGCTTTTTGAGAAACAGAGCAAGGACCTGAAGTGTACTGACCTTGCAACTTGTTGCAAGCTTTTACAATCCATTCCGGACCGGCAATAAAACCGATTCTCCATCCTGTCATAGCATACGCTTTGGATACACCGTTTACAATCACTGTACGTTCCTTCATTTCAGGGAATTGAGCGATACTTTGATGTGCGCCGATATAATTGATATGTTCGTAAATCTCGTCAGCGATTACGATTACCTGCGGATGTTTAGCCAATACAGCAGACAGTCCGGCCAATTCTTCTTTTGTATATACAGAACCTGTCGGGTTGGACGGGGAACAAAGAATCAACGCTTTCGTTTTCGGAGTAATAGCAGCTTCCAGCTGTTCCGGAGTAATCTTGAAATCTTGTTCGATACCTGCCGAAACGATAACAGGAGTACCTTCTGCCATTTTCACCATTTCCGGGTAGCTTACCCAGTAAGGAGCCGGAACGATTACTTCGTCACCCGGATTTACCAATACAAGAATCGTATTACAAACAGATTGTTTTGCACCATTTGCACACGAAATCTGGGCGGCTGTATATTCAAGACCGTTTTCTTTTTTCAGTTTCTCAACAATAGCATTGCGCAAAGCCGGATAGCCCGGTACCGGAGAGTAGCGGGAAAAGTTATCATCTACGGCTTTTTTCGCAGCTTCTTTGATGTGGTCAGGAGTATTAAAATCAGGCTCTCCTACACTTAAGTTAATAACATCAATGCCTTGTGCCTTGAGCTCGTTGCTCTTTTGAGACATGGCAAGCGTCGCCGACGGCGACAAGCTGTTCAAACGATCTGATAATTGATTCATTTTGTATCTATTTTATTGTTCTTCCAAACCAACACGTTTTACCGGATTATTTGTCAAAAGTCTCATTTTGTGTACTCCCAGCTCACGAAGGATCTGTGCACCTACTCCATAATCACGTTCGTCAGCAAGATGTCCTAAGCAAATATTCGCATCAACGGTATCCATACCGTCTTCCTGGAGCTTGTATGCTTTCATTTTTTCCATCAGACCGATGCCGCGTCCTTCCTGATTGAGATAAACCACTACACCTTTTCCTTCTTTTTCGATCATTTCCATCGCTTTATGCAACTGTTCGCCACAGTCACAACGCTGCGAACCAAGGATATCTCCTGTAGCACAAGATGAGTGAACACGTACCAGGATAGGTTCGTCTTCACTCCACGTACCTTTAAATATAGCCATGTGCTCCAATCCGTTTGATTTCTGGCGGAAAGGAATCAGACGGAACATCCCGTGTTCAGTAGGCATATTTACTTCCACTCCTTTTTCCACAATGGATTCCTGTTTCAAACGATAGACAATCAGGTCATGGATAGAGATCAGTTTCAGTCCATGTTCATCTGCCATCTGACGGAGTTCGGGCAAACGTGCCATTGTTCCATCTTCACTCATGATTTCCATCAAGGCACCTGCAGGGTAAAGTCCTGCCAGACGAGCCATGTCAATCGTAGCTTCCGTATGTCCGGCACGACGAAGCACTCCTTTTTCTTGTGCATATAACGGATTGATGTGTCCGGGACGACCGAAGGTTGCCGGTGTAGAAGTAGGATCGGCCAACGCCTGAATAGTAGCGGCACGGTCGGAAGCAGAAACACCTGTTGTACAGCCTTCCAGTTTGTCAATGGTAACCGTAAAAGGAGTTCCCAACACGGAAGTATTGTCACTTACCTGATGCGGCAAATCCAACTCCTTGCAACGAGACACTGTGACAGGTGCACAAAGCACCCCACGCGCATGCTTCAACATGAAATTCACTTTCTCGGGAGTTATCTTTTCAGCGGCAATAATCAAGTCGCCTTCATTTTCGCGGTCCTCATCATCCACTACTATGACAAACTTGCCTTCTTTGAAGTCGGCAATCGCATCCTCTATTCTATCCATTTTAATAGTCTCTTTCATAACACTTATTTATTGATTTTCTGTATGATGAATTGAATTTGTTCATTGTTCTTTATAATCCGTTCCATATCCTTAGCCAGACGAACGCGGAACGCCCAGATGCGGAAATAGAAAAATAAACCGATAGGGAAAATGACTCCGGCTACCAAATTCAACCAATATATATGGAACGGGCGCACATGAGCAGAAACGGAAATAACCGGATAATTGTTTAATGCACCGATCAAAGTGGCAGATTTCGTATTGGACATTTCTTCAACCAACGCTTCCAGCTTTTCATTGATAGCCATTACTTCGTTGTCATCTTCGCTTGACATCCACAATTTAAAGTAATTGGGTGCTTTTTCCAATCGTTTCTTGGCAGCATACGCTCTGCACTCTGCTGTGAGTTGTTCCAAATCACCAGTCAGACGTGGATAATCAGGATCATGGATAATCACTTCTTTCTTAAATATATGGCGTACACTACGGATTCCCATAATCTTCTTGAACCAGTTGATATAGGCATCTGCATTAAGCACAACAGAATCCTTATTCGATTTATAGGTAAGGAAAACTCCTAATGGGGCAAGGACCGCACTACTTGTCCACATTCCCATCCATACTATCCACTTACCGTCACGGGCCATTTTATATCCTGTATTATCAATGATATAGTAAATAATAAATACCAACACGGATACAATTACCGGCATTCCCAACCCTCCTTTGCGGATGATTCCACCCAATGGAGCTCCGATAAAGAAGAACAGCAGACAAGAGAGTGAAATCGTTATCTTCTTATGCCATTCCGTCTTATGTTTGCGAATACTATAATCGTTGTTCTCCATCGTGAATTTCTTGAACCCAAGATCGTTGGCCACATTCTCCGCCCGACTGACAGCAGAAGAAAGCACCTTCTGTTTCTGCGTTAAAGAGGCTACTTCGTAAAGGCTGTCCACATTATATTCATGGATATCCGCCTTTTCTATTTTGACCGTATCTTCTTTTGTCAATCCATAAGAAGGACGGAAATTTCCTTCTGCCACTTCCCTGTAATACTGTCGTCCGATACTATCTCCCACTACCGTCATTGAGTCGATAGAGCTTTGCAACTGCGCCATATCCTTAGCACTGGACTGCTTGCCCATAATGTCGCCATCAACCATATTGAAATCGGAGTTAAATTCAATAATGGTATGTTTTTCCCGGAATGACTCACGCCGATAAGGCACATTCTGCGATTTCAGGCTCTGAGCTTTCAGGTTCTCGAATAAATCGCCACTATATAAATGCAACCAGAGATGTTGTTTATCTGCAGTCATCTCCAGACGTCCGGAGTCGGCATATATAATATGTGCGTTTTCGAATCCGTCCTTCATATTATAAATCAGCACATCATATAGCATACCGGTCTTTCGGTTCTTCTTAGCTACCTTTAAATTATAATCCTTTATTTCAGAATAGAAAACTCCTTCCGGAATATCCAACTCCGGAGATTTCTGTTTCATCGAAAGAATCAGGGTTCCCAGCTTAGCCTGGGCGATAGGACCAACAACATTTTGGAAATAGAATGAGACACCGACAAGTCCGCAAACAAAGAAAGCGAGCGGACGCATGATTTTAAGTAGAGAAATACCCGCAGCTTTCATTGCAAGTAATTCATAACGCTCGCCAAAGTTACCGAAAGTAATCAAAGAAGCCAGTAACACTGCCAATGGCAACGATACTGGCACTAATGTTAATGCGGAATAAAAGAAGAATTGAGCCATAACGCTCATCTCCAACCCTTTTCCGACCAATTCGTCTACATATCTCCACAGGAACTGCATCATGAATATGAACAGACAGATGAAGAATGTACCAATAAAGAGCATCAAAAAACTCTTTACGATGAATATATCTAATTTCTTTATGCGTAGCATCTTAATAGGTTCGTGCAATTAGGATGCAAAATTAGCACAAAAAAAGGAGCATCGAAAATTTTTAGTTGAAAGTTAACTAAAAACCACAAGTTCTTCTTAATTTAGCTACTTGTGACTCCCACAATTCTTTCATATCATCTACTTCATCCGGCTCTGCGAAATCGGTAATTTCCAGCACATAATCACTAGTCAGCTCATTATAAGTCATCTTGATTTCAAAATAATCGCGCTCGTTTTCATCATCCAGCCAACGGAAGCGGATAAAAGAGAAAGAGCGAATGGCAATAATTTCCGCTTTCCTCTGTTCTGTCTTGCCCCAATGAAACTCTACTATTTTATCGTCAGAAATAACTTTGTCTGCAAACCAGTCCTCCAACCCGGTCGGTGTGCTAATAGCTCCCCAAAGTATATTTTTAGATGTTGCATTCAACAAATACTCCAAATGAATCTTTTCCTTTTTCATAGCAATTTCGAATTGTTTTTACGTGTGCCAAGATAAATACTTTTTTCTAAATACACCGCATAAATCAGACACTTTATTTAATTATTCTTTCATTATCGAGCCTCAAACTCCCTGTTTATAGGGAAAACCAAGACCCGTATTAAAGAAAAAACACAAAAAAGTTATGAATTGTTTTGGAGATTATAAAAAATCATCTATCTTTGCACCCGCAATCGAGAAACGATGGCGGGATAGCTCAGCTGGTTAGAGCGCATGATTCATAATCATGAGGTCCCCGGTTCAATCCCGGGTCCCGCTACT
>PPYE01662605.1_pt1 | contig 10211 bp, 10 predicted proteins | sample 1559881 | NCBI WGS metagenome assembly PPYE01 (sample SAMN08240022, study PRJNA423297) | Human gut metagenome, whole genome shotgun sequencing project.
TAAATGGCTGTTTTCAGTTGACCAAAATTGGCGTTTTTCGCCTGACCCGGAATGGCGATTATCGCCTGACGCTAACACTTGAAGTAGAATTCCTAAAAAGAAAAATATCTTTATTACCGATATATTCTATTTAACAAGGTTCTCAATATGGATTTTCCCCTTTCTTCCCCATATCCGGGCGTGCTCTACCAACGCCCTCGCGTTGCTTGCCGGGTGCCAAGCATAGGCAATCAAGTGGGTACTGTGTTCCACCATATAACGGTTGGCCCGAACGATAGCTACCCGTTTTGGCACAGTCTCCATACCTGGCGGATAAAAGGTGCCGTCAAAGCCTTTCGGTGTAGGGGTCGGCCGGTCAAAAGGATGATAAGGCAGCAACAAAGTCAGCGTCACCTCCGGGTGGCGCTTTTTTGCGTCTATGACGGCCCTGGCTACCAGCTTATCAAAGTTGCCATAACGGCCCACCATAAAACTTGTGACACCGTATTCGGTGATATGGCGTTCTACCGCCGCTGTCAAAGCAGGGATCAGTTCATCGCCTGTCTCCCTGTGGCCGATGAAAAAGCAGGTTGCTCCTGTCATAGTTTGTTCCTTTCTGTGTAGGCAATATTGCCTATAACGATGTATCTCAATTATAGGCAATAATAGAGATATAGCAAGCGGAAGGAGGGCTGTTGAGTGATTTCGTATGCACCACTATGGGAAACAATGGCGCGTCGTGGGGCAACAACATATACCTTGCAGGTCAAGGGAGGTATCAGCAGTGCCTCCATTCGCCGGATGAAGGCCGGAGATTCTGTGTCTACAAATACGTTGGAGGCATTGTGCAAATTATTGAACTGCTCTTTAGCGGATATTGTAGAGTATCTTCCAGATACAGATGAACAAAGTTGAGCAAACCGATGGATGGAAAAATCTTATCCATCGGTTTTTGTTTATTTCACGATTTTTGCCGCTGTTTCTCCTGCTGCCGTTATCTTACTACAATCCTTCTATTGCTCGATTATATCATTGTATTGCTATAAATAACAATTATCTTCCATAAATATTTTCTCGTTTTGATGATACCCTTTTAATAAAAAGGGGTGCATTATGGAGACAGCATATCGGGAACAATTCATAAAATTCGGCTTGAAAGTGCAATACTACCGAAAGCTGCATGGCATGACCCAGGAAGCCTTTGCTGACGCAATCGGTAAATCATGGTCATTTGTGGCAAAAGTCGAGAGTCCGACAAGACCGTTCGGCGTCTCTATGGAAACCATGTTTAAGATCGCGGAAGTGCTGGAGATCCCAGTTTCCAAACTGTTTGAAGATTAAAAAATCTCACGGTGAGACCTCATTCCAAAAGGAATTGCGTCTCACCGTGAGATTTATTTTATTCCCCGTAATACAGGGGGCGTCCGATAGAGGTAAAGCCCTCCAGGCCGGTGATGACCACATTGTTGGCTCCGCTGGCGCAGTGGACGATCAACAGATTGCCGTTTTCGTCCCTGCCGCCCACAATACCAACATGAGTATCTTCCGGATAGAATACCAGATCGCCGGGCTGGGCCTCATCCCAGGAGATAGAGGTACAGTAGGTGTGCTGCATACGAGCACCTCCGCCATGGCCGATAACATATTCGCCGTTGCTGACATTATAGAAAGTCCAGTCCACAAAGCCGGAACAGTCCAGCCCATAGGGCCGATAGGTGCCGGTTGTGGAGCTGCCGTCCGCCCACACCTTGGAGAGTTGTCCCCAGCGGGAGTCCCAGCCGAGAACCAGGGATTTTCCGCCCCAAAAGTAGTTGACCTTGCCCACCAGCTTGCAGGCGGTCTCCATCACCGCACGGCGCTCCGGGGAAAGATCCTCCGGGAGATTTTGCAGAAGTTCCACTGCGTCGGCCTGGGTGATTGCAAGATCCCCCAGCAGTCCATCCAGTGCGTCCAGCTCCTCTAGCAGTTCGGTCAAGGTTTTGTTTTGGAACTCCGAGAAGGAATAGATTGTCCGCATATCATCGGCGGTTTTGGGAGTAATGGTGATATGAAGGATCGTTTCTGTGGAGGCCTCCCCTTCCACCGTCTCCGTCTCTGTGGTAATTTGACACATATCCCAAAAGACAGCACGCAGGCGCTCTATCCGGTCTGGGGTCAGCGCGGCTACATCCACACCATCGTCCCCTCCGGCGGTCTTGACAGCAAAGACGGCCACCACCTCTTTCCAGGCTGGGGGTTGTCCCTGTATGTCAATGCTGTCATAGTCTCCCGTTTGCAGTGTTTCCAGCTCGTCCGCAAGTTCAACATTGATTTGCGCAATCGCTGCATTTAATGGAACGGCGTCTCTGGATGGCTCATTGGAAAAGAAAATCCCAAACGGAGAGGCCAGAAGTGCCGCAATCAAGGCCATGACCGCCAGCGCCGCCACCAAAACCACGCCGCCTACCAAAGATACCAAAGCACTGACAAGTGCCGCCGCTGCTTTTGTCACTGCAACAGCGGCCTTTCTGGAAAGTTCCGCGGCAGCCTTGGCCGTCTGCTTGGATTTTTGCAGCATACTCCGCTGGGCGGCGGTCTGTGCCTTCCGGCGAGCACGCTCCATTACTTGCTTGGCTGCGGGCGTCCCTGCGGTCTTTCGGGCAGTTGTTTTGACCGCACTCGTTGATACCTGGGCGGATTTGTCCATAGCTTTTCGTGTCTTGGGTGTAAATGCCCCACCGGGCGGCTTTTCTTTTGGCCCGGAGGAGCGCCGGGGGCGCTCCTTGATGGATGGATTGATGGATTGATTTCCGGGAGAGTGTTCTTTTTTTGTGGTGTATGTATTTTGGGGAGTACCGCCATAATGAGGGACTTCCCGGAATTGGCCGTTCTTTGGATGATCGGCTCTGACGGAGCGTTCCAACTTCTCAACGGCCTGTTGTTTCATCCGGGTCTCCGGGGTAAGCTGCGATCCCTTGTGTAAGCTGTCCGGGGTATTGGGATGAATGGTTTTCCCATCTCTCAATGTATCATTGGCAGATGGGACCATATCCGTTTTCTCCTTGGCATGGCGGCCGCCTTCTTTGATTTGTTCCTTCCGGGACTTGGGACGGTACGCCGGGTGCAGCAGTCGATCAACTGCCTTTTCGGCTCGGTATCCCACTTCTTCCACAGCGTCCATCCCCGCCTGGACACTCTGTTCAGCCGCTTGGGTGTCGGGTGTTGCGGTACTGCTATTGTCCCGTTGACGCTCCACCAGCCTACGGCGGAATTTGGCGGTCATTTGCCGCAGGGGGCCATTTGCTTTCCGGTCTTTACCGGGACGCTTGATTTTATCATCAGAACTGCGCTCTTTTAACTTCGGCATGATTCACCTCCCATTTTGCGTCTCACGGTGAGACGCGATTTTCTCTTTGCCCAGTACCTCCGCAATACCCGCCATCAGATAATCGGCACAGGGCAGCGCAATCGAGTTGCCCAGGGCGCGATACCGTTGGGTGGAGCTGATGGGCTTGCCGTCTGCGCCATACTCCGTCCAGCCTTCCGGCAATCCCATCATGCGCTCGGTCTCCCGTTCCGTAGGGAAACGGATGCAGCCCCCAAAAGGATCATCCTCAAACCAGAAGGCAAAGGGCGTGACGACTCCAGCTAAAATAGTGGGAAAAGGGTCAGTTGGAAACCCAAAGCTGTCTCGGAACTGGACGTGTTCCTGTTTTTTGGATGCTCCTCGCATACGGAACAGTTGAAAGGGTCGGAGGATGGGTACACGCCCCCCTGTTTCAAGAAAAGGGCCTCGATTTCCGGCGGAGGCGGACAACCCGCCCGCTGGGCCAGTTTCAGAAAGTAGGAACATTGGGCGGGGCTTAAACAGTATTTCGTGAGCACGCTGCCCTCCAAAATCTGCCACGAGAAAGATACGTTGCCGTCGTGCCAGGCGGGGGCTTGCCCAATATTGGGCGTCCATAAGCCGCCAGGCCAGATCGGGACATCTCCCTCGCACCATTCCGGCATTTGCCCATCGACCAGAGGGAGGAACTGAAAACGGGGCGTCTTGGAAGGATCGGAGCACGGCCAGAAAATCCAGCCGGTCATTTGATGAAAGAGCTCCCATGACGTTTTCCCAAAGAGCGATAATTGGAAATTGACCTCCAGTGGCACACCTCATTTCTTTAATAATCCGGATCGCATGATGAAACAGACTTGATTTCGCTCCAGCCAAACCGGAACGATCTCCAATTTGAGACAAGTTTTGGCATGGGGAGCCAAAGGTAAGAATGTGGACGGCGGGGATCTGCCCGCCGTCCATCTTTGTTATATCCCCCAGGTGCTCCATCTCCGGGAAATGCCGCCGGGTAATGGAGATGGGGGCTTTTTCAATTTCGCTGGCCCAGAGTGGCACGATCCCGTGGCGGCTGGCCGCCAGGGGGAATACTCCGATCCCGTCAAACAAACTGCCCAGGGTCAGCGGTGGCTCGTTTTGCGTCTCACGGTGAGACGCGATTTCCGGCGCCATATCAGTTTTCTCCCGGCGTGGTGGACATAAGCCGATAGAGCTCGGTATCCTTGGGAATGGAGTTGTTGAATGGGACCAGGGAGCCGCCCATCTTCAACAGGCCGTGTCCGGGCTCCGCATTGGTGATGTAGCCCATCTGTGTATCGGAGATATGAAGGAGCTTGCCCAACTCCGCCCGGTCGGTGGCCGCCTGATTGAACAGCAGGAGAAATTCAGAGTTTGCCAGCATGAGCCGGGCCGTTTCGGACTTTAAGCACTCCTCCACATTCTGGGTCGCCGCCGTCATAATACCTGCGTACTTTCTGAACCGTTTCCAGGCACGGTACAGAAACTCGCCGGAATAATGGTACTTGAAATACAGATACACTTCGTCCAGGAACACCCAGGTGTACTTGCCGCGTTTTCGGTTTTCCATGACACGGTTCTGGATGGCCTCCAGCGTGACCACCAGGGCGGTAGGACGGAGCTGTTCTCCCATTTCATAGAGGTCCAGTGTGATGATCCGGCTATTCATATCAACATTTCCGGGATGGGCAAAGACATTCAAGCTGCCCTCGGTAATAAGCTCGGCGGCCAGGGCGATTTCGCGGGCCTCCGGGTCTACCTGTTTCAATACCTCGTTGCGCCAGTCGGTCAAGAGCGGCATAGGGGCCTTGCCACGGCTATGGAAATAGTTCTGATAGACATTGGCGGTACAGCGGTCAATGATGGATTTATGGCTGCCGTTGACACGTCCCACACCCATCTGCTGCTCCAAAATACTGGTGATAAGCTCCGATTTCATGGCGATGGGGTTTTCTCCATCGCCGTATCCATCCGCTACCTCCATGGGGTTGATGTGATGGGGACTGCTCGGGGAAATTTCCACCACTGTTCCGCCCAGGGACCGGGTGATGGGGCCATACTCGCGCTCGGCGTCGATGATGATAATATCATCATTGGTAGCCAGGGCCACATTTTCAATCGTAGACTTCATAGCCACCGATTTGCCGGAGCCGGAAACGCCCAGGTAAAAGGCATGGGGAGAAATGAGCCGCTTGCGTTCACATATCAGCAGGTTCTTGGAAATGGCGTTGACACCGTAAGGCAGGCCGCCGGGGTCCTGGATCTCCTGGACCCGGAAGGGCATGAGTACGGCGGCGCTCTCGGTGGTCAGTGTGCGCAGGGCCTTCACCCGGCGCAGGCCATAGGGCAAAACCGTGTTCAACCCGTCCTCTTGTTGATAGCGCAGGGTGGAAAATTGGCAAAGGTGCTCCCGGCCAATAGAAAGCAGTGCCTCGGTGTCCGCGTCCAGTTGCTCCAGGCTATCCGCAATATGGACCAGTGTAACCACAGCGAAAATCATCCGTTGATCTCGCTCCGTGAGGTCGGAGAGAAATTCCTTGGTCTCTCCCCGGAGCTGTTCCAGCTCATAGGGAATGGATGCGGTAAAGTTGTTCTTGTCGTTCTGCCGCTGCTGCCAGCGTGTAATATCCGTCTCAATGCCCAGGATACGGCTCTGTACCTCCCGCACAGCCTCATCGGTGGGAATGGGCAGAATATCAATAGAGAGCATGAGGTTTCGCGGGAAGTCAGACAGGTCGGCAATCATCTCGTCTTTGATGTAGCTGGCATAGTCCTTCAGAAACAACACCCGGCCCACCTTGTCACCCATCTCAAAGTGTCCGGCCTTGAAGGCAAGTCCATCCGGGCAAATGAGGTCCCGGAAGTCGAGCCCGCGTCGGATGGCCGCTGTCTGGTCAAAGGTAAAATATTGCTCCTCTCCGGGCCGGAAAAAGTCATGGAGAATACGGAGCCTGTCGTGGGTGGTAAGAGGCTTGGCCCCGGAATCCAGCCGTCCAAAGCCCTTAGACAGATTGGCGTCCACCCGCCGGAAATAGGTCCGGGTCTCCTCGATTTTCCGCTGTGGAATGGAAAGGGTGATGTATTTCTCCTGAACCAGATTGTTGCTTTCAGCGGCCCGTCTGGTCAGGATTTGATTGGATTCCCGACGATAGCGGTCCAGCTCGTCCCCGCGCTCTTTCATCAGGATTTGCCGCTGGAAGTCCACAGGATTAATCCGGCGATTGATGATGGTGATTTTTGCGGCGGCGTCAGTAGGCAGGGAGTTGAGCACCGCGCAGTAGGAAAGGAAAATGGACCGGCGCTCCTCCTCTGACGCGGCAGCATAGTTAATATCCGCAAAGCGCCATGTACGGCTATGTTTCCGGCCAGTATGCCAAATTCCGTCCGAATAGACGCACCGAATGGGAATGGATTGCTGGACGCTGCGGGGAATTACGAAACGGTCTTTTTCACTCTTGTTGGCAGCCAGCAGGGATTTAATCAAAGTCGTCACGCTCCTTTCTCCCCAGGCAGACATAGTAGAAGTTTTCTGATACAAAGCGCCGGGGCTTGGCACAAAGAATTTGAGACTTGATGACAGCCCATAGGAATTGTTCCAGGGTCATGCCATTGAAATGGAAAAAACCGGACACAGCCACCGGCGCGGCTGCAAGGATACAGAACCAGCCTGCCGTCTCTTTTCCTATTTTGGAGTTAAGGCACAGGTAGACAAACACAGATAATCCCACAGCTACTACCGAACAGAAAAACTGCCGTGCGGACAATCCAAAAAAGATCGTCTCCTGGTGCTTGCGCACCTCCTTTGGAATTTTGATTTCGATAACATTTCACCTCGTATTCCTGCAAAAAGTTGACTATTTTAATTGAAAACGGTATAATATAGACAGAAAATAAGCGATAAAACTTGACAATGTGAGGAGGCTCTGTCATGGAAGTTTTCGTAACTGCCGGAAAGCAGTTGTTCATTGTACTGCTTATTCTTGTGTCACTCCCGTCGGTCTGTAAACTGCTATGGTGGCTCCGTCTCTTGCCCTTGGCGGTGTATTTTGTCGCTACCAAACTCTTTTTCCCTGCATGGGCGGCAGACCACAGAATCCTTTGTCTGAGCCTCTTTGCGGGATGTATCCTGTTTGCGGTCCTGGCATGGGGACACCGCATTTACCGCAGGAAACAGGAACAGCGGTTTTGGGAAACGCAGATATTATCTGACCCTTCCGCCCATTATTTTCCATTCCCAGGGGAGGCAAGTAAAACGGAATAATCGCGTATATGTCATAAGCGGGACAGGAAACACCTGTCCCGCTTTTTTATGTTATAGACCCAGCATTTCCTTTACGATTCGATCCGCGCCTTTGACAAGTCCGGTGAGGATCAGCATATTGAAAATGAGCTGTCCGACATATTGCCATACCATACTCACAGCGGAAAGGGATGCGTCTGCCGCCGGTGTGGAGCTGGACAGGAAAGCTGAATAGATCAGGCAGGCCAGAACCACTACCGCCCCCTCCATACACACGCCGATATAGCTTTTCAAAAATGCTTTTCCGCTGGCAGAGGTTCCTTCCCCGGCAAAAGACGCCAATGGAAGGGGGGCCAGGGCGGTGTAGAGATAGAGCCGGAAAAACCGTCCATAGACCGTAAGCAGCAGGATAAAGGACATGATAGTGATAAAAAGGCTGGATAATAGAGATACCAGCCATAGAGGGATACTCTCCAAAAGGCCCAGACTTTCCACCGCAGTCACGATCTCCGTGGGCAGCGTAGCCGCCGTAGAAATAGAGCCGCCCACACTGCCCATAACGGTATTGACAACCCCTCCACAGATGGCAAATATGGCTGTCATCAATTCCATGCAGCTCCCCACCGCCAGCTTTGCCAAAATAAATCTTATAAAGTGACGCAGGGCAAATTCCGGGCGTTGAAAGTCCCGGAAACTGGCCGCACTCTGGAAAATTCCAATGGCAAAAAACAGGACCAGCAGACCATATCCAACCCCCACCAGGGCGTTATGGATGCCGAGGATAGAGTTCCATATATCGCCGCCCTTGAAAGTCTCCGGCGTCTGGGTCAGAAGAGTCCATATCTCGGCCAGTTTGTCGTTCCACCCGGAAAGCGCGTCCTCCAGAATATTAACGACCCAGTTATCGCTGATAAAGCTGCACCTCCTTTGGGGAATTGCATCTCACGGTGAGACACAATTCCCCATTTTCTTTTGCATGGCTCATGCCACGCCGATGGTGGTCAGGATCTCCTTGGCAAAGGCAATCAGCAGCCCGCCAAACAGACACAGGAACCCCTGGGTGCGCTGGGAGGCGTCGTGGCTCTGGATGCTCATGCCAACCTGCACCACACCCCAGCCCAGGATGATGATGCCCAGGGCACGAATGATGGAGAAGATAAAGTCGGAAAGATTGTTGACGATACTGAGCGGATCGTCTGCGGCCATAGCGGGGACTGTCAGGAGAGAAATGGTCAGTACCAAAACCGTCCAAATGCACTGGATGCGGCGTCCGTTTTTCTTCGTCAGGGATCGCTTGTTCATGTTAAGATTCCTCCATTTCATCAATGATTTCAATGTCGTCCAAAGATGTAAAGATAAAGTCCAGATCCTCCTCGGCATACAGGCAGCGGGGACTATGGATATATGGCGCGGCCCCGCCGTCCGCGGTGAGCTTGATATTGGGGTGTCGCATAAGGTCATATTTTTCATCAATGACCGGAGCCTCACCCCGCAGGAGCACCAGGGCATAGCGGTTGTCCAGCATACGCACCTCGTCCGGGGTCAAGAGTTCCCGCCCTGCCTGTTGGAAGTTTTGGGAATAGGAGCCGTTGCGCCCCCGGCTTTGGCTTGAAGTTCTGGTCTCGATGGTCTCCTTGCCCAGCAGCTCCGACAAATACTTGTGGGTGCTTTGCTCGTTGCCTCCCAGGTACACAAAAGCGTCAGCATTGCCGATGATCCCCTCCCAGGAGTCTTTGAACAGCTCTTTAAGTTGACTGATATTTTGCAGGATAATGGTGGCCATCACATTTCTGGACCTCATGGTGGCCTGTAAGCGGGCATAGCCATCAGGGAGCGATACATTTGCAAATTCATCAAACATGAGCCGAACCGGAATAGGCAGGCTGCCCCCATGTACCTTGTCCGCCTGAAAGTAAAGCTCTTGAAATGCCTGGGTGTAAAGCATACCAACCAAAAAGTTGAGAGACACATCGTTGCTGTCAGGAATGACGCAGAAGATAGCCTGCTTGCGTTCCCCCAGTTTTTCCAGCTCCATCGTGTCCGTGCTGGTGATCCGCTGCACCTCCGGCAAGGAGAACGGAGCCAGCCGCACGGCAGCGGTAATCAAAATGCTCATAGCCGTCTCACTGGGAGCCTGCTTAAACACCTTATATTGCCGCAGGGCGATATGGTTTGGGTTTTCCTCCTCCAGCGCCTCAAACAGAAGATCCAACGGGGATTGATAATCGCCGTCGCCCTCTTTCGCCGTACCGTATTCCAGCATGGTGAGCATCATTTCCATGGTTTGCTCCTCTGGAGGTGCCTCATGCAGAAGATACAGCATAAGGGCACAGTCTAAAGCTGTCTCGGATTTCTCCCAAAACGGATCATTGGCATGGGCGTTTTTGGGGGTGGTATTGCGGATAAAGTTCGCTATGAGTTTCAGTACATCAGCATCACTTCGGATATAGCGGAATGGGTTATAGCAGTCGGAGCGATCCGGGTCCACCAGGTCAAATACGCGGATGGTGTACCCTTTCCGCAACAACAACGGAATGGTGCTCCGGGCCAGCTCCCCCTTCGGGTCCGTGCAAATATAGTCCAATGGTATGAAGTCAAGTAGGTGATGCAAGAAAATTTCAAATGGGAATGAGTAAAAAGGACCATGTAGGCAGG
>PPYE01454965.1_pt1 | contig 10209 bp, 8 predicted proteins | sample 1559881 | NCBI WGS metagenome assembly PPYE01 (sample SAMN08240022, study PRJNA423297) | Human gut metagenome, whole genome shotgun sequencing project.
GGATTATACCCCTTGTCTTCATCTCCCAGCATCATTCTCCCGTGATCAATGCGCATAGGTAATCCCGGATTTTCTTTCTCAAAGATTCGGATAAGGTCAATGATATGTCCTCTTCCTGCCAGGTGAGAACTTTCAATGAAGTTTCCACCCGGCATGGCGGCTGTGCTGCGTAGGTGTATAAAGTGCGTACGCTTAGCAAACTTCTTTGCCAATTCGCGGGTATCATTGTGTTCGCCGGCACTCAAGGAACCTGCACAGAATGTCAGTCCGTTGTGCGGATTGTCTACTGCATTCAGAAACCAGGCTATATCTTCTTCATTGGTGACGATACGAGGAAGACCAAGAACCTGGAATGGAGGATCGTCGGGATGCACGCACATATTCACTCCGTATTCTTCGCAAACCGGCATAATGGCAGAAAGAAAGTAACACATATTTTCTCGCAGGATGTCACGGTTAATATCCTTGTACAAAGTTAACAACCGTTTGAAAAGGATGACCGGTTCTTTGTCTCCTTCTTTGATGTTCCCATTGACAAATCCTTGTGTCTTAACGATAATGGTATCAATCAGATCATCCTTCTCTTTTTCGGTGATCACTTGATCCAGTTCGGAAACTTTATGAAGTTCTTCTTCCGTATAATCCTTTTCAGCCTTTCTACTACAGACCAGCGCAGTCCGTATGATTCTATATAGGATTTCAGAGCATTAATCGCTTCTATTGTCCATATTTCTCCGTTCGGTATGTCGTGCAAAGCTGTAACAATCCCTTCCACACCTATTTGCCGGAGCATTGGCAAGGTAATCTTGTCTTTCTTGCCAAACCATCTCCATGTTTTTTCCATCATAGTTTCTTCTCTTTATACGCCGCTGAATGCACTGAATCCACCGTCGATAGGCAACATTGCACCGGTTACAAAACTGGCAGCTTCGCTACACAAAAATTGTACGGCACCGTTCAATTCTTTAATATCACCAAAACGGTTCATCGGTGTCTTGGCTAAAACCTTTTTGCTTCTGTCAGTCAGCGAGCCATCCGGATTGATAAGTACGCGACGGTTCTGATCACCGATAAAGAAACCGGGAGCAATGGCATTTACACGGATGCCGTCACCATATTTCAGAGCCATCTCACTGGCAAGCCATTGTGTAAAGTTAGCTACAGCTGTTTTTGCAGCCGAATACCCCGGCACACGGGTGATGGCACTATAAGCAGCCATAGAAGACACATTGATAATGCAACCTTTTTTCTGCTCTGCCATCACTTTACCAAAGATCATAGACGGATAGACTGTACCGTTCATATTCAGACTGGTCACTTTCTCCCAACAGGAAATGTCCATATCATAGAAGTTCTGATCCGGTTCAAGAGTGGCTCCCGGCATGTTGCCTCCGGCAATATTCAACAGAATATCAATCTGTCCCCATTGGGCAACAATCTCTTCCGCTACTTTTTCCAGACTGGCGATGTCCAGCACGTCTCCAATAATACCGATAACATCCTGACCATATTGTTTAAGTTCTGCTACACGGTTGTCCAGTTGTTCCTGACGGATGTCGATAGCTACAACTTTTGCTCCCTGCTGTACAAAGTGCTGGGCGATATTTCCTCCCAACACACCACCTGCTCCGGTAATTACAGCTACCTTACCGGCAATACTAAATAATTCGTTCATGGTTTTATTTATTATTTATATGAATTGATGCAAAAGTAGCTGCTTTTTGAATGTGATGTTGTGCTTATTTTTGCAAGATGTTTGTTTATATTTGCAGAAATGTATGAAAGAAAAGAGACTTTTATAAAAAGAATTGAGAAGTAGTGTTTCTTTGGGAGACAGATTGAGTATAATAATTAATTCGTTCGTATATATTGGAAAAACGGATAAACATGAATTTAAATAGAATGAAGAAAAGTATCTTGCTTTTACTGTTGGTAATACCGACACTGACAAAGGCACAGAATGTGATGACAGAAACCCGCCGGGAACTGACTTCCCCAGACGGAGCGTATCGGTTCACCTTTTACCAGCGTTCGTTCGGAGAGGATAATGCACGAATGTATTATACGCTGACATATAAGAATCGTCCGGTAGTGGAGGAGGGTGAACTTGGTGTACAGATAGAGAATCAATTGTTTGAATCGGCATTGGGAGTACCGAACGATACTTGCCATTTTTGGTGCGAGAATCTGAAATTAACGGATACTGATCATCGGAAAAACGATGCAACATGGAAACCTGTATATGGAGAACGTGCCGAAGTTCGGGACTGTTATAATGAAATGACTTTAAAGTTTCGTAAAGGTGAGGGACAAGGGATGACTGAAGGCGGTTACGACAAACGTAAAAACTACTTTATGAATATTATCGTCCGTGCCTATAACGAAGGAGTGGCATTCCGTTATCATTTTCCGGAAACGACCAATGGGCTATTTTTACATATTACAGGTGAACGGACAAGTTTCACAATGCCTGAAGGTACAATGGCTTACTATGAACGTTGGGCACAAGGTCCTTATGAGCTTCGTCCCCTGTCAGGGTGGGGAAAAGAGGAAAGTGAACGCCCTTTGACTATGAAACTGCCAGATGGATTGACTGTTGCATTACTGGAAGCGGAGATGGTGGATTATGCTCGTGGAAAATTCCGTTTGTCTGCAGAGAAGCCTTCAACACTGGAAACTAGCTTGTATAGCAGCGTTGACATTATTTCTCCCTACAGTACCCCTTGGCGTGTCATTATGGCTGCCGAACGTCCGGTCGATTTGATCAATCATAATGATTTGGCTTTGAATTTAAATACTCCTTGTCGGATATCAGATATTTCTTGGATTAAGCCTGGGAAAGTATTCCGTTCTGGAGACTTAAAACAGGAGAAAGTAAAAGCAGCCATTGATTTTGCAGCGGAACGTGGCATTCAATATGTACATATGGATGCAGGATGGTATGGCCCGGAAATGAAAATGAGTTCGGATGCTACTACGGTTTCTCCGGATAAAGATCTTGATATTTCTGCTTTATGTAAATATGCAGAATCTAGAGGCATTGGATTAATGGTCTATGTCAATCAACGTGCTTTGGTTCAACAGCTAGATTCTTTATTGCCATTGTATAAAAAATGGGGATTGAAAGGAATTAAATTCGGTTTTGTACAGATAGGTAATCAGCATTGGAGTACGTGGCTACATGATGCAGTCCGTAAATGTGCGGAATATGAAATGATGGTGGATATTCATGATGAATATCGTCCAACCGGTTTCAGTCGTACCTATCCCAATTTGATGACGCAAGAAGGTATCCGTGGAAATGAAGAGATGCCGGATGCGACACACAATACCATTCTCCCTTATACTCGTTTTCTGGCAGGCGCAGGAGATTATACACTCTGTTATTTTAATAGTCGTGTGAAAAACACCAAAGCACATCAATTGGCAATGGCAGCCGTATATTACAGTCCTTTGCAATTTATGTTTTGGTATGATAATCCTGCTATGTATAAAGGTGAGGAGGAACTGGAGTTCTGGAAAGCCATCCCGACTGTTTGGGATGAAAGTCGTGCATTAGATGGAGAAATAGGTGAATATATTGTGCAGGCTCGTCGTTCCGGAAAAGAATGGTTTGTGGGAGCAATGACAAATACAGAAGCGCGTACCATTACGTTAACCACGGATTTTTTGAAACCGGGAACGAAGTATATAGTCAACTTGTATGAAGATGACGACAAGTTGAATACACGTACAAAGGTTCGTACTACTCATAAGAAAATAAAAGCCGGAGATAAGCTAACTTTGAAGTTAAAGTCCTCCGGTGGTGCTGCACTGCATTTTACTCTTGCTGAGTAGAGTTGTGTCTGCGATAGGCCTCTATCGCAGACTTAACCGAACCGTGTAGCAACAGAAGTGCCTCAGCCTTTTCGTAGTCCAGATGGAGTTCTTCAATGATCATGCGCGTTCCCCGATCAATGAGTTTTTGGTTACTCAATTGCATATTGACCATTTTATTTCCTTGCACGCGTCCCAGTTCAATCATGATAGTAGTACTGATCATATTCAGAATCATCTTTTGAGCAGTACCCGATTTCATCCGAGAACTTCCTGTCACATACTCCGGACCGACAATCACTTCTATCGGTACATCAGCTTCGGCAGCCATCGGCGAATTTGGATTACTGGTAATGCAGCCGGTCAGTATTCCGTGTTCCCGTGCTGTACGCATGGCTCCGATCACATAAGGAGTGGTGCCGGATGCTGCAATTCCGATGACTGTATCTTCACTATTGATATGATGCTGCAATAACTCTTCCCATCCGCGGGACATATCATCTTCCGCATTCTCGACGGGATTGCGCAAGGCGGTATCTCCTCCGGCGATTAGTCCGATAACTACGGTGGGAGGCATACCGAAAGTCGGAGGTATTTCGGAAGCGTCGAGTACACCTAAACGTCCGCTTGTTCCGGCTCCCATATAGAATATTCTCCCACCTTTTTTTACTCGGGGAATAATTAATGTGACCAGTTTCTCTATTTGTGGGATTACTTTCTGCACGGCATCCGCTACTTTATGGTCTTCAGTATTGATATCTTCCAGAATCTCTTTTACCGATTTCTTGTCGAGGTCATCATAGAGCGATGGTTGCTCTGTTATCTTGATAAATTCCATGATTGATCATTTAAAGCACTAATTCTTTGAACAAACGCTCCAAGGTAGCATCCAAATCCTCGGAAAATCCGGGATGCGGGCGGGATACTTGTATACATGAGCTTTTTACAGCGGTCAGCCACCGGAAACGATCGGGGACATCCATGCTTGCTATCATTCCCCCTTCCTTACTACCCGAACAAATCCTGTCGAAGACATGCAGTCCTTCTTTCAGACAATTCATATCCAGTTCGGAAGAAAACAGTTTCAGTTTATTCTCATCTATCGTATAAAGTGATTTGAGGTATTTGCATCGTTTGGAGAACAGTACAATACCTACATTGATAAATTCTTCACGTTCTACTTTGGGAACGAAACGAATGGTTGCGTATTCATATAAGTGCCTTTCTTGCATGTTGCGCTTCATTTACAAATAGTTCGGAATGCTTGATCCTTTCCTCTAAAAATTGAATATAAATATCTCTCAGGTCTTGTGGAGTTTCCTGTCCTTCCGTCCAGTTCAACCAGTCGTCGGGGACGGTATTGACTATTTCCCGTATCTTATCGGAGGTTAGTAACTGTCTGAATGCCATATCTGTTTCTTTCAGTTGGTCGGCAAATGGCAATAAAACATGATCTTTTATCTGCACGAATGGGGTGAGTGCCTGTTTCTGCCAGTTGGTCCAGCTATGTTGGAAGTAAAGGGAAGCTCCATGATCGATCAGCCATAATTCTTTATGCCACATCAGCATATTGGTATTCTTGATGGTACGGTCCACATTTGTCAGAAAAGCATCCATCCACACAATCTGTGAGGCGGTTTTACCATCCACTTGATGTACGACAGGATCGAAGGTCAACGCTCCGGACAAGAAATGCAAACCGATATTCAATCCACGGCTCCATTGCAGTAAATCCTGTATCTCTTCATCTGCTTCCGTTCGGCCGAAAGCTTCATCTAAATTCAGGAAGATGATCTCCGGTACTCTGAAGCCCAGAGTACGGGCTATTTCTCCTCCGATCAATTCAGCGATAAGGGCTTTGGTTCCGTGGCCTGCTCCTCTGAATTTTACGACATATTTGAACTCATCGTCAGCTTCAGCCAAAGCCGGCAATGATCCGCCTTCCCGCAGGGGAAGAATATATCTAGTTACGTTTGCTGTACGTAAATCCATATCACTCCTTTCTTAATTGAGAATAAAGATACGACGTTTTTGTGAAATTGTCGATGAAAGAGTTCCTATAATAATAGTTTTTTTATATTTTTCGGTTGAGTATACTTTGGTTTCGTTACGTATTACATAAAATAACGATAAATGAATGGAACATGAAACTACTTCGATTTTTAGTATTTGGAATATTAGTGTTTATGTTATGGCCAGAATGTATAGCGGTGGAATGGCAGTGGTCTGTACAGATACCCGGCATTATTTCTAACGAAACTGATGATCATCCACAGGCATTTCTGTGGATACCTTCCGATTGTGCCCAGGTAAGAGGTGTGATGATAGGTACTCACAATATGACAGAGGAAACCCTGTTTGAGAATCTTCTGTTTCGGGAGAAAATGTCCGAAATAGGTATGGGCTTGATCTGGATTACTCCGGGCTGGGATCAGAAATGGGATGTATCTGCCGGAAGTCAGAGGGCATTTGAACAGATGTTGGAGGACTTTGCCGCTATCAGCGGTTACAATGAATTAAAATACGTTCCGATTGTTCCTTTCGGACATTCGGCGATGGCAACTTATCCTTGGAATTTTGCAGCATGGAATCCCAAACGGACATTGGCTGTCATTTCCTTTCATGGAGACGCACCGCGTACTAATCTTACCGGATATGGCCGTGATAACATGGAGTGGGGGAAACGTACTATTGACGGCATTCCCGGCTTGATGATCGAAGGAGAATATGAATGGTGGGAAGATCGCGTAAATCCGGCATTGGCGTTTCGCCTGATGTATCCCCGGAGTTGCATCTCGTTTCTTTGTGATACTGGGCGCGGACATTTTGATATTGCAGACCGTACAGCAGTATACCTTGCATTGTTTCTGAAGAAAGCCATGGAGTACCGATTGCCGGAAACGTATGATGTAGATAAGCCCGTGATGCTGAAGAAATTGAATCCGGAAAACGGATGGCTTGCCGAGCGTTGGCATCCTGACCAAAAGAGACGTGCTAAAGCAGCTCCCTTCAAACAATACAAAGGCGATCCGCATGATGCCTTCTGGTATTTCGATAAAGAGATGGCTGACATGACAGAAGAACGTTATCGTCAGGAAAGAGGGAAAAAACCGCAATATCTTGGTTTTGTACAAGAGAACAGCCTTCTTGCATATCACCCGAAGTCTCATGTGAAAGTTGCCGCCCGTTTCCTGCCGGAGGAAGATGGACTTACTTTTCATCTGAAAGCTGTATTTACGGATAGTCTGCATACAACCATCTCCGACGAACATTCATCGACCTTTCCCGAAATAACCCGCATCTGCGGACCGGTACAGAAGGTGAATGATACTACTTTTACTGTTCGTTTCTACCGCATGGGAATGTATAATAAGCGTCGCACAGGAGACATCTGCCTCTTGGCGAGTCATGACGGTGATAATCAATATAAAAGTACAGTGCAGGAACTTAGTTTCCGGATTCCTTACCGTAACACGGAGGGGAAACGACAGTATATACTTTTCCCAGGCATTGGGGATGTGAAGGCAGGGACGGAGTCCGTCACTCTTCGGGCTACTTCCGATTGCGGACTGCCTGTATATTATTATGTGAAAGAAGGCCCTGCGGAAATCGACGGAAACAAACTTGTATTTACTCCGATACCTCCTCGCTGTAAATATCCGTTGAAGGTGACAGTAGTTGCCTGGCAATATGGGCTGGCGGGAAAGGTACAGACAGCAGAGCCGATAGAACGAAGTTTCTTTATTTATCAATAATATGGAATAAAACGAAAGCTTACGGAACGATCAATCAGAATTAATTTCATTGTATTGAGTGTTGAACAGCGCTTATTCGTATCTTATTGAAAAGGATACAAAGAATGGTTATGAATAAGAAAAATCTAGTTGTAATAGCATGGTTGGCAGTGTCGACTATGATGTCCGCCCAGTCTGTATACCCCGGTCAGCATCAGGGAAAAATGAAAAAAGAGACAGTGGCTCCAATTCGGGTACAGAGTTTTGATTTAAAGGATGTCCGCCTCTTAGCGAGTCGTTTTCGTGATAATATGTTGCGGGATTCGGCATGGATGACTTCTCTTGATGTGAATCGTCTGTTACATAGTTTCCGGACCAATGCCGGTGTCTTTGCAGGTCGTGAAGGCGGCTATATGACTGTAAAAAAACTCGGTGGCTGGGAATCTTTGGACTGCGAACTTCGCGGACATACTACCGGACATTTGCTTTCAGCTTACGCATTGATGTACGCTGCTACCGGAAGTGAGATTTTCAAACTTAAAGGAGATAGCCTTGTAAATGGATTGACCGAAGTGCAGAATGCACTTAAAGGAGGATATTTGAGCGCATATCCCGAAGAACTGATCAACCGCAATATTCAGGGAAAGAGTGTCTGGGCACCTTGGTATACCTTGCATAAACTTTATTCCGGTCTGATAGACCAATACTTATATGCAGATAATCAGCAGGCTTTGAGTGTGGTGACCAAAATGGGCGACTGGGCTTATAACAAACTGAAACCGCTTAGTGAAGAGACACGCCGGTTAATGATACGTAATGAGTTCGGGGGAATCAACGAATCATTTTATAATTTATATGCCATCACAGGCGACGAGCGTTATCGTTGGTTGGCGGAATATTTCTATCATAATGACGTGATCGACCCACTGAAAGAACTTTGGGATGATTTGGGAACCAAACATACAAATACATTTATCCCGAAAGTAATTGCAGAAGCTCGCAACTATGAATTGACACAGAATGAGACGAGTAAAAAACTTTCAGAGTTTTTCTGGCATACCATGATTGACCATCACACCTTTGCTCCGGGATGCAGCAGTGATAAAGAGCATTTTTTCGACCCGAAGAAATGCTCTAAACACTTGACTGGTTATACCGGTGAAACATGTTGCACCTACAATATGTTGAAACTTAGTCGCCATCTTTTCTGCTGGACCGGTGATTCTTCTATTGCCGATTACTACGAGAGAGCATTATACAATCATATCCTTGGACAGCAAGACCCGGAAACAGGGATGGTAACTTATTTCCTTCCGTTACTTTCCGGCTCTCATAAACTGTATAGCACCAAAGAAAATTCTTTTTGGTGTTGTGTAGGTAGTGGATTTGAGAATCATGCCAAATATGGAGAAGCCATCTATTACCATAATGATAAAGGCATCTATGTGAATCTGTTTATTCCTTCCCAAGTGACTTGGAAAGAAAAAGGACTGACGCTTCTTCAGGAAACCGATTTTCCGAAGGAAGAGACTACTCGGCTCACTCTTCGTGCAGAAAAGCCAAGGCATACTACTATTTATTTGAGATATCCCTCATGGAGTAAAAATGTGAAGGTACTTGTGAATGGTAAAAAGGTGTCAGTGAAACAGAAACCGGGTTCTTATATCGCTATTACCCGTGAATGGAAAGATGGTGACCGTATTGCGGCCACTTATCCCATGCAGATCGAACTGGAAGCTACTCCCGATAATCCGAATAAAGTAGCTTTGCTGTATGGACCGTTAGTACTTGCCGGAGAACGGGGAACGGAAGGAATGCAGGCACCTGCTCCCTTCTCTGATCCTGCTCTTTACAACGATTATTATACTTATAATTTTCATGTTCCTGCCGATCTGCGTACATCATTGAAAATAGACGTGAAACACCCCGAACGAACATTGCACCGTGTGGGAAAAGACTTGAAATTTACTACGGAGCAAGGAGATGTGATCCGTCCGCTTTATGATTTGCATCACCAGCGTTATGTAGTGTATTGGGATTTACAAGATTGATTTAATTTAATGAACAGGCACGAATAAATTATTCGGGTGCATTGAGTAAATACTTCCGCCTCTTCGTATTTGTCTATTAGCATCAGCAAATACGGAGAGGCGACTTTTTAGATAAGGAACCGCTCTCTTTTGGAGATTTTTGTGTATGTTTGTCACATGTTTAATATGATAAAGCCCGTTGGCAGGTGAAAAGCACGATTAAATATTTGGTTCTTATAATAATGTGTTGGGTTTGCGGGGAAAACTTGCAGGCACAACCCTATATGTTTCGTAATGTCGTTATGTCCGACGGCCTTTCTGGTTTGTTGGTGAATGCTATTTATAAAGACTCGGAAGGTTTCATCTGGTTGGGGACAGACAACGGCCTCGACCGTTTTGACGGTGTGAAGGTGAAGCATTTCGAATTCCGCGGAGTAGATTCGGGAAGAAAGAAACGGGTGAACTGTATTACAGAAACCGATAACAAGCAACTATGGATCGGAAATGGAATCGGACTCTGGCGGCTGAATCGCTCCGGTAGTGAATTGCAGAGAATCGTTCCTGAGAAGATCGACTGTGCCGTCAATGCTTTGTTGGCAGATGGAGATGTACTTTATATAGGTACGGAG
>PPYE01321360.1_pt1 | contig 10206 bp, 17 predicted proteins | sample 1559881 | NCBI WGS metagenome assembly PPYE01 (sample SAMN08240022, study PRJNA423297) | Human gut metagenome, whole genome shotgun sequencing project.
GTTATTAATCATTTGTCAAACTAGAGAATAGCTAACACATATATTATTTGCCTAATAAAAATAAATTAGATAAATAGATAGTGCATTTATTTTTTAGTTTACACTTGTTGTGCGTCTATTATACAACAAAAAGCGTATTCTGTACTTATATTCAGTACTCCTATATATATAGACTTGACAATCCTGTAAAAGGTTTAAATCCCTATATATTACAAGGTTAAAACCATCTTCAATTTTATGCTTTGCTAATATACTTATTTAAAATAATTCCGGTCATTCTTTAAACCAAAGTTACGACGTTATAAAATGAAACTTGAAAAATTGACCCGAGCACAGATATCGAATTCGCTCCGCGCACGCGACCCTCCCTAGTCTTTTTAAAAATGTTACTTCATTGATTATCAGATGAATAACACTTTCACTTTCTATAAAAGTGAAAATAATTATCCTTAAAAACTTACTTAAATCATTTATAACTATCAATTTTAAACCAATACTTAATTTAATGCTGTTAGAATCAATTAATACGGATTACTATGTATTTGATATTAAGCAATTTAACACATTCAAACACATAGTTTCAAATTGATATACACATACATTCTATACTTTTTTTGTTTTTGTGAAAAATGATTTTTATTGAAAAAGTTTTTAAATTCTTGTAAGTATTTGAATATTAAGCCATTAGGGTCGCGCGTACGCGGGGTATAATCATTAAATTTTCGACCTTCAAAAAAATAAATTTAGAAAAAAAGTTGTGATTATATTTTTTCATTTCAAAGTTTTAAATTATACTTCTCATGTTCAAACGGCAAACAAAACAAGCCGAAACGAAACAGAAAAAAAATGAATATTAATTTTAAAAACAATAATTATTAAAAAACAGAAAGTTAAGCCGCTTTTTAAGTGAGATAAAAAAAACGTGAGGGCGTTCTACGTAAAAATTACGCATGTAGGGTTCATTATGGAATGATTAATGAAGGTGTTAAATAACCACACCCCACCCGACTACAAACCAATGTAGATTATTTGAAACGGTGAATGTACGTGTACATTGTGACCTAGTGAAAAAGGTACGTTATTATTGGGAGTACCACACTTTAACGGTAGTGTTAGAATAATGCCATAATTGCGCCCAGTTGCGCACGGAGATAAAAAACACAATGCAATAAAAACATATTGCACGAGGGACGGAGATAAACGTGTATGCCAATGCTATGCTTAATACTCTCCTCGGGGTTACACCCTACATGCCACCGCCAAAGGTTAACTGCCAGTCTGGAAAAGGACTGGGGTGTGCAGAAGAAGCATCCTGTTGAAATTGGAGTATAACAGGAGTTTGTAAGGTTCAAAGAATAGTAACAATGCAAAGATAGTATAAACATTCTGCCTGGCAAACTATGCTGCACACTTTTGTAACGTTAAAGTTGTTTTTGTCGTTGTACGTTATTGGTTATAACAATAGCGTACAATCATTGCCAAGGGTACACGGTTTCACGGTTGCCGTCTTTCCCTCCTTTACGGAGCTGAAATGTGGAGTTCGATTCTCCAGTGCCCGCAATATGCGCTTTTGCATAGATTCATTTAAAACTTAATATTATGGCAATTAGAAAAATTAGTGCACACGATTTCGGATCAATTGGTGCAACAAGTGGTGTTACATTAGAGTATGCAGGAAAAGATGACAAAAGTACTGCAATGTTATTCACAGGTGAAGAATTTACTGTTACCGCAAATACACAGGATGAAATTTTGCGCGTGGTAAAAAATGTTATGTTTGCTCATTGGTTGGTAAAGGCAAAGGAAACGGAATTACGGCAGGATAACGATGGTATTCGCTCAAAATTACGTGCTACAACTCCGTACAAAATTCACATTGTAAATGCCGATGGAGTAACTGTAAAAGTTTATGACCTTGCTAATAGTGAGTGGGCTCGTATCGGTTTAATGCCAACAAAAAAAGATATGGAACGTTCTGTACGAGATATAAAGTCTTATGTCCATAAAGCTGCCGTTGCAACACTTGAAGCTCTGAAATTCCGTGTTGAATTTCCGAGCGCAAAAGAAGAAAGCGAAAAAAATAAAACCAGCAAGACAGAAAAGAAGAAAGCGGGCAAAGGTGTTAGAGAAATTCTTGACAAAGTAGCTGCCGAAGTTGCAGAAACTGAAATTGCTACTGTACCTGAAACGGTTAATGCAGAAGCAGAACTTGTAGAAGCTGCCGCGTAACAAAAAAACCTGATAATACCAAACAGCGTGCCCGAAATGGGTTCGCTGTTCTTTTTTATAATTATTTTTTTGCGGGCGTATGTTTTAACGCGCATGCAAAAAGTTTTTCCCGCGGGATATTCTCGCACCAGATAGAAACCTGCATAAAAACCTTAGCAGGTAAAAATTGCAGCAGGTTAATCCACTGCAATAACTTTAACTTTATCATTATGTAACTTATGACAAAGCATACCTGAAACGAGGGATTATAGGGAACTATGCTATGACCTGGCGCTATAGAGTCTGTATGCGCTATATAAATTCAGACTGTCCCCAATGAACCACCAATAAAAAAGAAGTGCAGGCTATAACCACGCCTGCACTTTTGTAATCAGGGCAATAATATACACTTTGCCGGGACTGTACCCCGGATTGCCCACACTACAATTTTTCTACCTCCAATTACTGCAATTGTCGCGAGACAGACATTTCCCACCTTACAAACACGGCATGGTACACTCTATGTGTGCCGTGCCTGTGTACCGCACACTGCAGATAAAAGTATGTGCCGGAGGTATGCCATATTGATAACTGTAAAAAAATATATGCAAATGAATGCAAACAAAAAAGCTTCATCTGCCAAGATTGTAAACAACTAATTCCATACCACTCTATTCGCTAATAGGTGGAAATAGTACAAACCTAACGCAAATAATGTGGCCGGTATTTTCATTAACCTTTTAAAACGTGAGAGCCACACGTAAAACGGGCACAAAGCATATGGAAAAACTATGCACTACCACCTTTATCGTAATTGGTAACCAGTCTGAGGTTAAGTTCTTTCACCGCGAGTTACAAAAGCTGGTTTACAGCAAACAAACACAACTTTCAGCAGTTGTCAAGAAATTTATTCCACAATGGATAAACTATGATACAGAAGGATATTTCAGCGATTTATCCCTGGATAGTACACGTCAAATTTCATTTAAAGTGCATACCGAAGATAATCCCGAGCCTAAATTATGGTTTGAGATCTGCCGGAAGTATCAGACTACAAAGTGCTATTACTTCTCGGTTCAATCAAACAATAATTTCTACAAAACTAATGATCGCTCCGGGAAGTATTTCCCTGCCCGCTTTATAGTTATAGATGGTAAGGGTACATCTAAAAAAGTACTTTCTCTGAATGAAATGTACCAAGTTACAGCAGATATTGTGCCCATAGGAAGTACTTTTTCAACACTTGAAGCATTTGGGAAAACTGTGGCTAGATATCTTGATCGTATTCACATATTTGATATCATCTTGGTTGATGAATATGGGAAATGTCTTACTCCGGTCAAAAATATGATAGCACAATATATTTACTAAATAAAAAGTGAGAGCAACACCTATAAACTTGCAGCAAAAATATGGATATTAGTATAGTTGTTATTGACGGAAAACCAGTAGGCTATAATCTTATTGCCGAAAACCAGCAAGATGCAGATAAGCTGCGTTGTATACAGAATATGCATTTTCTTGCCAGTAACAAGCAGGAAAAAATCAAGTACGACGGCGCATCCAAAGACAAAAAAAAGAATACCACCTGTGTATACTTCCTTCAACACCAGTATGCCATACTTCCGCCCGAAGGAGAAGTAAAACAGGCAATCCTGCAACAGTCCAAAAATTATAATTCATCTATCCAAAAATAACTAACATCATGGCATTCTACCTGAAAATAAACGGAAAGTATTCCGTCACAGTCAATAATGAAGTAAAAAGGCTCGACGACAAAGAAGCTGAATTTAAGAAATTTCGTAGCGCATCATCTGCCGCACTCCAGATAATATGGATAAAGCGCACCAACTTCATAGTCGACAAATACGAAATTGTGCCCGAAGAACAACCCTTGCAAATCGAATGCGGCATTCAGACTCACAATATTGCCCGCGATATGATTTGTACCACGGGAGCCTATTTAATGCCCTTTAGTTATACCGATTCTTTCGGCAATACACGATTTGCGTGGATGGTATCAGGATTTTACGAAGGCACATACCGCGATGGCGAAGAAATCAATGTAATAGAATCTGGTTTATTTCTCGATGCCCTTATGCCGCCTGAAAACGATGCAGACCGTTCCCCCTCTTACATCATCCAATCCTTACAAGCCCATAGTTTTACCCGCATAGAACTTGGCTTGTATAAACTTGTGAAAGATAAAGTGAGCATTACCTATATTCGCCAGTACCAGAAGTTCGCTCATGCCGAAGTAGTATCACCCATCGGCGAAACCCTCGAAAATTTCCTGCTCAACTCTCCTAATTACACTCAGGAACTGCGCGAAATACTTGTCGACACCTTTGGACGCGATAGGCAAGACATCTTCATCGACCAAGAAAACTTACTGGTCATAGGTACATCAGAAGATAATTGCTGGAGCATATGCGAAGAAAAATATTAACATACAACTAAAACGTCAAAAAAATGAATGATATTAGTAGAGACAGAATTGCGCTTGAAGCGATGAAATGTATAATGAATACTATAAAAAGGAGGAGAACATTATGGAACAGGACAGTAACCTTATTCTATCCCGAAAAGGAGAAATCTGTTATTAACTATCCTTTATATTCAAAGATAGCACAGGAATCATATTTAATAGCAGATGAAATGCTTAAGAACAGACAACAAACCGGCTACAACAAAGAGAATCAAGAAACAGACAAGGCATTATCACCGATAGCCCGTATTCAGCAAATGCTGGTCAACTATGGAGACACAAGGATAGATTTGGACGAGTATTACAAAACAGGCAACGGATACATCGCCACCGTATACACTCACTTTGTCGAATATGCACATGGGGACACCGAAGAATATGAAAACCTCGAGTACGATATCCTTGAAGCCCTTGTTTATGAAGTTGAAAATCAGATAGTATCTAACGAAAAAGCATTCAAAAGATGTCAGGACTAATCAAACCATCCAAGACAATCTGCCCGCACTGTTTCTCAACCAATGTCCGGTGTCAGGCGTGGATCAATCCCAATACAAAGGAATTCTGCGAATACATCAAGTCCAGTCTTGAGCAAGGACAGTGCTTTGATTGTGGGAAAAATGGAGAACTGATACCTGTATCTGCTAATATCCAAACTATCGACAACCTGTATCGGGAATACATCACCCATCACAACGTAGAGCCGCACTATGTGCAATGCTTAGTCACATATACCGACCATAATTACTTTGACGGACATTTATCAATCAAGCTATCAACAGATTTCGACGAAGAAAAAGACCAGGGAACCGACCACTTCTGCAACGGTCTCGATGGTCTGAAATCCCTGTGCGAAAAAAGTGAGCAAAAGTTTGTAATCCGCAAAATTTACTGTTTCGATAACCAATAACAATCAATCCAATGGCAAAATATACAGAAATTAACAGGCTGAAAAAGCTGTTCACCCAAAATAAAAAGGCAGCATGTATCGAAATTGCCACCCATATCCGGCAACATGGCAAAATCACAGGCATCGAGCGCAAACACAAATTCCCTGTCTTTTACGATGCACAGTATGGCGAAAACTGCAACAGTCATTATTCCGGCATAAGCCTTGATGATTGCGGCAACTTGCAGGTACAGCTAACCAATGGCATCACCATTCAACAACGGAACCTGAATATAAAGCACATCGAAGACATACTGTTTATTATAGATTCAAGCTTTGCCGATAATTAATCCGAAACAAACAAATAAATGCAATTATGAACTATCTGCATAAATTATTATCCAATCAACAAACGTTGGCCGATGCAAAAAAAAATGCACTCGAAAACATACGCTTGTATCTGAAAGAAAAAGGCAACCTTACAGGCTTAGACGAAGTCGAAGAGCATCAATGTTATACCGCAATATATATCAACAACAATGGCGAGGCAGTATGCGCATATTACAGCCAACTCGAAATCTCCGACGATAACCGCCTCTATATCGGTCTTTCCGATGGACATTGGTTGTTTCAGGAAGACATTACCCTCAGTAATATCGACGACTTAATCAATATTTTACAGGAGGGGCACGGAACATATAGCAAGCAACCAGAAGAATGATTTAAAATGGAGAAAAAATATTTCACAATGGGGTTTGTACAGGGCACATTTAACCAAATAAGACTTTTGCAAATAAAAATAAAGGATATCTTCGGAGCCTACGTTACCATAACTAATTCATCATTAGGGGAGCCATTTGGTAATTTCACATTTAACCTACAAACCACCGAAGTCATTCCGCAGATAAGGTTAAAAACCCTCACCGGGAACGTCCGTGATAACAAACATCTCTATATAAAAATAGAAGCACAGGAACAAGGGGAAAATCTACCGCAATCTGCCAAATTCAGCTACGGACTATGGTCATTCGAGCCCGTTCCCGACATCAATGCCCAGATACACCAGCTTATAGACAAAGGTATTGGCTATATCAAAAAGCACCTCGAAGAAAAGGGCAATGTTTACTTCGTCGAAGAATGCAACTATAAGCCTCTGTACATCAATGACGATGGACATGTACAAAGTTTATATTACCAGCTTGTAGAACTCGTTAATAACGACGTGCTCACCATACATCTTACAGATGGTACATTACTCTTTGAAAACCAACTTACACCCAACCATGTCATGGATATAATTACCCAGTTATTCGAACAAACCAAATAATAATATCACGATGATAAATAAACATAAAGCATGGTTAAATCAGGCGGACTGGAAAATTCAAGATGCCGTTAAAGAAGCTATTACAACCATCAAAGAACACCTGTCCGAATTCGGTAATATCCATAATATTGATATGAGGAATCTTTTATTCGGACTATACCTTGACGAAGACGACTATGGTGTTGCTGCCACTTATGCCAAAGTTGAAATTTATTGTGCTGGCGAACTCTTAGTAACCCTTTCCGACGGGCATACAATCTACGAAGCTGACCTCACAGCAAACACAGTAATACATATACTTACCATTATTAAAGAGCAATATGGAACATACAGCAAACCCCTATAATTTTTTCGCCATAAAACCCGGCGACAGGTTCAAGAGCAACTACTTCAACGGCATTGCCTCTGTTGTATCCATTAACGATGGCATAGCCACCATGCAGTTCGATGATTCCGCCGAATCACACCGCAATGGGGAAACATGGACGATTGCTTCTATCGAAGAAGAAATACGTATCTTCGACCTTTACAAGCTCACCTCATTCCAGTGCAAGCGCAATAAACCCGACGGTTCATTCACTCGTGGCTATGGTTTCTGGGAAGACATGGCAGACAGGCATTCATGGTGCTTCGTAGTCCAATTTCTGCCCAATTACGAACGTAGAGACGATGTTATGACATCCGACGACCTATCATCAACAATCATAGGAGAAAAAACACTCGAATGGTTTTATGAAAACTACCCACAATGGGATAGCCTTTCCATAAATGAACTTAAGACTGTTTACTACCAATGGGATTACGAACTCGAAAAAGAAGCCGAAGCCTATCTTTTTGCAGCCATACAATCCGGAGAAATTGAAGTCCGTGAAATTCCCGTCATCATTTCCTCTGCCCATATCATGGGTAACGATGAAACCGACGGAGTATGGCTACAATGCGCCGACCACACTCTTACTTCTTTTGGCAAAGAATTCACCCTTCCCGCATCCCAATTACAAAACGTTTGGGGCAGATGGATTGAAGAAGGCACACCCGAAGAGCAGTTCCAGATATTATATATTGCAGAAAATAACTCCGGCGACACCTATTGGTGTAATGCCCAAAGAAAAGATTTTAATTACTAAAAATAAACAAACTCATGAAAATAGATGCAGGCAAACCATTCGACATGTTCAAAAACGAGCAATGGCAGTATATAAAAGACAATACCGATAAGGAAAAGTATGATATGATCGATACTATCTTTCGATATTTTGCTGGAGAAATAAAAGAGCTCCCAGAAGAACTACACGGAAAGTCCGCATATGAGTTAGAGCAATATTACAACCAACACTTCACAGCCATTTTTAGTGAAGCACTGATCAATATAGGAAAGAAATTGGCAACAAGAAATCCTGTTATTGAGTTTGATTTAAGTAAACTACAAAATTATGTAAACATTGCTGATCCTACATTGTGGTATTGTACTGAATGTGGTAGTACTGATGTCGAAATTAAGGTATGGTTCCTGGCTAACGAAAATGAGGAGTCATCTGGAGATGATAGTTTTGACTTAAATGAATGTTGGTGTCAAGAGTGTGCAGAACATACTGAACTTGAAATATGTAAAAATAGCGAATATCCAAAAGTACTAAGTACAATCATTAGTGAAAACAAAGAAGAGGAAGAAGAGGAGGAGGAAGAATGAAAGCACACCGTTTAAACACATTGATGCAACGTATTATAAAACAACTGCTCAAATCCCAGTTCCAAAATGATTTTCTCATACTCGATTCCTACCGCATACGTGAATCACAAGGCGAAATCTGTTTTATCTGGCAAATACATCCGGAGGGCACATGGCTATATACTTATGACCAGGAAGATTGGGAGAAGGAATTGCTTGACCGCATTGAATCCTATCGCGAAAGAGGTATAAACTCTATTTATTACCGCTACGACAAAACCAAACTCGTCCCTATATTTGAGAGTGAAGTCCGGTATCTTGCCCGCAAACGATTAGAAGTACGAAACAAAAACAATAGCAAGTATGAAAAACAGGAACTGGCACGGTGTCGACAATAACACTGCAACAAGTCTATTCGAATACGGAATAATATTCCGTTGGGTAGCAAAAGGAAAATTCTGGCAGACTATATATAAGAATCCATATATGCCCAACACATACTCGTTCGGAAGTGTAGATGAAAAAGAACTGAACGATATTTTTATTAATGGATGGGCAAAAGAAAGAAAAGATGAATTCTTGGAATATTTAGGCTCCACATGGGACGAATACCTTGCAGCATCAGTAGTCAATAAAGCCACTGACATCTGCAACTATTTCGGTTGCCTTGAACTCTTTGGGGATGACATTGCAGAACTCGATACCACAAAACAAATCTGTAAACGATTAAAAATCAAATACGATGACAGTTACGAAAAAGCTTAAAAAGAAATCCGTTGAATCTTATAAGGTATCTATTGATTGTCGCTGGTCCGATGCCGTCCTTGTCGATGCCAGAAGTCCGGGAGAAGCTAAGAGTAAGGCATGGAAAATATATATCCGCAGTCTCCGGCAAAAGGATTTTAATATAGATGTGCAAAAGTATTAAAGTATGGAAATAGACATATACACAGCCGTAGAAGCACAGAACGAAGACGGTTACGAAAAAATAACCGCCTATCTACAACCCAAAGAAGATCTCGACTGGTTCCAGCTTGCAAAAGAAAACATTTACATTTGGCCTACCGCTAAGGGAAATGTTATCATTTCCATGGAGATAGCTAACACCATTCAGATCAAGGTAAGGAACGACAACGACTACTACGGCTATTGCTGTACATTCGATATCAACACCTATTCCCTTGTCACCTGTACTATGAGTGCCCTGCGCTCATACATTAAAGACATAAAAGAAACATTTGTCAATATCCCCGTCACCGACGGATAAATCTTTCTTAATCAATAATACCAGAGGCGTAGACTTACCGTTTACGCCTTTTTTATGCAATAACTCTGCACGACTTGTAACCATTTCGCATAAGTTCTACCTATTCTTCATCAAGTCGCTGCATTAAATACTGATTAAATTATGATTGAAGAAGCACGTAAAGTCATCAAAAAGCGTTTGTTCGCCACTACAAAGGACTACAACGCACTGCCCGGTGGATACGATTACCTCGAACAGGTTGCTGCCGAAAACAGGAAGAATCTTTCCCCGCTTAAGAGGATAGAGGCTATAAACCGCCTACAAAAGAAACTCGACAAAGCCGATGGAAAAGTTATCGAACGTATGCGTCTCGGACGTTCCC
>PPYE01663283.1_pt1 | contig 10206 bp, 11 predicted proteins | sample 1559881 | NCBI WGS metagenome assembly PPYE01 (sample SAMN08240022, study PRJNA423297) | Human gut metagenome, whole genome shotgun sequencing project.
ACTACATTCAATGATTTTATGCAGGTCAGCGAAGACCGTTATCACTGGTTCGGCATGGTGACGTTTCTGCGTGTCCTGAGATATCTTGCCATGGCGGCGGCTTTGATGATTTCCGGCTGTTATCTGGCGGTCACCTGTTTTCATACGCAGATTCTGCCGACGAACCTTTTGTTATCCTTTGCGGAAGCGCGCAAGGGTGTTCCCTTTCCTGGAATTATAGAAATTTTGCTGATGGAGATGGCGTTTGAGCTGATCCGTGAGGCGGGAGTCCGTATGCCTGGGCCGCTTGGGGGAACCATCGGCATTGTCGGAGGTCTGATCATCGGAGACGCGGCGGTATCGGCAAATCTGGTCAGTCCGATGACGGTGGTCGTGGTGGCGTTCAGCGCGCTCAGTTCCTTTGCAATCCCCAAGGAGGAATTTTCCGTACCGTTCCGGCTGCTGAAATACGGATTTATTTTTCTGGGAGGTTTTTTCGGCATCTTCGGCATTGTGCTTGGTATTTATCTGCTTCTGGGCCATCTGGCGGGACTTACCAGCTTTGGAATTCCGTATCTGATGCCGTTTGTGGGAAAAGGCCTGGAGGATTACCGGGATCCAGGCGACGATCTGGTACGGCTGCCTTTCCATCTGCTGACCCTCCGCCCGGTTTTTGCCAGAAGACATCAGAGAGTGCGCATGCGCCGGAAAGGAGAGAAAGATGTTCGCGGACAATGATCGTATTTCTCAGCGGCAGCTTCTCCGGCAGATGATCCTGGCGCTTCTTGGCGCATGGCTTTTGTTTCTGGCGGGCGGGGTATGTCAGGCGGGACAGAATGGACTGGCAGGTATGGCCCTGGGATTTCTTCTGCTGGCAGGCTGGCTCCTTTTGCTGATCCGAAACGCCGGGGTTTATGAAAATATGGAGCATTATATCGGAAAAGCAGGGCGGCTCCTGGTGATTATCGTTTATCTTTCCTTCCTGGTTCTTACCGGCAGTTTTTTGCTGCGAAAGATCAGCAGCCTCTGTGGAGAATATCTGATCAGCGGGATATCGCCGGAATTCCTTGGGCTTCTGCTTTTGCTTGCCGCCGGGGCAGGAATCAGAAATGATATCCAGCAAAGAGCGCGGCTTGCCGAAATTTTTTATCCATTTGTGATGGCTGGGTTTGTTCTGATGCTGATCCTGGCGGCATTTCATATGAGGGCGGAGTCCTTTGCGGATGCGGCGGCGTTTTCTCTGACGGAAGTTGCCCGGGAAGGATGGAGAACTCTGGGAGCGGGGGCGGTTCTGGCGGTGCTTCCGTTTCTTCTTGGACAGGTGGAGCAGGAGAAAAGATTGAAAAAGCCGCTGCTGGAAGGGCTGGGAAAGGTGTGGCTTTTTCTTACGGCAGCGGCGGTGATCCTGATCGGAACCTTCGGGCTGGAGGGCGTCCGCCGGATGGAGGTGCCGGTGATACAGCTGATGGCGGGGACCAGGCTGCCGGGAAAATTTCTGGAACGGTTCGATATCGTATGGCTTGCGCTGCTGCTGTGCAGTATTTTGTTTGCTCTTGGGAGCCTTCTGTTTTATGGAACACATCTGACAGGAATGCGGGGAGACAAAGGACGGATCTTTCGGGCTGCGATGGGAGCTTTGATCTATGGAGGCAGTGTGCTGGGACAGGAGGGAAGCGGAATGGAACAGTGGTATCCTCTGATGGCGGAGCGGTTCTATCTTCCGTTTTTTCTGATCCTGACACTGGCTCTGCGGATATTTTCCCGAAGAACCGGAAAGAAACGGAGGTGAACGGATGAATGCAAAGAAATGGTATGTGTCTGCGCTTGAGGGAGTGGGAAGGTATGCGGCGGGGATGCTGGCGGCGGCAGGCTGTCTGTTCCTGCTTGCCGGCTGCGGAGGGGTCGGACCGGAGGAACGCGCTTATCCCCTGACGATTTTTATCGATGCGGTTCCGGAAGGATATCAGGTCATCTATGATATGGCGGATTTGTCGGAAATGACCGGACAGAATAAGCAGGGGGACGGCGGAGAGAATGGAGGAGATACGGGAACGGTCTACACGGCGGGAACTCTGGATGAAATTCTGAAAATTTATGATAAAAGCAGTCAGTATGAACTGGATACCGGACATGTGAAAGCAATTGTATTTGGCAGCGGCCTGCTGGAGCAGGAAGACAAGATGAAAGAAGTACTGCGCTGGCTGGAAGCGGATCGCGATCTGGGAAGGAATGCGCTGATCTTTCAGACAGAACAGCCGTCGGCAATTATGGAAAAGAGAGCGGAGCTCGGGGATTCCGTCGGAGTCTTTCTCACCGGAATGTATGAAAACCGGGAGGGCAGAGCACGGAAAGAGCTGACGCTGGACGATGTGTTTTACCGCTGGAACAATTACGGAGAACTGCCGGAAATCCCGCGGATCCTGCCGTCGGAAAAAGGGCTTATATTAGTATAAGCCGCGATAAATACCGTACTGTTTCGCTGGTCTGCTTTCCCGATTGCACAGTTGTAAAAGCATCCTCACCGAAACAGTAAGGTATTTATTGTGTCTTATAGCAGAATAAAACTTCTGTTCCCTGGAAATACTTTTCTCAGAAGAAGAAAACAGACAGGCAGGCCGGATTGGCCGGGCCTGTTACATAACAGGGGGACAGGGCATGAAAAGAAGAAATCTGGCATGGATGGCGGGCGCGGCGGCAGGGACCGCCATGTTGATCTTTATGATCGGGCTTCACCGGGAGGAACAAAAGATCCAGCAGGAGATCGCGGCAAGTGTCGTCCGTTTTCATGTAAAAGCCAACAGTGATACAAGGAAGGATCAGGATAACAAACTGGCGGTGCGTGATGCTCTGCTGGAAAAAATGGAGGAATTGCTGGATGAAAATTCCGATCAGGACAAAGAAGAAACAGAAAAGATCCTGAGGAGACATCTTCCGGAGCTGGAAACATGCGCTGAAAAGGTTCTGCGGGAAAGAAACTGCAGTCAGTCTGTGGAGGTGAGCTTTGGGGAATCCTGGTTTCCACAGAAAACTTATGGGGAATACACCTTTCCGTCCGGCAACTATGAAGCGCTGAAGGTGACGATCGGAGAAGGAGACGGACATAACTGGTGGTGCATGCTGTATCCGTCCATGTGTTTTCCCGATGCGTTCCACGCAGTCCCGGATGAGGAGGGGGAGGAGACCCTGGAGAAGGTGCTGAGCGATGAGGCCTACGATTCGGTCCTCCGTCATGGAAAGCTGCGTTTTTCCTTTTTCCTTGCATTCTGAGGGCATTCAGGTTAAAATGTATAAAGTGTTGGGAAGGACGCTGCTGCTCCATATATGGCAGACGGTGTCCGGATTTCTGCACGGGAATGAAAAAACGCAGTCTGTTCCAAGGATTGGAGTATGGAGATAGAAAAAGGATGAGTATAGATAACAATGCGCCGATCGGTGTCTTTGATTCCGGCGTCGGGGGGCTTACGGTGGTCAGGGAGATCATGAGGAATCTTCCGGACGAGAGAATTGTATATTTCGGAGATACGGCCCGGGTGCCGTACGGCTCCAAGTCAGCGGACACGGTCATCCGTTATTCGAGGCAGATCGTCCGCTTTCTTCAGACCAGGAACGTCAAGGCGATCGTGATCGCATGCAATACGGCGAGCGCGCTTGCATTGGAGACGATAGAGAAAGAAATCGATCTTCCAATCCTGGGCGTCGTAAAGCCGGGAGCAGAGATGGCGCTGCAGACAACGAAAAACAAGAAGATCGGTGTCATCGCGACGGAAGGAACCATACACAGCGGTCTGTATCAGCGTCTGATCTCCCAGAAGGATCCGGAGGTCACGGTATATGGACAGCCGTGTCCGCTGTTTGTGCCGCTGGTGGAGGAAGGGTGGACGAAAGACCCGATCACTGAGGAAGTGGCAAGAAGGTATCTGAAAGATCTTCTGGGAAAAGATATTGATACATTGATCATGGGATGCACCCATTATCCGCTGCTGCGTTCCCTTCTCCGCCAGGTGGTTGGGGAAAAGGTAACGCTGGTCAATCCGGCCTATGAGACTTCGCAGGCGCTGAAACGGATGCTGGCGGAATTAAAACTGGAAAGAGATCCATCCGGTTCTCTGGAGGAAGGAAAATACTGCTTTTATGCCAGCGACGCGGTGGAGCGGCTCAATGAATTTGCCCGGAGAGTACTGCCCTATGAGATTGTGGGAACCCGTCAGATACAGATCGAGGAATATTAAAGCTGCGGGGAACGTTTGATGAACGTGGTGTGAAAGCATGAAATGATAAAGAGAGAAAGAATATGACGAAAGATGTATTGATCAGCATCCGTGGACTGCAGGTCCTGGTGGATGAAGAAGGAGTGCAGGAGCCGGTGGAGGTGCTGAACACCGGACAGTATTATTTTAAAAATAACCAGCATTACATACTTTACGACGAACCTGCGGAAGGTTTTGAGGAAACGACGCATAATATCCTGAAGTTCAATAAACAGAAACTGGAGGTCCGGAAGAGAGGCCTGCTGGAAGTACATATGATTTTCGAGGAAAATAAAAAGAACATTTCCATGTACCAGACGCCGTTTGGCGTTATGGATATGGGTATAGCAACCACAAGGATCGAACTGATGGAGGAACCGGAACGCATTTTTCTGGAAGTGGATTATGCGCTGGAGCTGAACGGAAGTTATGTGGGCGACTGCAACATCCAGTTGGAAGTGCGGGAGCGTACGAAAGAAAATCTTTCCCTGTAGGAAAAGCAGGAAAAACAGAAATCCTGTGGAAATGCTTTTCTTTGCCGGGAAAGTGTGCTAATATGTTTTTCAGCAACCGTTCCATTGTCTGAACGGTTACGTTTTTCAGAATGGAGGAAACACTATGAAGAAAAAAATAATGATGCTTGTACTGTGCCTCTCTGTCGGCGCGTTTGCTGTTGGATGCAGCAATAACGATACAGAAAGCAATTCCGGAAGCACTGCCAGCACAGCCGGTACATCCAGTGCGTCTTCAGAAGAAGAAATTCCCATCGTGGACGAGGATCTGCCGGTCAGTGAGTGTGTGACGCTCGGGGATTATAAAGGAATCACTCTGGACAAGGAGATCCAGCAGGTGACCGATGAGGATGTGGAAAATTCCATTTCCAGCAACCTGATGGCAACCGTGGACGATCCGGAAGCGGCGGTTCAGGAAGGCGATACGGTTGATATTGCCTTTGTGGGAAAGGTCGACGGGGAAGAATTTGAAGGCGGAAGTTCTGACTCTTACAATTTGACTATCGGTTCCAATACGTTTATTGACGGATTTGAGGATGGGGTCATCGGCATGAAGCAGGATGAGACGAAAGATCTGAATCTTACCTTCCCGGAAGATTATACTGAGGAACTTGCCGGAAAAGACGTTGTATTTACGGTAACGGTCAATGCGATCAGCCGTCCTCAGGAACTGACAGAAGCCTGGGTGCAGGAAAATACGGATTACACGACGATCGATGAATACCGTCAGGCACAGAGAGAGCAGCTGGAGGCGTCCAATGAATTTTCTGCGGAGAATACCCTGGAATCTACAGCCCTTCAGGCGGTATTGAACAATGCCGAGATCAAACAGATCCCTCAGTCTTACATTACGCTGGGTGAGCAGATGCATGAGCAGATGTATACTTCCTATGCGTCTCTTTACGGAGTTACCCTGGATGAGTTTCTGGATCAGTATGTAGATAAGGATGCCTATGAGCAGGAGCAGGACGCTTATGCGAGACAGGTAGCGGAGCTTTCTCTGGTGATCAATGCGATTTCTGAAGAAGAAGGCTGGACCACAGATGATGAGGATTATATCAGCCGCTTCAATACCATGGTTCAGAATTCCGGTGTTACGGAAGAGGAATTTGTGGAGCAGAATGGAGAGGAATCCATCGAACTGAGTGTTAATCAGGACAGAGTCCTGGATCTGGTTCTGGAAAATGCTACTATTAATGAAGTGATGGTAGATGCGGAAGGCAATCCGGTATAAAAGAAAACGGAATCCTTTTATCTGGCAGAAGATAAAAAAGCAGGAAGTTGTCAAAAGTCAGTGTTTTATTCCCGCGGGCAACGAGCCAAGCGGACATGCTTGCATGTCCATTTGGCGACTGCCGCGAGGGTCAAATACCCCGGCGTCGATGGACTGGCGGTTTGCCAGCAGATCTTCCAGTTCCGGGCTGATGGATTTTCCAAGATAGTTTTTCTGATCCGGACCGCTGGCGGCGACGATCTGTTCCTGATCCGAAACACAGACCAGATGACTGCAGACCGATGACAGCGCCTTTGCGTATTCAGCGGCATCTTCGGCCATTTCCTCTATCGGGGAATATTTTTTCAGAACGATATCGCCTTCCCGCCCGGTAAAGATTTCCATCGCCTGTCCTTCGCGGATGCGCATGGTCTTCCGGATTTCTTTCGGAATCACGACGCGGCCAAGGTCATCGATCCTTCTCACGATTCCTGTTGCTTTCATATATTGTCTCCTTTTTTCTGTCAGATAGTGGCGGTTCACTGTGAATGAAAGATTGTGTACAGTGATGCCATCAAGTTCTTTTTTTAGATTTTCTGATATTATTATCACTCATTTTCCGGAAATTATGTGTTAATTTCCCATGATTTGAAATAAAATCCAAAAACAGAAGACGGTATATTTCAGCAGTAATAAGAGGATATATGTCTGTTCGGAAAAATGTGTTTGATTGATTTGAAAAAAGCGGGAGAAACGTTGATTATCTTTGATGAAATTCAGGAATGCCCGGAAGCATTGAATACTCTCAAATATTTCAAAGAAAATGCAAACGAATATCATGTAATCGCAGCGGGCAGCCTGTTTGGAACCCTTCTTGCACAGCCAAAGTCCTATCCCGTAGGTATGGTCAATTTGCTTGATATACATCCATTGAATTTTGAGGAGTTTCTTGATGCGGTGGAGCCGGCATTGTATGCTTACTATGACAATATTCAGAAAAATCAGCAGATCGAAGAAATCTTTCACAATCGTCTGTTGGAGGCATATAATAACTGTCTGATTATCGGAGGCATGCCGGAGTGCGTTGCTTCATGGATAAAGTACAAAGATCCGTCAAAAATTTCCCGGATACAGAGGGAACTGATAGAAGTGTATGAAAATGATTTTGTCATTCAGTATGGTACAGAAATTATACCGGTCGAAACCAAGGGGGGAGAAGATAAGTCTGCGCCATCCTTTAAACGGTATATTGCAAAGAATCAACCGGAATATGCAATTCGCTTTTCAAAACGGGGTTATAGAAAAGATGGGGATTTTACAAACATTCCAGTATATCTTGCCTGCAAAACCAAAGAACTTTTATAATTTTCCCGACTCTCCGGAATCTTCCGGGGAGTCGGGGGTTTCTTATGAACTTGAAGAATCTTAAGAATCCGCAGAACCAGAAGCATCCTCGGAATCAGAAGCTTCCGCAGAACCGGAATCTGACGATTCAACAGAAACCGGTTCGGAATCAACAGACTCCGGTTCGCCGGAAAGGAGTCCGACGCTGGTAAGATAAGTCCGTGCGTCTATCCGTCCCTGACGGAAGTAATCGCTGCGGATCTGTACCCAGTAAGGATTCCGGGAGTCGATATTGAAAAAGAAATCGAAGCCCTGTTCTTTCAGGTACGTATATTTCTGATCGTCGCTGCTGTAATCTTTCCAGCTTGCGATATCGGTTCCCTGGGGATACAGAAGAAGATCGGTGCTGCCGACAACCGGTTCGGTTTTCTGTTTCCACTGATCCATATCGGAGACAACCAGAGCATATTCACTGGCGTAGCTGATGCCGGAATATCCCTGGGAGGCAATTTCCCATCCCTTTTCTTTCAGCACGTTCAGAACCGCCTGTGCCGATGCTGTCTCAGATGCAGTGTCAAAGGTTCCGTAATCGGCGTAGATGTTGCCCTCTTCCGCAGACTTTCCGAACAGTTCATCCGTGCGATATCCGAGGATGCCGCTTTGACCGGTCACGCCGATGATTCCTCTGGATCCCTGCCAGGAGAAGTCGGGATGTTCTTCCAGAAATGCTTCCAGGCAGGAGATGACATCGTATGCCCCGGTGACGGTCGTCCCGTCTGGCTGATGGTATTCGGATACCAGATTTCCGGATTCGTCCACAAGCAGTTTGGATGCGTAGCCTCCGGCAGGAAGTGTCAGCGGGTAGCTGACGTCATTCTGGGACAGGACCAGAGGCTTCTTTCCTTCCGGAAGTTCCAGGTCCTTGGCGGCTATGGTCACACTGCCGTCTTTCTGTTCCGTTACATTTGCCAGATCACGGACGCTCACCAGGATATAATCATTGTCATACAAAAGCTGCAGGATCTCGTTAAATTCTTCCACGGTCATCCCATCGCTTCCGGCTGCTTCCGCGTTCACAACCAACGTGTCAAAGGACAGATGCGGTACCGTCAGGACATCCGCGGCTGCCAGCGTCTGCTGTGGTTCTTCCGCTTTTGAGTTTTCTTTTCCTGTAAGATTTATCACCAGAACGACAGCTGCAAGGAGGATCAGTAGTGCGGAACCTGCGATAATCCCTCGGATGATCATGACCTGGCGCTGGCGTTCCCGTCTTCTTTTGGCTCTCAGGTCATCCAGGGTTCTGCCATCTGAGGTCTTGTTTTCCCGGGTTATGTTTTTCTGTGTTCTTTTTCGTCTGTAGTTTTTGTTTTTTGTATCTTTCATTTTATTCCTTCTTATTTTGCTCCACGCCTCTGCCGGGCGTGTTTCCTTCTGTTACTATATTTTTACACACGTTATCCATTATAACACCTTTGCCGAGGTTTTTCAGCGTTTTTTCGATAAAAGAAAAATTAACATTTGCCATTTAAACGAAACAATGATAAAATGTCAGAAGTAATATGCAGAAAAAATACAGGAGGAGGTGCAGTTATGCCATTCTGGGCAGTGATGCTGATTATTGTGGTTGTCCTTGTCGGCGCTCTTGTCGCATTATATTTCTTTGGCAAGAAGGCTGAGAAAAAACAGGCCGAGCAGCAGGAACAGATGGAGGCGATCAAACAGACCGTATCCATGTTAATTATAGACAAGAAAAAAATGCGGCTGAAAGATTCCGGTCTTCCGCAGATGGTGATCGATCAGACACCAAAGCTGATGCGCCGGACCAAGATGCCGGTGGTGAAAGCAAAAGTTGGTCCACGTATTATGACTCTGATCTGTGATGCAGCGATCTTCGACCAGATTCCGGTCAAGAAAGAGGTTAAGGCAACCGTGAGCGGCATTTACATTACAGGTGTACGCGGAATCCGCGGACCGCTGGAGACACCGCAGAAAAAGAAAAAAGGTTTCTGGGGAAAAATGCTGGACAAAGCAAGAGGCAACGCATAAGAGAACAGAGAAGCAAAAAGAGTATAAAAAAGATCTGCCGTGCGAAAGTAGATTTCGTACGGCAGATCTTTTTTTGTCAGCGGCGTTTCTGCTTCCGCTTTTTTCGTATCGTATCTTTTTTTATCCGTATTTCGTCCGCCTCTGTGCTGCTGCTGACTTTGATGGTTTTGATCACATAAAATTTGCCCTCGTCTGTGTGTTTCATCCGTATCTTTCCTTTCAGATACCCATGATCCGGACACATGGCGATGCAGTAATAATTTTTTGAACCTGCGGAAAACCACCGGAGTTTTTTCCGGGCGCGCCGCCCGCAGAGACAGCAGTAGGTGGAGGTCACTTCCCGGTCCGCGATTGCCTCTTCCTTGGAATCAAATTCCCGGGAGATGAATTTGGAGTAACCGTTGTAGACCGCATGGATCTCCTCTTTTTTTGTCTTCGGATTCTGGTAAACATCGATGGAATCATAGGCGTGCCGGATCATCGGGTCGATCGTCTGGAAGACTCTGGCGGTGTATACGGCGTCGGACAATGCCTGGTGGAAGGCAAGCGAACGGTCAAAATGCAGGAAATCCGCAGCGTACTCAAGGGATTTTCGGCTTTTCATGGTTTCATACTGGATCGCAAACAGCTTCTGTACATCATAATAATGAAGCGGACCGCGGATCAGAGAGAGCATACCGTAATATTTCAGGTTCCGCTGCAGTTCCGTCAGATCGGCAGGTCCCCAGGTGCAGAACATCGCGTCGCCTCCGCAGAAGGAGAGAAATTCCCTTGCGGCATCAGGAAAAGGGATTCCGGATTTCAGTTTTTTCTCATCCATCTGCACGATTTCCCTGGTATGGGAATTGAGTGTCGGGTAGACAGC
>PPYE01258146.1_pt1 | contig 10205 bp, 7 predicted proteins | sample 1559881 | NCBI WGS metagenome assembly PPYE01 (sample SAMN08240022, study PRJNA423297) | Human gut metagenome, whole genome shotgun sequencing project.
AAAACATTTGAAGGAGGCTGATTTTGATGGAATATGGTTATGCGAGAGTTTCCACGAAAGAACAGAACGAACAACGGCATCATTGCGCTGGAAGAGTTTGGACTGAATTTGAGGCAAATTTTCATAGACAAGCAGTCAGGCAAGGATTTTGAGTGTGCGAATTACCAACGGTTAACTCGCAGGTTGAAAGAGGGTGATACCCTTGTGGTCAAGAGCATTGACCGCCTGGGCCGGAATTACAATGAGATTTTGGAGCAATGGCGGATCATTACCAAAGAGAAGGGCGCGGCCATTGTCGTGCTGGATATGCCCTTGTTGGATACCCAAAATAATCGGGATCTCACCGGAACGCTGATCGCCGACATTGTTCTGCAGCTGCTCAGCTATGTGGCCCAGACGGAGCGGGAGTTCATCCGGCAGCGACAGGCGGAGGGCATCGCCGTGGCGAAAGCGCAGGGCGTGCGTTTTGGGCGTCCGCATCGTGGCCGGCGCCAATCTGGCCGGCTTCAAGAAGGTCGCCGAGGCCATGCTGGCCCAGGGCCTTGTCTGATTTCCCGTTCATTCTCTGCTGCTAACCCGGAAGACCACTTAGGGTCTTCCGGGTTTCAGCGTGTCGAAAAAGTCTTTTCGCCCCGCTGAGTCAGTTTTCAGAACTTTATAAAGTTCTGAAAACTATAGATTTTAATGGCGCAGGACACCCTTCTTGGGTTTCCCGCGCACACCCTTCCTTACCGCCGCGGAAAACTCACCACTTTATCGACAGTCTCAGCCGCCTCCGGGGATTTTCCCCGGAGGCGGCTTCCCTTTTCTGCCGGTTGGAGCTGGAAAACCGGAACTTTTCCGCTGAAATTCGGTGGTTTTCTCTTGAAAAAGCATCCGGACTGTGCTATGTTTTTTGTGTATGGAGAAGGGCTTCGGCCGCCTGCCCCAAAGGGAAAGCAATCCCGGCTTTCCGGGTTTTATATAGATATTTTGTGAAAATGGAGGAAACAGATGAAAAAGCGTATTTTCGCATCCCTGCTGGCACTGGTCATGGCCTTCAGCCTGCTTCCCGTCAGCGCGATGGCGGCAAGTTCGACCGATCTTGATGCAGATGTTCCTGAATTAGCTAAACTCGGGGATACCTATATTCAAAGACGTACGCCGCAGCAAAATGAACAAGGCGGGGTGAAGAATTCAACTATTAGTGTTCCTGTACAGAACTACTCTCTGGTAACCAATGAACCGGGAACTTATCAAAGACTCCCAATGGCGGGGAATAATTATGCAATATATACACCGACAAACTATGCGGTTCCGGCAACGGCGAATGTTACCGTGAGTGAGGAAGGAATTATCGGGAATTGCTCCTTCACTTTGGGGAGAAAACTGTATAATGGCCGTTATTATCCTTGCCTGCAATTCGACTATAAAGCGTTGCAAGAGGGTACGGTTACGGTAACGCTACACTATTACTATAACTATGCGTTGCGAAACACTGTAAATGGCACAGTCTGGTGGAAAGAGGATGCTACCTTTACTGTTACTGTCGGAGAACAGGTGAAACCCACCGGAAAACCTGTTGTCTCAAATTTCACAGACGAAATCTCGCTTAAGTGCATTGACAATTCGGCTCATGATGCATCGGCTGATTTTGATGACAGTTCTGTGACAGGAGGATACTCTTTCGGTGATATTATCAATAATGATGGGGCAAACGCCCTGTTCCCGATTGATGAATTTCCCTGGATGTGCGTAATGACCTTTAATACGCGGGCGTATCTTGACGCCTATAATTCTGTGTTGTCCAGCAGATATGATACACATTATCTGGCTGAGAATCAGGACGCAGAGAAAACGTTTACTTTCTACAGCAGAGGAAACAAGAAGTGGTCGTATGACTCCAAGGCTCTCCCTGTTGTCATCAATATTACCCATGTTGAGCCGACCCCCAAACCCGACGTGCCCGATACACCCAATGGCGATCAGATCATTGAGGATCTCGGCGATGCCGTTAAAGATAAAGATGCTGTAAAGGTAGAGTGCGTCAACGAAACCGGCGCGCATTCCGCAAAAACGTATGATCTGACGGCAGGCGACATTGGCAGTATCACCAAGCCCACCAAAAATTCTGCCGGCAAGTACACTGTTAACGTGACCATCGAGGCTGATGAATACGTCAAGCAGTATAGCACTTATACCGGGGTTTCCCATAATTTGAAGACTGGCGCGGCATCCAGCCAGACCATCGCCCTCACCTACAACGCCGCTAATAATAAGTGGGAAGCCACCGGCACCGCTCCCTATGTCACTTTCGAGGTGGAGCATGAGGAAACCCCTGCAAAGCCTAACGTAAATGAGATCTATAAAGGTGGATATTCAGATCTTGATGGTAACCCCTATGTAGGCGAGGGCGGCTCTAAAGAGTTTGCAGTCATTCTGGAATGCAATAAGGATACCAAGCACATCTATGGCTTCAACAGTCTGGGCCTTGTGGACGGTGGCTACACACTGGGCAATGTTGAACCTAATACGGGCGCAAATAAGACTGACTATCCGTACACCTGCACCATGACGGTGGACTACACCAAGTATATGGAGCAGGCCAATAAGGACATTCAGGAGAAGCATCCGGCAGATGGCGAACACGAGATTGTTGGTACGGAGACGACCCGGGAAATCGTGTGGTATTATAACCGCGCCAGCAAGTCCTGGAGCGTACTGGCCGAGAACGATCGGGCTCCTATTGTGATTCCTGTTACCTGCGAAAAGGCTCCCGATGAGGACATGCTGGAAACTGCCGTTGAAAACGCTGTACTGTATGTGGATTGCGAAACCGTGAACAGCCATGGCCAGCAGGCGATTGCCCTCGACGGCTACGACAAGACCACCGTTACGACGAGACCCTATACGGTTGCGCGCGCGGGGGACAAAACCGCAACCGTGACCATCACGGACCAGCAGGCTTATGCGGATCAGTACAAGCCCGATGGAGCGGCCCATACCTATGACAGCGAGAATCGGAGCAACCGCAATACGTTCACCATGGAGTGGAAGAAGGGCGCGGACGGCTGGAACTGGTACTTGAAGGGTGAGCCTGCCCTGATTATGACCAAGTGCACGCCGAAGCCTACTGATGACGATGTGAAGAAGGCGCTGGACGGACTTGAAAAGGGCGTTCAGGTTACCTGCGTGACGGAGAAGAACAACCACGGTTCTGAAACGTATGCCGTCAAGCTGGGCCTGCCGAAGAACTGGGAACTGGGCGGAGAAACTAACTGGAATGGCCATATCGGCTATGAGGTGGAGGCGCCCACCAGCAGCTTTGTGAACCTGTTCATCAGCAAACATGGTACGCACACCGTGAAGGACGGTATGCCCAAGACGCTGCGCTGGGTCATTTACTGGGACGGCAGCAGCTGGAAAGCCGCCGCAAATGGCAACCCCGCAGAAATCGAAGTGGAGCATGTGAACGCGCCCGACACCTATCAGGTGACGGTTAAGAACAGCGCCGCCACGAATTCCGGCGCGGGTTTCTATGAAGCGGACAAAACCGTGACGATTTATGCCGGCAGCCGCAGCAACTACACCTTCATCGGCTGGACGACCAGCTCCGGCGTGACGTTTGCCGACGCTTCGAAGGCGGACACCACCTTTAAGATGCCCGCCAAGGCGGTGGAAGTGACCGCAAACTGGAAGTACACCGGCAGCGATTCCGATAACGACAAGGACGACGATTACACCCTGAAATATGTCACCAACGGCGGCAAGGTCATTTCCTCCGAGACCAAGTCCCGCAGCTGGGTCAAGGACTACGAGGATCTGCCTACCCCCACCCGCAGCGGCTACCGTTTCGAGGGCTGGTATTACGATACCCGTCTCACCGACAAGGTGACCGATGATGTGAAGGTCAACAAAACTGTGGTGACCCTGTACGCCCGTTGGTCTTCCTCCGAAACTCCCGGCATGCTGAACGATGAGGATCACTTTGCCTACGTTCAGGGCTACAGCGACGGCAATGTCCACCCCTATGGCCTGATTTCCCGTGCGGAGACCACCACCATCTTCTTCCGCCTGCTGACGGACGAGGTGCGGGACGACAATTTGTTGACCAGCAACACCTACACGGACGTGACCAATGACTACTGGGCCAATACCGCCATCTCCACCATGACGGGTCTGGGCATTGTGCAGGGCCGCAGCGCCACCACCTTTGATCCCAAGGCGCCTATCACCCGCGCCCAGTTTGCCGCCATCTGCGCCCGGTTCGATACCGGCGTCAGCAGCGGTAGCCGGACGTTCTCCGACATCAGCGGCCACTGGGCGGAGAAGTATATTGAGCGTGCCGCGGAGCTGGGCTGGATTCAGGGCTTTGCGGACGGCACCTTCCGCCCTGATACCTATATCACCCGGGCACAGGCCATGACCATGATTAACCGTGTTTTGAACCGGACGCCGGAAGATGAAGAGGACCTGCTGGAGGGCATGAAGGTGTGGCCCGACTGCAACCCCGGGGACTGGTTCTATCTGGCGGTGCAGGAAGCCACCAACTCCCATGACTACAAGGATCGGGGCGGCGAAGTCTGGACGAAGCTGACCCGGGATCCCGACTGGACGCGCTACGAGCACTGATATTTGACATAATTTTCAGAAATACACATATCGGTTGCTTCTTCTAAATAAAAGCACAAGCGGCGCACCAAATCTGGTGCGTCGCTTGCGCTTTTGCCTTGCTCTAAACGACTCTTTTAAATGTTGCCCTTGTGCGTGGGTAGCGAAAGCTATGACTTTTTGTCTATGAAGAGATGGAGCGGGCCTGCTCTTTAGTTACAGCGGTGCGTTTTTTGACCGCTAAGAATGGGGTGGATTATAAATTCTCGCTTCATTTTCTGCCAGGCTTGTGGTATACTTGCTTACGGAATAAGTGCCATGCAATTTCAACCATTTGCTTGCAATTAAGAGAATCGGCGGGTTGCCGTTACCGAAGGTGTGTCCTTTGCTCATATCTTGAAGAAGCTCTGACCCACACCGTGACCCACACAACGAAACGAATGGATGGAAACAGTGGAGAGGATAGGACGTATCTCCCGCAATATACTGAGCGGAAAGCCTCAAAGAGCCTTAAAAAGCAGCAGGCGGAGTGCCCGGATACACTTCGTAATCAGTAGGTCGCCGGTTCAAATCCGGCCATCAGCTCCAAAAAGTACCTGTTATTTTTAAATAACAGGTACTTTTTGTAATATTTATGGAAAAATAGTTGCAAAAACGGCAGTCGGTGTTCTACACAAAAGTTGACGAATAAACTCTGTCGCTGGACGTGAATTTTCAAATAATGAGCAACAAAAATCATTAAAAAAGCAGTAGCTTTGTGTACCGAATTGTGGTATGTGTTGTGGTTACCCAAAAGGAGGTGTCGCAATGTATGACTACATGAAGGCTTTGCAAAAACGCTTCGACCGTCAGGAACACGGCGAATTGGATAAGCAGGTCGAACGGGCCCAAGAGGAACTGCAGCGGAACATGGATGTCGCGGGGCGAAAGAAACTGCTACGTCTGCTGGATGCGCAGAATGCGTTGCTGGTTGAATCCAAGCTGATGAGCTTCACGGCTGGCTTCAAGCTGGCGTGGGGCATGGCGAAAGAATTGGAGGCAGATGGGTTCTACTCCTTCGAGCGGGAGGAAGAAGAACACATCTGCCGTCCGGCGGAACAAGTGGATGCTTGATCAAGATTCATGTGGAATATCTTGCACGCAAAGAAAAATTATGATTTCATGAATTTTCAAATACAAGGAACGGCGAATATTTTTAAATTGCGGATTCAAATATCGCAGCCACCATCTTGAGAATAGCAGGCACTTTACTTGGCAGCTCACCATGACACATACCGCAGGTCAATGATCGTGGCGGAATACAAGTGAAAAGGAGTATTGATATGAAACGTAAAACATCCCATTGGGTTTTGCTGGCTCTGGCCCTGAGCACAGTTCTGCTTCTGGCTGCCTGCGGTGCGTCTGGCAGTGCCGCGGATGGAAGCCAGCAGAAAGAAACCATCACAGGCACGATCAATCGACTGGATACGGACTACCTGGTGCTCATCACGGACGATGGGGAATATCAGGTCATGGATTTTGGCGAAAACTTTTCTGTCGAAGGCTTCAGCGAGGGTGATGATGGGGTGATCACTTATACCGGAACCCTTGAAAATGAAGAGAAACCGCCGGTCATCACCGCCATGGAAGCCGCGCAATAATTGATCAGGACTGCGCGGCCCAGCGGATATTGACACAAGAATGGGACACACGCACAATAGCGTGTGTCCCATTCTTGTGATCGTTCTTTTCGGCGCGGATCAGCAGTTTCAGAGGTGAAATTGCTTTTTCAGCGCTTTGTTTTCTCCCAGCACCAGCAGAGTCAAACTTCCGTCCAATATGATTTCCGGTGAGATGTTCACATCGGTTTTGCTGTTCCGCTTTACGCCGAGGATGTTGACACCATATTTTCTGCGGATGTCCAACTCGCCGATGCTGCGGCCCTGCCAGTCCTCCGGCACGGCAACCTCGATAATGGCGTGCTGCTCGTCCAGCTCAATGTAGCTGAAAATATGGTTGGCGGTATAGCGGATGGCCGCCCACTTCGCCAGCTGCTTTTCCGGGTACGCCACCGCGTCCGCACCGTTTCGCAGCAGAAATTTTGCCTGCACGTCCCGTTCCGCGCGGGATACTACATAGTTTGCCCCCAGTTCCTTGAGCAGCGACGTGGTTTCCAGTGAATTCTGGAAATCCCCGCTGATGGTGACATAGCAGACGTCATAGTTGCTCACGCCCAGTGAGCGCAGAAAGTCCACGCGGGTGCTGTCACCGATCTGCGCGTTGGTGACGAAGGGCATACATTCATTGACGCGCTCCTCGTCCTTGTCCACCGCCATCACCTGATGGCCAAGCTCATTCAGCTGCATGGCAAGATGCCGCCCAAAGCGGCCAAGTCCGATCAACAATACAGATTTCATCGTGCGCTCCTTTCAGCCTACGGTGATCATTTCCTTCGGATACCGGGCATAGGTCAGGTCATGCCCGGAAAACGCGGCGTAGATCAAGGTCAGTCCCCCGACGCGCCCAAAAAACATCAGCAGAATGAGAATGCTCTGCGACAGCGTCCCGAGCTGCGGCGTCAGTCCCAGCGTCAGTCCCACCGTGCCCGCGGCGGAGGCAGTCTCATAGAGGCAAGCGCCCAGCGGCAGGCCCTCGACCTCGCTGATGACCGCCGCGCCAACAAACGTCGAGGACAGGTACAGCAGTAAGATCGCGGCGGCATTGCGGACGGCAGAATAGTCCAATCTGCGGTCAAAGAGCCGCGAGTCCTCTCTCCTGTGGAAGGCTGCCGCGGCGTTGGCAATGAGCACCGCCAGTGTTGTGACCTTCATGCCGCCCGCCGTGGAACCGGGCGCACCTCCGGTGAGCATCAGCAGGATCGTGACCGCCTGCGAGGTATCGCTCATTTTCGTTAGATCAACCGTGTTGTAGCCTGCCGTCCGCGGTGTGACCGCCTGAAAGAGCGAGGCCAAAGCCCGCTCTCCCACGGGGAGGTTCGCAAAGTCCGTCAGATAAAAGAGAACCGCCGGAATCGTGATCAAAAGCGCCGTCGCGCTGAAAATGACCTTGCTCTGCATCCGGTAACGCCGCAGGTGCAGACCGTGCGTACAGACATCGTCCCATGTTAGAAAGCCGATGCCGCCCACGATGATCAGCAGCATGATGACGATGTTGACCAGCGGGTCTGCGGCATAGGCCGTCAGCGAGGGATAGAGGGCGTCTGCCCGCCCTAGAATATCGAAACCCGCATTGCAGAAGGCGGAAACGGAATGGAAAACGGACATCCATACGCCCCGCAGCCCATAGTCCCGGCAGAACACCGGCAGCAGCGCCAACGCGCCCAGCAGCTCGACAATCAGGGTTCCTCTCAGGATAAACCGCGTCAGGCGCACGATGCCGCCCACCGCGGGAGCGGAGATGGCGTCCTGCATGGCGCTGCGCTCCTTGAGCGTGATGTTCCGCCCGGCGAGCATCAGGAACGTCACCGCACCGGTGATCACGCCCAACCCGCCGATCTGGATTAGCAGCAAAATGACCGTCTGACCAAAGGCAGACCAGTAGCTGCCGGTATCCTGCACCACCAGCCCCGTCACGCAGACAGCGGAGGTGGAGGTGAACAGTGCCTCATGAAACGGCGTCCAGACCCGCTGTACTGTGGCGATAGGCAGCATCAGCACCAGCGCCCCCAGCAGGATCACACCCGCAAAGCCGAGGATCATGATTTGAAAAGAAGTCAAATGACGCTTCAGATAGAGTATGGGTTCTATCAACGTGCACACCTTCTTTCAAATACCGCTTCTGATTTTGGCACATAGTATAGCACGGTTTTCGCAGCCTGTCTATGCAGGTTTTGTAAAGGTTTTGCAGAATTTGATGAAGCTCAATATTGACGATGTTGTCAGATCATAGCTTGTTCAGCACGCCATAGACCTCCGCCAAGGCGCGGACATACTGCGGAAAATTGCGCCGCAGCTCACTGTCCTCCCCCGGCGGCCCTCCACACCTGAAGCCTGCTGCCGGGATAGGCTTCTCTCAGCTTCTCGACCGCGCGGTTCTTTGCCTTCTCCACGGCGGACTCCTTCATCATGTGATACATCCCAATCTCTTTCAAAGTTGCCTCCGGGTATCCGAACACGCCGCAGGTCTTGCCGAGAATGTCTCTGTCCTTCTTCGGCAGGGCGTCGAACAGCTCCCGAAGGAGCTCGATGCAGACCTTGCGGTACACGGCTTGCTCCGCCGAAACGGAGAGCATCCCCGGCATCAGCCGCTCGTAGGGATCGCCGTCATAGCCCTCCGGGACAAGGTCATGCACGCCGAGGAAATGGGTGTTGTAGCGAACATATCGGCTGACGCGAGCATCGGGGATACCCAGCTCCTCCGCGATTTCACCGGTATCCTTCCATGCAACATGATACAGCCTCTGCGTCTGCCGGACGGCAGCCATCTCGTCCTTGCTCAGTGCCATGCAGCCAATATTCTGCTCCAGCCAGCGGGTCATGCGCCCCTTCAAATGCGGGTAGAGATAGGTGGTGAGCACGGCGCGGCGCTCATCATACTCCCGGCTCTGTATCCGCGTCAGAAGCTCCAACGCGCCCTCGCCGCAGAGGTCATCCAGAATCGTTTTCGTATACGCGGAAAATTGATTTGGATGATGTGAGTCCGCCGTCAGGCAGTTGAATTCCGCCGCGGTTTCCTTGGCGATGCCGCGGATCAGACCGATGTTTTTATGGTACAGCTTTTCCAGCGCGGCCTCATCGCCGTCATAATATTGGCGAACCAGTTGCTCGTTGGTCATGCTTGCTCACCCGCCTTTTTCTTCGGCGGACGGCCCCTCGGATTGGCCGTTCTGGTGATCCCGCAGTGCTGGTAGACATTCTCAGACGAAACGCTCTCTTCAAAGGCTTCTACGGAGATATTTGCATCGCGTAGGGCGTCATAGAGCAGATCCCGCACATAGTCCTTGGCTTTTCTTGCGTCCTTCTGTGAGATCACGTTCCGAGACAGATCCTTCGTGATGCGAGCAAAGGCGGTCACCTTGACTTTGACCTTGGGAATGTCCTTCGCCAGCTCCTTCTGCACCTCCACGGAACCAAACTGCCGGCAGGTGTAGCCGGGCGCGTGGGGACACGCTCCTTCGCAGTATAACGCGTGGACGCCGCTCTTGAGCAGGAAATACCGTCCGCAGATGATGCAGCGGCGGACGGTGTGTCCGCTGTTCAGCGCCAGCATATAATCCGCTTTCATCAGCGCCTGCAAGCTGTCGGTCACGTGCTCCTGACAGATAGCGACAGAGCCGTCCGGTAGCTGCCGCGGCACATAGGAAAGCTCGTAGGCATCGTGGGTCGTATAGCAGTCGCCGTTGTTGCGGATGGGATTGACGATCAGTTTTTCCGCGATGCGTTCATCATTATAAAAACCGTAGAGCGCCTTCGCATACTCCTCCGGACTGTTGTGTTCCAGTTTGGATAAGCCGAACCGGATAAAATTCTGAATGGTCTCATTGAAGGCACGGATGTCATGGAGGTACAGTGCATAGCGGTCAAGACGCTTTTGGTAGTCACGCCATGCGCCCCTGGTGGGACCGAAGGCGCGGAGCATCTCATAATAAAAAGCCATCCCATCTTCCAGATCTGCCT
>PPYE01311992.1_pt1 | contig 10205 bp, 11 predicted proteins | sample 1559881 | NCBI WGS metagenome assembly PPYE01 (sample SAMN08240022, study PRJNA423297) | Human gut metagenome, whole genome shotgun sequencing project.
CGGGGTCTTTGACCCTCGCGGCAGTCGCCAAATATCCATGCAAGCATGGCTACTTGGCTCGTTGCTCGCGGGAATAAAATAAGCACCTGACTCGCTTTTCCTCCTCAGATGCCCTCAAAAAAACTAATATTTATCAATCTCCACAGCCCAGTCAAAAATCCTCTCCCTGTACAATCCGCACAGCCAGGGGATAAATGCATCAGCGCCTGTGCCTTCGTCCTTTTGCCATAAGGGGACTGCCGGGGGCCGGTGCATTTACCTTATCCCTCCACCTAAAGCTGAGGCGCCACCACTGTTTTGACCCCCTTATCCCCAAAGCTCTCCACCAGTTCCTCCGGTGCATGCCAGTCCGTAATCAGAACATCAATATCCTCCGGCCGGGCGATAAGCACCATGGAATCATCACCGAATTTCGTGTAATCCAGCATCATTATTTTTTCCTTGGAGATAGAAAGTATCTTTCTTTTCAGCTCAGCCTCTCCCAGCGTCGGCGTGGAAAAGCCTCTTTCCACCGTAAAATGATTGCCACTGATAAAACCCTTGTCAAAAAAAAGGTTCCCAAGCACCTGCTCCGCCAGATAACCCACGCAGGAATAAATATTCGTACGCAGCTCTCCCCCGATAATAATGCTGTGGATATCGCTCGCCTTCGCCAGCTCCATGGCCACATAAATATTATTGGTACACGGCATTATATTTCTTTTCGGCCCTTCCACAATTAACCTTGCCAGCTCACAAACCGTTGTACCGCTGTCCAGGAAAATAGCTTCCCCGTCCTGGATGCAATCATAGGCCGCCATGGCAATCGCTCTTTTCTCCTCCCGGTGACGCACTTCGTTTTCCTGATGGGAAAATTCCCGCAGCGATCCGTACCTGCTGACCGCTCCGCCCCAGGTCCGCTTCAGAACCCCCTCCTGCTCCATGCTCGCAAGAAGCTTACGCACAGAAACCTCCGAAAGGGAAAAAGCCTCGCTTAATTCCGAAACTGAAATAGATGATTTTATTTTCAGCTGATCTAAAATATATTTCCGACGTTTCTCCTGATTCATATGCATTCCTCTCTGCCGTCCTGCTCCGGCAGTTCCTTCTTTTTTTACAAAACCCATAGCCCCTTGGGCTGATTTCAGGCCTGCATGATGCCCCTACCCCATCTGGCTGGCGCTTCTTTCGAAACACTCCCTGGAATATCGGAACACGCCCGGGTCCTGTCCGGCTTCGTTCTTACCCAATTATATACTTTATCCCACACATTCCGCAACCGTTCTTTGTGTTTCCCTTCTGTTTCATGATAAATTTCGTCAACAGATCCGGTCTTTGTTACGTTTCTTTCATTTTAATTACGATTTTATTTCATTTTCTATGGACATCAAAAGATGATTATATTATAATATAGCTGAATCGGATGCCGGAAGCCCCGGTCAGACAAAAGCGCCGGCTGGCGCGGCAAACATGCTATTTTAACCGGATAGTTACATTTTTCACCATAAATCAAACCCATAGGAGGAATCCACATGATAATCGACAGTGCCAAACTCAACGGCCCCTGCTCCTGCGGCAGAAGCCACGAAATGATCACAAAGGAAGCCATAATTGAACCCGGCTGCCTGAAAAAGCTGGATCTTTATACGGACAAATACGGCCTTACCGGAAAAAGGGCTGTAATCTACGACGAAAATACATACCATGCCATAAACATCATCCATCCGGCCGCTGATCAGGAAATCATTCTCGATCCGTCCAATCTCCATGCCAACGAAATCGCGGTGGGAAAGGTGATGGAGCAGCTTGAGGAAAATATTGATTATCTGGTTGCCATCGGAAGCGGAACCATCCACGATACTACCAGATATTGTGCAAACGACAGAAAAATCCCCTTCGTTTCCTGTCCCACGGCCGCCAGCGTAGACGGCTTCTGCTCCACGGTTTCCGCTATGACCTGGAAAGGCTATAAGAAAACCATGCCCGGCGTGGCGCCCGTTTTTGTCCTGGCTGATATTGATATTATCAAGGAGGCCCCTCTTTATCTTGCCCTCAGCGGCGCCGGAGATATTTTTGGAAAATATACGGCTCTGGCTGACTGGAACGCTGGCCATGCCATTACGGGCGAATATTTATGCCCGGTTATCGAAGGGATGACCCGGGATGCTGTGGACGCAGTCCGTTCCTGCTGCACCGGCCTGGCCGAAGGAGATGAAAACGCCTTTGAACAGCTGACCTATGGCCTGATTCTTTCCGGACTGGCCATGCAGCTTATGGGAAATTCCCGCCCTGCTTCCGGTTCGGAGCACCATGTCTCCCACCTTATCGAAATGCAGCCTGCCGCTTTCCCGTTCCATTCAGATGCTCTCCATGGCGAAAAGGTGGGCGTGGGCACCATCCTTATTTCCCGTGCCTGCCATAAACTGGCTGAAATCGAGGATATTACGCCTTATGTACATCCTTATTCCATGATCCCCGCTTCCCAGCTGGAGCCTTTCTATGGCCCCGCCCTGTATCCCAGCATCGTGGAGGAAAACAAAAAGGACTGCATGGAAGGGGTCACTCCTGAAATGCTCATTAAAGCATGGCCGGAAATCCGCAGAATCATTTCAACCATCCCTGCTCCTGAAGAACTGTCCGCCCTTTATGAGAAAATCGGTGCAAAAAAAACACTGGAGGATATCGAAGTTCCCTCCGAATATCTCCCCCAGCTTCTTAAATTTTCTCCCAGCGCCCGCAACCGCCTTACTTTGATGCGTGTATGCTGGATGCTGGATATATAAAAGCGGTAAAAATATCTTTCAGATAAATTAATTTATATTACGGATCGGCTTTATTTTAAACAATACCGATCCGTAATAAATGCAAACTATCTTATAATATTGAATTCACTTCGTAAGGACATTCCTCTCCGGAAAGCATCATAATCAGATTATCCACCGACATATGAAGCATCTGCTCTGCTGCTTCTTTTGTATGTGCTCCTGTATGAGGAGTTGCAATGACATTTTCATGCTGAAGCAAACGCGATCCCACCGGAGGCTCCTGTTCAAAAGCATCCAATCCTAACCCGCCTATTCTACCTTCTTCCAGGGCTTTTTCCACTGCCGTTTCCTGAATCAAACCGCCTCTGGATGCATTAATCAGCAATACCCCTGGTTTCATAAGCCATATTTTTTCCTCATCTATGATATATTTTGTCTGCTCATTCAAAGGCAAATGCAGGGAAATTACATCTGCAGTACGCAGTAGTTCTTCAAACCCCACGCTTTTAATATTTTGCTGCATACAGTATTCCATATTTATGTATGGGTCATAGGCAATTACCGACATTCCCATTCCTTTTGCACATCTTACCATCACCCGACCAATTGCGCCAAGCCCGACAATCCCCATCGTCTTGCCAAACAACTCTATTCCGCAGGCTCGCACCCACTCATTTTCCTTTGTTTTTTTGTCTAGAGGTACCAGATTTCTCGCAAGTGCCAACACCATACCAAATGCCAGTTCTCCCACTGCCTCTGCATTAGCCCCAGGGGTATTTGTAACTTTAATATTCAGCTCTTTGGCAGCTTTTATATCCACTCTGTCATACCCTGCCCCATATCTTGAAATAGCCTTTAATTTGGGACATGACCGCAGAACCTTATCTGTTATAAAATCGAGTCCTGCCAGATAACCATCACAATCCTGCAGCAGAGCAATTAATTCAGCTTCTCCCAATGGCCTTCCCGTTTCATTATAAACAATTTCGTCAGCAAATTTTTTTAGTTTCTGAAGGGACGGACTGGTTGAATCCTTTTTAACAGATGTTGGACTTACTAATATTTTCATCCTTCCTTCACCTCCTTTACTATATTAACTGCTCCCCTTGTCAGCCTTGTAATTTCCCTGAAATCACCTGCTGCAATCAGGCCGTCCTTTACCATAAAGCTTCCTCCACAGGCAATTACACAGGGCAACTTTAAATAATCCATGACATTCTCTGTATTAATTCCTCCGGTAGGCATAAATCTCATTTGTGGAAAAGGTGCAGACAATGCCTTTATCATAGATACACCGCCCATCTGCTGTGCAGGGAAAAATTTTGCTATTGGTAATCGATACTCCAATAAAAGCATTAGTTCTGTAGGGGTACAGATGCCCGGAAAAATAGGAATCTGATTGTCGATAGCGTATTCTGTTACACTTCTGTTAAACCCTGCTGTGACAAAAAACTGTGCGCCTGCCTGCTTCGCCCGTCTGGCCTGCTCTGTATTTATTAAAGAGCCTGCACCTATAAGCATTTTAGGAAAAGCCCTACACATTTTAGCAATAGATGCTTCCGCCGCATCAGTACGAAAAGTTATTTCTGCTGCCGCAAGCCCTCCTTCGCACAATGCCGCAGCAAGTGGTTCGGCATCCGTTTCTTTCTTTAACTGTATCACCGGTATCAACTTTATTTGTTCAATCTGCTCGATAATATTCATAATTCTTCTCCTTCCCTTACTGCAAGAGCTCCCTTCGGATTCCTTCGCATAATAATATCCAATTCTTCCTCTCCAATTCCCATATTACGTAATTTCTTTATAAATACACATAAAATATAATCAAGCCCTATACCGTCTGGCGTATATGAACGTAATCTGGCCCGTGTTGTATCCAGAGAAAGCAAAATTCTGTGCAAATGCCCCGCTTCAATCATTCTACTGATAATACTTCCCTCTTCTTCATCGCTGTGATAGTTAAACCTGCCAATCGTGTCATACTCTAAATAACACCCAGCTTCTGCAATCTCTCGATGAATTTTAAGTTCCTTACATGCCCTGTCCATATGGCAAAAAATCAGACGTTTGGGTGAAACGCCCAGTTTATAAAGAAAATCAAGTAGAAAAATGACATCTGCTCCCTGCTCCACATGTATCATCATTGGCATTCCCGTTTCGCGCTGTGCCCGTGCTGTCGCGTAAAATAATTTTTCATAAACACCAACAGGTCCGCATACATCTAGTGCAGTTTTAATCATGCCCGCTTTGCTGTCTGTGATTTTCTCAGGTTCCGTCTGATCACCATCTGCAAACATCCCCTCCATACATTCCCTGACAAAAAGATGTGTAAACCAGTCCTCCTCCTTACAGAATATCCAATGATCAGCAGGATAAAATATCAGCTTATGAAATCCGGTAGAACCAATCAGATGAATTCCTGTCCTTCTAGCAATCTCACTAAGTCCTTCTGACACTCTGCCACATCCTACCGGTTGTGCGTCTACTACCGTTCCACCACCGGCGGCTTTATATCGCATAACCTCCTCAATGCTTTTATCCACATTATCTATGAGAAGATTTTTGTTGATTTCATAGGACTTACCTCTAGCCAACATCAAATGCTCATGACACTGGCAGCTTCCCAGTTCTTCAACTGCAATTGGTCCCAAAACCGTCTGAACAAATAATCCCTGGCCCATGCCAATCATTTCCTTGTTCTCTCTCATCTGGCAAGCCTGCTTAGCTGTTCCAGTTTATCTGTATCAATGTTAATATGAAATACTTCACTGATTACCTGCGTCCAGCCATAAATAAAATATTCCCAGCCATCCACTATCACTAAATTTCGTTCCACCTTCTGTGCCTCTGCCTGTTCCATAAATATAAGCTTTCCACGGTAATTAATTTCCCAAATCAACCCTTCTTCCGGAAAAACAGCATGATCTGTTATGGGTGAACCAACAGCATCCTTTCCCAATCCTGTTGCATTTACAATAAGAGAACCTCTCGGCATCTGACTCAATGTTCTGTCGTTATCCTCTGCTGTCGGATTATGAAGAAAAACAAACTCTGTTTTCTCATTTAAGCTTTTTAGTACCTGCTCAGCTGACCTTAATCTTGGAATACTTCTGTTTGCTATTATAATTTTCTTTGGCACATTTTCACCTTTGCTTTTTTGCGTCAAACAGACTCCCATAGCAAGAGCCGCTCCTCCTGCACCAAGTAAAAGTACTTCACTGTCTCTATGATTCAGCCAATACCCTTCCGAAACAAATTGTTCCAATGCAAGTCCGCTCGAAATCGGATCTTTCGCGTGCCCACAAAGTAAACCGTCCTTTTTGGATATAGAAGAAATTTCCCCCAATTGAACAGCAAACGGATCTAGATAATCAAACAAGTCTTTGCAGCTCTGATAAAGATCTATTTTATGCGTTGTAACAAGCGCACCTAAAGAAAGTGGATCCTCCTTTATAAAAGTTACAGCTCTTCGGTATTCTTCTGCCGATGCATGAGGCTCAAAATCAAATCCTTTAATTACAGCGGAGAGACCCAGGTATTCGGACCATTTTGGAAAAACCTTCATAATAGAAGACTGGCCCGTCGTTACTCCAATAAAATAAAGTGTCTTGTCTTTTGCGGGTATATACTGATTATGGTTCATATCTATCCTCCTACCATGCATATGCTTCCGGTGCTTCTCCTCCCGGTCCGGGAAAAATAAGTTCCAGTTCCTGCAGCATATCCTCCGGCAATTTTATTTCCAATGCCCGAAGACAGTTTTCCAATTGTTCCAATGTTCTGACACCAATAATCGGAGCTGTTACTACAGGGTTATTAAGCAGCCATGCCAGCGCTACATCAGCCTCCGGCATACCGGCTTTTTTACAGACATCACAAAACCTTTTCGATAATTCTAGTTCTGTTCCACTAAAACTATTTCTTCGCACACTATCCTTACTTTTTCCGGCCAATAATCCTCCTGACAAAGGTCCCCATGCCACAAATCCTATGCCAAGATCACGGCAGGCCGGAAGAATTTCCAGTTCAGGCAATCTGCTGTTCAGATTATATCGATCCTGTTCCACGCTAATTCCCATAAAATGTCTTGCTTTTGCTTCTCCCTGTGCCACAGCAATCTCATAGGCCGGAAAATTACTTGATCCAATATAGTCAATCTTTCCTTTCTCATATAAGTTCTGAAAAACATCCCATATCTCATCCCAGCTAACATTTCTATCGATATGGTGCATGTAATAAAGCTCAACATGATCCGTTCCAAGCCTTCTTAAAGATTCTTCAAAATGCCGCCTTACCTTATAAATAGAAAGTCCCTTTCCGCCATTTGGCCCATCAAATGGATTCCGCATCGCTTCGTGCACCTTAGTTGCCAAAACAGTTTTCTCTCTTCTCCCACCACCTTGCGCAAACCATTCCCCAATTATCGTTTCCGTTATTCCTTCTTTCTCAACCATAAATCCATAATTATTAGCTGTATCAAAAAAGTTTATTCCGGCTTCCAAGGCCGCATCCATAATACGGAAAGCCTCTTTTTTCTGTGTACTGCATCCGAAATTCATTGTTCCAAGACACAGTCTGCTGACATAAAGGCCTGTTCTGCCCAATCTAGTATAATCCACCCTATATCACCTGTTCCTTTCTGCGAGGGTTATCTACTACTTTCGGCGTGCCGTCTATCGCGCATACCATTCTTTGATACCCTTTCGATTCTATTGTTCCATAATCATGCCCCGCATCCGCATCAAACACATAGAACATAACCAGTGGCTGTTCTCCGGTATTTACACTTCTATGTGCATACCTTCTCGGTACATATGCAGCTTCTCCCTTCTTAAGGGGTATTTCCTCTGTTTCACCTTCCGGGTTTTCAAGTATCATAATTCCTTCCCCGTCCAGTGTATAATAAACCTCAGAGGTTGCTATTTCGTTGTGGAAGTGGCCTTTTGTCATATAATATTCCGTTCCTATTTTCCCCGGATACACAATTGTCGTTCCAAAGGCAAGTTCCCCTTTTCGCTCAGGACAGCCAAGTTCATAATATTCATAAATCAATACATCCTCTTGCCTCAACTGCTCTTCAGCTGCCGTCTTATCAAAATAAAACTCTTTCATATCAGATAAATAACGTTTGGTGGTTACCGCATGTTGTGATCGACCAGTTATCGGATCAAAGTCCAGAGCAAATCCTTTTTCCCATTTATATTTCATGAATTTTATATTCCTTCCTCAAAATATCTCTTCTGAATCAGATCACGATACCAATACAAGCTGTCCTTCGGGATTCTTTTCTGCGTCTGATAATCTACATAAACCAAACCAAAACGCCTTGATAATCCCCATGCCCACTCGAAATTATCACAGAAACACCATACATAATACCCCGTTACCGGAATCCCCTCCTCTATTGCCCTGTAAATCTCTTTTAAGTAGAGACTGAGATATTCCGTACGATTTGTATCCTTTACATGTCCATCGGAAGAAACCCAGTCATTACAGGCTGCTCCATTCTCTGTAATAATAATTTCCGTTGGGTTATATTTTTGATAAACATACGATATCGTATCATAGATTCCCTCAGGCGTTACCTGCCAGTTCGCATCCGTTTTTGCTCGTCCGGTATCTATTGTTATGAAATCAAGCGGCCAATTTTCTTTTGCTTTTACATAGTTAGTCTGATAGAAATTAATCCCAAGAAAATCGATTTCCTGACAAATCAGTTTTTGATCCTCTTCTGTCACTTCAGGAAGGATTACCCCTTTTTTCTCAAGATAGCTGAAGAGCTCTTGGGGATAGCTTCCAAGAAATACAGGATCGCAGAATAACTCCGTAGCTTCCATCGTAGCCCGGTGTGCCGCTTCCTTATCCTCCAAACTTTCAGAAGCAGGAAGTGCTTTGTTTAAATTCAGCGTTATACCTATTTTCCCTTTTAATCCACTTTTCCGAAAAGCCTTAACAGCAATACCATGACAACGCATCAGGTTATGCACTGTCAGAAGTGCCAGTGAATAATCATGATAACCAGGTGCATGTTCCCCATACCAGTTTCCTATAATCGATGTACAATAAGGTTCATTCAGGGTGATCCAATAATCCACAAGTTCCCCCAACTCTCTGTACAGAACCTTTGCATACTCTTCAAACCATTTTGCAATTTCTCTGTTTGCAAAGCCTCCTTTATCCTGTAGCTTCTGTGGCAAATCCCAGTGATATAATGTAACAGCTGTCTTCATATTATTTTTATGGATACAACTTAAAACTTTTTTATAATATTCAATTCCCTCTTCCGATACATTTCCTGTCCCCTCGGGCAGTATCCTGGCCCAGCTTACTGATAAGCGGTATACCTGAATTCCAAACTCATGTGCCAGTGCAATATCCTCTTCATATCTGTGATAAAAGTCACATGCTGTATCTCCGGTAGTACCATCTGCAATATTTCCAGGCTGATGAGTAAAACGATCCCAAATACTTTCTCCTTTCCCTCCTTCTTCCCATGCACCCTCAATTTGATAAGACGCTGTCGCTGTTCCAAATTCAAAGTCTTCTGAAAATCTATATATCATCATTTTCTCCCTATCTAATTATGTATTATTGTAATGACATAGTGATTGGTAAAATAGGCGCCTTCCCAGGCGCCTGTGCTTCGCACCTTATGACTCAATATAAGCAGTAGCATAAAAACGATTTCTTGTGCCTTTATATCTGGCAATGGAATATTCTATAGCTTCTTCCTTACAGTTAAATCCTATCGTATGGAACATATGAACAGGACTGCCTTTCTTCATCTCCATCAGCTCTGCGTCCTCTGATGTCGCACTAACAGCTTCTATTGTCCTCTGCACTTTACATACTTTTGTATCTCTGGATATTGACAGTACATTATATAGTGATTCTTTTATAAAATCATGACCCAGGATGTAAGCACATTTATCATAAGGCAGATACGTTTCTATTATAACAATAGGCTCCTCGTCCGCATATCGAAGCCTCTTCAGATAGATTACCTTGTCTTTTTCTTCTATCCCGAGACTTTGGGCAGTCAAAAGATCAGCATGCAGGACTTCAAGAGCAAGAACCTCGGTTCTTGGCTTTTTCCCAAGCCGCTCCATCTGATCATTGAACTTCTCAATTTTCATAACAAAGTCCTGGTTAAGTTTCGGCTTTGTGACAAAGGTTCCTTTGCTTTTCACCCTGTACAGCCAGCCTTCGTATACGAGTTCTGTAATAGCCTGCCGCACAGTTGTTCTGCTCAAATCCAGTTCATCGCAAAAATCCTGTTCATTTGGAATTTTCGTTCCCTCTTCATATTTTCCATTTTTAATATTTCCCAGAATTGCTTCTTTGAGCTGATAATATAAAGGAATCGGTGTCAATTTATCTATCTTGATATCATCCCGCAGCATCCGCTATAACCTCCTATATAATACAAATGGTATTATTTTCCGTATATAAGTATATAGC
>PPYE01048191.1_pt1 | contig 10204 bp, 9 predicted proteins | sample 1559881 | NCBI WGS metagenome assembly PPYE01 (sample SAMN08240022, study PRJNA423297) | Human gut metagenome, whole genome shotgun sequencing project.
ACCAGCCGTATTCATTTAACGCCATTCCGGTATAATTCAAATCCAGTGCTCCGTTGGTTATGTACCACCAGCCGTATTCGTTTACTGCCATTCCGGTATAGTTAAAATCCAGTGCTCCATTCGTCATGTACCACCAGCCGTATTCATTTACTGCCATTCCGGTATAACCAAAGTCAATTGTTCCATTGCTTACATACCACCAGCCATACTCATTTGCTGCCATTCCTGTATAGTTGAAATCTACTGTTCCATTGGTTATCTTCCACCAGCCATATTCATTTGCTGCTAAACCGTTATAATTGTAATCAATATTGTTATTTGTGTAATAATACCAGTTACCATCTGCTGACTGTTGCAGTCCATTTTTATTTTCATCCGGAGCCGGATTTTCATTATCACCAGCATCTGTCTTTGCCGTAAATGTCAGTTTATCCGCAGACACTTCGATATTAAAAACATTTTCCTGTTCCTCTCCATCATACTTGAAACCGTCAGGAAGCTGTTCGTCTTGCCCCATTGATGCCGCCGGTATAACAGACACGGGATTGTCATAATCAACCAGCCATACCTCATCTCTTCCCTGTTCATCCATTCCTAAGAAATCATTCAATGCGCAGATTCTGTAAACAGAACTTCCGGTTTCAGAATCATAGTCATATACCATTGCATACTTTTTATTTGTTGCCGTATTAATCACTAAATTACTTGTTCCGCCACTGCCCCATTCCGCATCATAATATGAGATGTCTGTGTCTAAAACAGTCTGCGTGTAACCTTCCGGCATTGTGTCATAGCTTCCTATCTTTACCGCATAATAAATGTCACCGAGCGCTTCTTTTTTCGTGAGCTGATACAGGTTATATGCCGTAATTTCGTCATTCTCATTTAATGAATAGGTTAAAGTGTAATATGAAGAATCTCCGTTGGTATAAACTACATTGGTTGTTGACGGGTCATACGCATAATACTTTGCATAAATTCTTGCAATATCCAGCGGATGTGAAATCTGATACTGTGGTGTTTCCTGCAATGTCCCGTTATCCTTTATTACCTTATCCGTAAGATTTCCTGTCGTGTAAAGCACTTTTCCTGCCTGTCCTGCATAAATCGTCACATTACAGGTATTTTCCACTGAAAGCACGGACGCCGTTCCCTCTGCATAAAGACGCACACCGTAGTCTTCCTGTTTTTTCGGGTTTACCGTAAGCGAACCGTCCCCGCAGATTGTAACAGATCCGCCCCACGCATCTCCGTATGCGACAATACTGCTTATTTCATTTTCACCTATCAGGCGGATTTTAAAATCATCCCCCATCATGTTGGTTGCAATATAATTGTCTGCATTTTTGTACTGGTTCAAAGTTAATGTGTTGCTTGCCTTATCGTAGGATACCCCGTCAATTGCGTTGCTTCCCTGCGATGAAAATATGTTGTCTTTGGTTTCGCTGTTACCCACTGCAATATAGGCATACGCCCAGTCCCCTTCATCACACGGACCGTTTGCCGCCTCTGCCTTCGGTACGGTAAATACGACCGCTGCCGACAATGCCATTACCGTTGTCAGGGCTATCGCTGCTGCCTTACTTCTACTTCTCCGGGTGGATTTCCGATTGAACTTTTTTAATATTCTCACCATAAAATTTCCTCCTTTTGCCTGTGTAAATATCTGGTAGTTATGGTGTCATCTTATCGTATCCTTTATCCGCTGTGCAGTTGGCATGTGTCTATTTTTTGGCAGAAACGAGAAAAACAGCGTGGGACAGATGTCTCACGCCGTTTTATAGTATATAAATTTCAGTTTTAGTCCCTATATCAAGCCTTTCGTATCCTGCCTGTCATATAAAAATCTTCTCCTCTAAATCTTCATAGAACAATGGAAGATAACGTAGTTTATTTATATTTTGTATCAGTCATTTATCTTCCTTCTCAGATTTGCAAAAATTTCTTCATGTGTATATCTTCTGTCATCTTCTTCCGCAGACTTATCAGCCTCATCAAGAGCTGTTTCAACACCTGCAACTGCTTTTTCCACATCAAAAGACTGCTTTTTACAAATTTATTCAGTTCTTATACACCGATATTTCCAATACTTTATTCATCACCCATTTTCGCCAATTTGGCTGCCTGGTCTGCCGCGATGCAGGCATCGATGATTTCCTGGATATCGCCGTCCATAATCTTGTCCAGCTTATACAGCGTCAGACCGATTCTGTGGTCGGTTACACGTCCCTGTGGGAAGTTGTAAGTACGAATCTTTTCAGAACGGTCACCTGTACCAATCTGGCTTCTTCTCGCATCTGCTTCCGCATCATGTGCCTTCTGAATCTCTAAATCATAGAGTTTTGCACGCAGGAGAGCGAATGCCTTTTCTTTATTCTGAATCTGTGACTTTTCTGTCTGTGAATAAATAACAATGCCTGTCGGATAGTGGGTCAGTCGTACAGCGGAATCCGTTGTATTGACACACTGTCCGCCGTTTCCGGAAGCACGCATAACATCGATACGGATATCTTTTTCATCAATCTGGATATCTACTTCTTCTGCTTCCGGCATAACTGCAACCGAAGCCGTAGAAGTATGGATACGTCCGCCGGATTCTGTTTCCGGCACACGCTGTACACGGTGTACACCGCTTTCATATTTTAAAACAGAGTATGCACCCTGTCCCTTTACCATGAATTCGATTTCCTTCATACCACCAATGCCTGTTTCATCCGCGTTGACAACTTCGACCTTCCAGCCCTTTGATTCTACATAATGGGTATACATACGGAACAGCTCTGCCGCAAAAAGTGCCGCTTCATCACCGCCCGCACCCGCACGGATTTCAACGATAATATCCTTGTCATCATTCGGATCCTTTGGCAGAAGTAAAATTTTAATTTCATTTTCCAGTTCTTCTACGCGTTTTTTCGCTTCATTTAATTCTTCTTTTGCCAGTTCCTTTAATTCTTCATCGGATTCTTCATCTAAAAGCTGTAAACTGTCTTCAATTGTCTGCTTACAGTTTTTGTATTCTGTATACGTAGCAATTAACGGAGCCAGACTGCTCTGCTCTTTCATCAGCTTTCTAAAACGGTTCTGGTCATTAACCACATCCGGATTTCCCAGTTCTGCCGTAATATCCTCATAACGATTTACGGTATCTTCCAATCTGTCAAACATATCCATAATCTATTTTATCCTTTCTTTCCGGTTCTCTGTCTTTCTTTATTTATAATCTGCCCATAACGACTCTGTCAAGTCCCGCCAGATCTTTTACGGTTGACACCTGTGTATAGCCTTCTTTACAAAGCAGTGCTTCGACTGCCGCAGACTGGTCATAGCCGATTTCGTAAAACAGCCGGCCGCCGGGCTTTAAAAAACTTTTCGCCTGCTTTGTAATCTTTCTGTAAAAATATAATCCGTCCTCATGTCCGTCCAATGCCAGCACCGGGTCATGCAGGCGCACTTCCTCCGATAAACTGTCAATCACCTCTGTACAGATATACGGAGGATTGGAAACCACAATATCCACGGACTGTTCCATAAGATACTTTCCTGCGTTTTCAAATAAATCGCTCTGAATCAGTGTCACATTTTCCGGTGCAAGGGCTTCTTGATTAGCCTTTGCAACCGCAAGTGCCTTCCCGGAAATATCCACACCGATACCCTTTGAAAGCTTTCGTTCCAGTGCAACAGACAGCAGAATGCAGCCTGAACCGGTACACATATCTACAACTGTCATACCGTCCGTACAGACCTTTAACACCTGCTCCACAAGCACTTCCGTATCCGGTCTTGGAATCAGTACATCGGGACTGACCTTAAATTCATGTCCGTAAAAAAATGCCCTGCCTAAAATGTGCTGCAACGGCTCATGACTGCTTCTACGTTCAATATAGTCAAAAAAACGTTCCTGTTCTACACGGGTAAGCAGCTTTGATCCATTCATCAGATAATATGTCCTGTCCATGCCGTTGATTTCAGACAACAGGGCATAGCTGTCGTAGTCTGCATTTTCAATGCCGCACTGTTTCAGTCTTTTTGCACCCTCACGCACCGCGCCGGATATGGTCAGATTTTCCTGTATCATCATATCCCTGCACATCACTTTTTATCCACTCTCTCTTTGAAAAGAGGAAGTTCCTCTGCGTAATCTTCGTCTTCTTCATCCTCGATAAATTCAAAGCCGTCGCCTTCTTCAAGCCCCTTATCGCTTGCTACTGACAGATTACTTTCGGATGCCTGCTGTGCTGCCGTGTCCACAGATTCCTGCGGGTCTTCTATAATTTCAAAGCCCTCCGGCAGTTCATCATCGTCCTCATCATCTTCTCTGGCTTCTGATTCCTGTGATTCTGACTGCTGTTTTATATCTGCATTTTTACTTTCCGGCTCAGACTTTTCTTTATTTTCTGCCGGACTGCCGGTTTCGGACTGCTGTTCTGAATTTTCAGTGCTGCCCATTCTTTTCCTGCTCTTTTGCACCCTCTGCGTCCGTAATCTGACCGTCTTCTAATATATCCGTATCATCCGGTGCAATATATTCTTTTTCAGGCTGTGCCGTCTGCTGTGTATTTTCCTGTACAACTTCATCCGGATTTAAGGAACGTGTATTCCGATCCGCACCGGTCGTAATGGTCGATGTAATCGCAAGAGAAGCTTCGTTGGCTGCCATTTCTGCTACCGGCTGTTCAGTATCCTTATAATAATCCAGTAAAAATGCTTCCCAGTCAAAGACTTCTTCTACTGCTTTAATCGCCACTTCAATCATATCCATATCCGGTTCTTTGGTCGTGAGCTTCTGAAGCCACAGCCCCGGCTTACTGAGTGCTGTGATAAATGCATTTTCGCTTCTGCCCGCCCAGCGGATTAATTCATATGAAACACCCGCAATGACCGGAATCAGCAGGATTCTTAAAACGAGCTGCACCGCCGTATTTTCGATTCTGATAAATATAAAAAATATCACACTGACAAACATCACCAGAAACAAAAAGCTTGTTCCGCAGCGCTTGAGATAACGCGAGCTGTTTTTTACATTTTCTGGTGTCAGTCTTGCGCCATGCTCAATGCAGTTGATACACTTATGCTCTGCACCGTGGTACATAAATGTTCTTTTAATATCCTTCATCTGTGAAATTGCCAGTATGTATAAAATAAATAAGACAACTCTCACAAGACCTTCTATAAAATTCAACAAAAATTGAGAAGAAACATAAGGTGTCAGCAGTCTGGATACAAAATACGGAATGAGCATAAACAGTCCTACTGCAAATACAACAGATAAAATAACCGTAAACGCCATTAAAACCGCTTCTAATTTATCTTTAAAAACAGCCCTTCCGATTTCATCGGCTTTTGTACTCTTCTGCTCTGCCGGATCATCATAAAACGAAGCCGAATAATTGATTGTGGAAATTCCCGTTACTAAAGAATCCACAAAGCTGTATACTCCCCGGATCATCGGATAATTCAGCCACGGATGTTTCTTTTGCAGCTGATTACAATCTCTGACTGTTACTTCTATTTCATTATCTGGCTTACGGACTGCAATGGAATACTGATCCTTATTGCGCATCATAATTCCTTCGATAACAGCCTGTCCGCCGATTCCTGATGGTTTCATCGCACACCTCTAAGCATATTTTTTACCATAATAACAAAAAAGTTGAGGTCTGGTCAACCTCAACCTTATGTTCTGATTAATTGTTCTGTACGCCGTACTTCTTGTTGAACTTATCAATACGTCCGCGAACAGATGATGCCTTCTGCTGTCCTGTATAGAAAGGATGGCACTTTGAGCAAATTTCAACATGGATTTCTTCCTTTGTTGAACCTGTAACAAATTCATTACCACAGTTGCAAACAACCTTTGCCTGATGGTACTCTGGATGGATTCCTTCTCTCATGATTTTCACCTCTTTAATATTTAAATAAGTATTGTCATTGTGAGACGAATCTCACAAAGTGATCTCTTTATCTGTGATAAACAGCTTTCTTATTGTATCATAAGGATATTATGAATGCAAGCATTATTTTTAAATTTTTTTTCTGATTTTAACAGACCGGTCCGTCCTTTCATAAACCTCCGGCTTCTATATATAACGGTTCTTGCGGACGGTCTGTACAAATTCTGCATTATTTCTTGTCTTTGCAAATAAGTCTAAGATGCGTTCTGCTGCTTCATCTGTCTTTAGTCCGTTTAACGCCTTCCGCATAATATCTACCGCTTCCTGTTCTTCGCGGCTTAACAGCAAATCTTCACGTCGTGTACTGGACTTTGCAATATCAATCGCCGGGAACACTCTCTTTTCAGACAGCTTTCTGTCAAGTACCAGTTCCATATTACCCGTTCCCTTAAATTCTTCAAATACAACATCATCCATCTTACTGCCCGTTTCAACCAATGCTGTTGCAAGAATCGTAAGACTTCCGCCTTCTCTCATATTTCTTGCCGCACCAAAGAAACGCTTTGGCATATGCAGTGCCGCCGGGTCCAGACCACCGGATAAGGTTCGTCCGCTTGCCTGTACAGTAAGATTATAGGCTCTTGCCAGTCTTGTAATACTGTCTAATAAAATAATAACATCCTGTTTCTGCTCCACCAGACGCTTTGCACGCTCGATAACCATTTCAGATACACGTCTGTGACGTTCCGGCAGTTCATCAAATGTAGAATAAATAACTTCCACATTATCCCCTGTAATGGACTCTTTAATATCCGTAACTTCTTCCGGACGTTCATCAATTAACAGAATCATCAGGTGCATTTCCGGGTTGTTCTTGGTTACGGCTGTCGCAATCTGCTTTAACAGGGTTGTCTTACCGGACTTTGGCTGTGATACAATCATGCCTCGCTGTCCCTTGCCAATCGGAGAAATCAGATCTACCATGCGCATTGCCACGGTATTTGTATTTTTCTCTAAATGAATTCTCTCATTCGGAAAAATCGGTGTCAGTTTTTCAAATGCCGGTCTTTTGGTTGCAAGCATCGGATCTAATCCGTTGACAGACTCAAGATATAAAAGCGCTGAAAATTTTTCATTCTGTGTACGGATACGCTTCGGTCCTTTGATAATATCACCTGTCTTTAAATTAAAGCGGCGGATCTGTGTCGGCGATACATACACATCATTTTCACCCGGCAGGAAATTCTCACAGCGGATAAATCCATATCCCTCTGCAAGGACTTCAAGGATTCCATTTGCATCCGGTTCATCAGATTTCATATCACTTCTGTAGTCCTGACGGTCATTCCTGTATTCCGTTCTGTCGCTTTTATAATCCTGTCTGCCTTCATAGTGGCGGTATTCACGGCGTTCTTCATAATGCGGGCGTTCATTGCTTCTCTGCGCATTATCGTTTCTTGTGTAACGCGGTGTTTCTTCGTTTCTGCCGGTACGTGTTGCCGGTGCTGCCGTACTTTGAACCGTCTGGCGTTCTTCCTGTCTTTGTGTACTCTGTGTTTCCGGTGCTTCTGCCTGCGCTTCTTCTCCGCCCGAAGCTTCAATAATTGCATCAATCAGTTCAGCCTTGCGCATCGCTGTAATCCCTTTGATTTTTTTATCCTTTGCAAACTCGCGTAATACAACTAAAGATAATGTCTGAAGTTTTTCTCTCATATCTTAATACTCTCCTAAAATAAATTCCATTCCTATAAATAAATATTACAAATATAAACAGGGAATCCGGTTACTGAATCAGCACCACTTATGAAAATCTCATTACTGTTTCTCTATTATACACCTTTTTGTCATAATTTCAAACCTTTCTTTTTCTAAAAATATATTGCCGTCAGATTTTGTATATGGTATGATTTAAAGTAACTTTGGATTTTTAAGAAAGGCAGGTATTATTTATAATGACAAATGCAGAAAAGGCTTTACAGCTTCATGAGGAATGGAACGGAAAATTTGAAACAACACCAAAGATGGATATTGCAACAAGGGAAGACCTTGCGTTAGCTTATACTCCGGGTGTTGCTGAACCATGTAAGGTCATCGCAAAGGATAAGGAAGCAGCTTACAAGTACACCATTAAGGCAAACACTGTTGCCGTTGTATCTGACGGCAGTGCTGTTTTAGGACTGGGCAACATCGGCGCTCACGCAGCCATGCCTGTTATGGAAGGAAAGGCTGTTCTTTTCAAGTCCTTCGGCGGCGTCAATGCTGTACCGATTTGTCTGGACACACAGGATACAGAGGAAATTATTAAGACTGTTGTCAATATTGCACCTGCCTTTGGCGGAATTAATCTTGAAGATATTTCCGCACCACGATGCTTTGAAATCGAGTCCCGTTTAAAGGAGCTCTTAGATATTCCTGTTTTCCACGATGACCAGCACGGTACCGCAATTGTTGTACTTGCCGGTATTATCAATGGTTTAAAGGTTACAGGAAAGACAAAAGAAGACTGTCAGGTTGTTGTAAACGGTGCCGGTTCTGCCGGTGTTGCCATTACAAAGCTGCTCCTTACATATGGATTTAAGCATGTTACCATGTGCGACAAGTCCGGTATCCTTTCAAAAGGAAGCGAAGGTTTAAACTGGATGCAGGAATCCATGATGGATGTTACAAATCTTGAACATAAGACTGGTTCACTGGCGGATGCTTTAAAGGGTGCTGATATTTTTGTCGGTGTTTCCGCTCCGAATATTGTAACTCCTGAAATGGTTCAGTCCATGAACAAAGATGCGATTATCTTTGCCATGGCAAATCCGGTCCCTGAAATTATGCCGGACGTTGCAAAGGCTGCAGGTGCAAAAGTGGTCGGTACAGGCCGTTCTGACTTTCCGAACCAGGTCAACAACGTTATCGCATTTCCGGGTATCTTTAAAGGCGCACTCGAAGGCCGTGCAACACAGATTACCGAGGAAATGAAGCTGGCTGCTGCACTTGCCATTGCTAATTTAGTTCCTGAGGATGAAGTCAGCGATGTCAACATTTTACCGGAAGCTTTTGATGAACGCGTTGCTGATGTCGTAAGTCAGGCTGTAAAAGACCATATTACCAGATAGTCCATGAAACCTTACTACTATTCACTAAGCGAATATTTAAAGGAAACGTATGGCTGTAAAATGTACAAGCTTTCTTTAAGCGGCGGCATGACCTGCCCCAACCGTGACGGACGGATTGACACACGTGGCTGTATTTTTTGCAGTGCAGGCGGTTCCGGTGATTTTTCAGGAGAGGCACTGATTGGAAACAGTGCCTCTTTACTTGCCGGAGGCATTGTGACACCGCAGCATACTAAAATTCCAGGCATTGCTGCACAGATTGAAGCCGAAAAAGCACTTATCAGCCGTAAATATAACGGCGGTCAGTATATCGCTTATTTTCAGTCATACACCAATACGTATGCACCGGCCGATTATTTAAGACAGATTTTTACCGAAGCAATCCGGCACGATGACGTCCGGATTCTTTCTATTGCAACAAGACCGGACTGCATTACACCAGCGATTGTTACACTGCTTTCTGAATTAAATGCCATAAAACCGGTCTGGGTTGAACTGGGACTTCAGACAATCCATGAAAACAGCGCCCGCTATATCCGCCGCGGCTACAGTCTTTCTGTATTTGATGATGCCATGAAAATGCTGTCTGATGCCGGAATTGAAACAATTGTGCATATGATTCTCGGACTGCCCTCTGAATCGCAGGAAATGATGTTACAGACCGCAGATTATATCGGACACAGCGGTGCCTCCGGCATTAAACTCCAGCTGTTACATGTTCTTTCCGGCACAGACCTTGCACGCGATTATGAAGAAAAGCTTTTTACCGTCATGACGGAAGACGAATATCTTGATTGCCTTGGGAAAATTTTAGAGATTCTTCCGCCGGATATGGTAATTCACCGGCTGACGGGTGACGGTGCAAAAAAACTGCTGAAAGCTCCTTTATGGAGTGCCAACAAAAAACAGGTAATGAACCGGATGAACCGGTATTTTAAAGAGAATAACATTTGTCAAGGACGGTTATATCAATGAATACAGAAGCAACTACTTTATACAAATTGATGGTTTTATATATGTTAAGTAAAGTGAATTTTCCACTTTCCAACAGCCAGATTGCTGATTTTATGCTGGACAAACAATATACAACCTATTTTACACTGCAGGAAGTTTTAAGCTCCCTTGCAGATGATGGCTTTGTTAATGTCCTGACATACCGAAGCAGCACCCAGTATCGGCTGACGTCTTCCGGAAAAGACACCATTT
>PPYE01321361.1_pt1 | contig 10203 bp, 8 predicted proteins | sample 1559881 | NCBI WGS metagenome assembly PPYE01 (sample SAMN08240022, study PRJNA423297) | Human gut metagenome, whole genome shotgun sequencing project.
CCCCACCCCCATCAGGGAGAGGGCGATCACCGTCAGCATATAGGAGGCCGGGTCGTTGCTGCCGCTCTCCACCTCCAGCAGGGAGGCGGTGTGGTTCCTCAGGCCCAGCTTCTTGGAGCGGAGGATGGAAAACACCGACGCGGCGTCCGTGGAACTGATAACCGCCCCGGTCAGAAAGCTCTCCAGAGCAGAAAAACCCAGTGCCAAGTGGCAGAACAGCGCTGTGAGCAGCGCGGTGACCGCCACGCCCAGGGTGGACAGCACCACCGCCCGGGCCGCCGCCGGCCGGGCCGCCTCCCAGCGGGTACCGAAACCACCGTAGAACATGATGAAAATCAGCGCTACGGAGCAGATACGCTCCGCCGCCTCAAAGTTATCAAACGGGATGCGGAACAGCCCATCCGAGCCGAATAACATTCCCAACGCCAGAAACAGCAGCAGGGCGGGCACACCCAGGCGCTGAGACAGGCGGCTGGCGACGATGCAGATGACAATGACCACCGCACAAAGTAACAGAATTGATTCCATGAAAGCCCCCTCTCACAAATAAAACAGGCGGCCCCAGTCCGAATGACCGGGGCCGCTTCGTTCTGTTGAATTGATTATAGCACAAAACAGGCCGTGTTGAAAAGAAAATCCTGCTATTTCCCCCTGTGTCCGCCATATCTGGGGTCCAGCGCGTCCCGCAGACCGTCGCCAATGCCCTGAAGGCACAGCACGGTCAGGATGATGCACAGCCCCGGCGGCACCCACACCCACGGCCGCCCGGTGAGGACAGGCAGGCTGGCGGCGTACTGGATCAGGTTGCCCCAGGACGCCTGGGGCGTGCGGATACCCACCCCCAGAAAGCTCAGGCTGGATTCGGAGAGGATGGCCCGCCCCGCCCGCAGGGGGAGGGCGCACCACACCGGCGCGATCACGTTGGGCAGCACATTGCTCCGCAGAATCCGCCCTGTCCGCCCCCCCAGGGCGCGGGCCGCCAGGACGTACTCCTTCTCCCGGACCGAGAGGGTATTGCCGTACACCAGCCGGGCGATGCCCGTCCAACCCAGCAGGCCCAGCACCAGCACCAGATTGAGGGCGGACGGCCCCACCAGGGACACCAGGCAGAGCACCAGCACAATGCTGGGGAAGCTCTGAAACACGTCGGCCAGCCGCATGAGGCAGAACTCCCAGGCCCCCCGGCGGTAGCCTGCCAGCAGGCCCAGGGGAATCCCCACCAGGGCGCTGAGGGCGGCGGAGCACAGGCCGATGAGCAGGGACACCCGCCCCCCGCAGAGCAGGCGGGCCAGGAGATCCCGGCCCACGTCGTCGGTGCCCAGGGGATGGGCGGCGGAGGGGGGCGCCCAGAAGCCCGCCCCCAGATCGCTGGCGTTGGGCTCCAGCCCCAGCAGCGGGGGCAGGAGCAGCACCGCCAGTAGCTCGGCGCACAGAATCAGCAAGCAGGCCACGGCCCGCCGGTCGCTCCGGAACCGCTCCCAGGGGCTCCGGGACAGCATACAGCGCTCCACCGGCCTACCCCCTCCCATAGCGCACCCGGGGATCGGCCAGCCCGTAGGCCAGATCCAGGAGCAGGTTGGTCAGGAGCACCGCCAGGGCGATGACCACCGTCACCCCCATGACCACCGGATAGTCCCGGTTCTCAATGCCCCAGAAGAGGAGGCTGCCCATGCCCGGCCAGCCGAACACCTGCTCCACCACCACCGAGCCGCCTATGATGTGGGGGATGTGCCCCAGCACGGTGGTGAGCACCGGGGTCAGCGCCCCCCGGAAGGCGTGGCGCACCATGACGGCCCGCTCCCCCAGGCCCTTGGCCCGGGCGGTGAGGATGTAGTCCTCCCCCAGGGACTCCAGGCAGGCGGAGCGGGTCTGCTTGACCAGCTCCCCCAGGCCGCTGACGCACACCACCCCGGCCGGGAGGGCCAGGTGGCGCAGGACGTCCCCCACGCCAGTGAACACGCCGTACTCATACATGCCCTGGGAGGGCAGCCAGCCCAAGAGCACCGAGAAGAGGAGCACCCCCACCAGGCACAGGAAAAAGCCGGGCACGCCGAAGCTCACCAGGCTCAGGGCGGAGGCCGCCCGATCCCAGCCCGAGCGGGGCCGCCAGGCCGCCAGAATACCCAGGGGGAGGGCCAGCAGAATGGCCAGTAGCACTCCGGTGCCGGTCAGCAGCAGGGACGGCCCCACCCGCTGGGCCAGCATGCCGGCCACCGGCCGGCCGCTCAGGTAGGACTGTCCCAGCTCCCCCCGGAGCAGCCCCCCCAGCCACGCCAGATAGCGCACGGGCAGGGGCTTGTCCAGCCCCAGAGCCTCCTCCAGCGCGGCCTGCTGGGCACCGCCGGAGGCCCCCTCTCCCAAGTCGGTAACATCGGCGGGCGAGAGACTTAAAAGTACAAAAACCAGAAAGGTAATCCCGAAAAACACGGGGATCGCCGTCAGCAGACGGCGGCGGAAATAGCGTCCCATCTTCTTCCTCCTGCACTTCCGGCCGCCCGTGGGCGGCACGGGCCGGATGGTACGGCCCTACGGAGGTTTTCTCATTTGTTCGGTTCCGTCAGCCCCGGTACACCCAGTCCCACACGTTCTCGTTGGAGAAGGCGGATGAGGGGTAGTCGATGCCGTCCACCGTGGGGGACTGGACGTGGAGCGTCCGCCCAAACCACAGGGGGATGAAGGGGCGCTCCCCGGCCAGCAGGGCCTGGAGCTCCTCCACCCGCGCCTGCCGCTCGTCGTGCTCTGCCGCCCCCTTGACGGCGGCGATGGCCTGGGTGTAGGGCGTCAGCTCCGCCACGTGGAACAGGTTGTTGTCGGCGGTAAAGCGGCTCTCGGTGAACCACAGGGGCAGGGCGCCGGGGGTGTGGCTGGCGATGGCCATGTCGTACTTGCCGTCCGCCATGCCAGCGAACAGGGTGGCCGAGTCCACCGTCTCGATGGTGACAGTGATGCCCGCCTCCGCCAGCTCCTGCTGCATCAGGGCGGCCAGGCCGGAGCGGTTGGCGGTGCAGGCCAGGGTGTAGGTGCGCCCGTCGTATCCTCCCTCGGCCAGCAGGGCCTTCGCCCCGTCTACGTTCCTGGCCCAGGTCAGGCCGCTGTCATACCCCGTCCCCGGGGTCAGATCGGAGGCCGCCGGCTCCCCCAGGCCCTGGGCGGTATGGAGGCACAGGGCCTCCTTGTCCAGAGCCAGGTCGATGGCCCGGCGCACCGCGGCGCTGGGGATGGTCTCGTTGTTGAGCATCAGCTCGTAGAAGGAGTTGGGCACCGTGCCCTCCAGCACCTCCAGCCCGGCGGCCCGGGCTACCTCCGCGTCCTCCACGGACACGTTGCCTCCAAAGGCGTAGTAGTCCAGATCCCCGGCGATCAGGGAGGTGAGCAGGTTGGACTTGTCAATGACCGTGATCACCAGCCGGTCAAAGCCGGGCGCCCCAAGCTGGTAGTCCGGGTTGGCCTCCAGCACTAGCTGGCTCCCCGGCGTCTCGGAGACGAATTTGCAGGGGCCGGAGCCAACAGGCTCGTCCCACAGCGCCAGCTCCATCACGTCCTCCGGCGCTGTCCCCTCCAGCAGATGGGTGGGCAGAACGTAGTACTCCCGGTTCTTGTCCAGCAGGAAGTCCTCCGGCGTGGTGGGGGTCTTGAAGGTGAGCTTCAGGGTGTACTTGTCCACCGCCTCCGCTCCCAGGGCCTCCCCAGGCACCGCCGCGCCGGTGTCGTCGGTGCCGGAGAGCACCGCAAAGGCCGACCGCCCCAGGGTGGGGCAGGCCGGGTCGGTCAGGAGGGCAATGGTATCCGTCCAGTGCTCCGCCGTCACCGGGGTGCCGTCGTGGAAGGCGGCCTTCTCATCCAGGTGGAACAGGGCGGCCGTTCCGCCGTCGGCGCTCTCCCAGGAGGACGCCGCGCGGGGCTCCAGGGTGCCGTCGGCGTGGACATAGGCCAGGCGGTCGTAAATCTTGTCGTAAATAATACGGGAGTAGTTGCTCCCCGAGGGGCTGTTGTAGGGCATCAGAGCGTCCCAGGCATTGGATAGGCCGTAGCGGACGGTATCCGCCGCTTTGCCCTCCGGCCCGCAGGCCGCCAGGGACAGGGCCAGAGCCGCGGCCAGGAGCAGAGCAGTGAGCCTTTTCATTCCGTCCCCCCTCATTCCACGGTCACCGACTTGGCCAGGTTGCGGGGCTTGTCGATGTCGCAGCCCCGCTGGAGGGCCACGTAGTAGGCAAAGAGCTGCATGGGCACCACGTCCAGTGAGGGGAGAAGCAGGGGGTGGGTGTCGGGGACGGGAATCACGTGGTCCACCGTCTTGGCCATGTCCGCCGCCCGGGCGTCCACGGTGAGGCTCAGCACGTCGGCCCCCCGGCTCTTCACCTCCACCACGTTGCTCATGGTCTTGTCAAAGAGCTTGACATAGCTGGCCAGGGCCACCACCAGGGTGCCCGGCTCGATGAGGGAGATGGTGCCGTGCTTGAGCTCGCCGGCCGCGTAGGCCTCCGAGTGGATGTAAGAGATCTCCTTGAGCTTGAGGGAGCCCTCCATGCCGATGGCGTAGTCGATGTTGCGGCCGATGAAGAAGATAGAGGGGTGGTTGAAGTAGAGGGAGGCGAAATACTGGATGTCCGCCCGGTTGTCCAGAATCTGCTCCAGCTTGGTGGGGATCAGCAGCAGCTCGGACACAATGCGGTCGTACTCCGCCTCGTCCAGGGTGCCCAGGGCCTCGGCGCAGTACAGGCCGATGAGGTACACCACCGCAAGCTGGGTGGAGAAGGCCTTGGTGGTGGCCACGGCGATCTCCGGCCCGGCCCAGGTATAGAGCACGTCGTCGCTCTCCCGGGCGATCGTGGAGCCCACCACGTTGACGATAGAGAGCACCCGGGCTCCCAGGCGCTTGGCCTCCCGCAGGGCGGCCAGGGTGTCCACCGTCTCGCCGGACTGGCTGATGACCAGCACCAGGGTTTTGTCGGTAACGATGGGGTCGCAGTAGCGGAACTCGGAGGCCAGCGTCACCTCCACCGGCTTGCGCAGCAGCCGTTCCAGGGTGTACTTGGCGGCCATGCCCACGTGGTAGGAGGAGCCGCAGGCGATCACATAGAGCTTGTCCAGCTCCCGCAGGTAGTCCGGCTCCAGGTTCAGCTCATCCAGCACCACCCGCCCCTCCTGGATGCGGGGAAACACGGTCTTGCGGAATGCCTCGGGCTGCTCCATGATCTCCTTGGCCATGAAGTGCTCGTACCCGCCCTTTTCGGCGGCGGAGATCTCCCAGTCCACGTGGCAGCGCTCCTTCTCAACGGGCCGGAGATAGGCGTCATAGACCCACAGGTGGTCGGCGGTGAGCTCGGCAATCTCCCCGTCGTCCAGGTAGCACACCTCCCGGGTGTACTTGATGAGGGCGGTCACGTCGGAGGCCAGATAGTGGGCCCCCTCCCCATAGCCCAGAATGAGAGGGCTGTCCTTCCGGGCGGCGATGAGCCGGTCGGGGCAGTCGGCGCAGACAATGCCCAGGGCGTAGGCCCCCTGGATGCGGTTCAGTGTCTTCACCACCGCGTCCAGGATATCCCCGTCATAGTAGTGTTCCAGCAGTTGGGCCACCACCTCGGTATCCGTCTGGGAGACGAAGGTAATCCCCTCCGACTGGAGAAACTCCCGCAGCTCCATGTAATTCTCGATGATGCCGTTGTGCACCACCGCAAACCGGCCGCTCTCGCTGACCTGGGGGTGGGAGTTGACGTCTGATGGCTCCCCGTGGGTGGCCCAGCGTGTGTGTCCCAGCCCCAGTGTCCCGTGGACCGTCCTGCCCCCCTGTACCAGATCTTGGAGTACCTGGAGACGGCCCTTGGCCTTGACCACCTGCAGGCCCTCCCGCCTGCCGTAAACCGCGATGCCCGCGGAGTCATAGCCCCGATATTCCAACCGGGAGAGGCCGTCCAGCAGAATGGGGGCAGCCTCCTCCCGTCCGACAAATCCGACAATACCGCACATGGGATTTCCCTCCTGTTTCTATACTCTAAAGTAGTAGTATACCACGTCCCCCCCTCTCCTGGCAACCTCAATTCCCCTTGCCCAGGCGGCTGAGGGGAGGTGTCTCCACCAGAATGGTGTCCGCGCCGAAGCGGCGCACCGCCTCCCAGGGAAAGACCCGGTCCTCCTCCCGGCCCAGCAGGCCAAACAGCCGCAGGCGCCCCGGCACCACCAGCGCCCGGACCTGCCCGCTATCCAGATCCACCTCCACATCCCCCACCCAGCCGTAGCGGCTGCCGTCGGACACATTGATAATCTCCTTATACCGCAGCTCCGAAACCCGGCACTCCATGGCACACTCCCCCTTCGGCACACTCTATGTGCCGCCCGGCCCGTCCTATACCCGCTTACCTGCCGGTAACTTTCTTGCACTGCTGGAACAATGCGTCTATAATAGAGAAAACGACCATGCCGGGAGGAGAATTCCATGCTGGAGAATCTGGCCTACTGCCTCAACGCCACCGCCCCCATCTTTCTGCTGATGCTGCTGGGTCTGGTGTTCCGCAGGCTGGGCTTTTTCAGCCAGGCTTTTGCGGACAAGCTCAACGATTTCGTCTTCAAGGTGGGGCTGCCGGTCATGCTCTTCAAGGATCTGGTGGAATCCGACTTCTTCACCGTGTGGGACGGCCCCTTTGTGCTCTTCTGCTTTCTGGCCACCCTGGGCTCCATCCTTCTGACCGCAGCCCTCAGCTTGTTCTGCCGGGAGCGCCCCCTGCGGGGGGAATTCATCCAGGTGGGCTACCGCAGCAGCATCGCTCTGCTTGGGGCCGCCTTTCTGGAGAATCTCTACGGCACCGCTGGGGCGGCCAGCCTGGTGATCATCGGCGCGGTCCCCCTCTACAACGTGGCAGCGGTGACGGTGCTCTCCCTCACCAGTCCCCAGCAGAGCGGCCTCAACCAAGCCGCGTTAAAGAAAGCCCTCAAGGGTATTGTCACGAACCCCATCATCCTGGGTATCGCCGCCGGTCTGGTGTGGACGCTGCTGGACATCCCCCAGCCTCAGATTCTGCAAAAGACGGTGTCCAGCCTCTCCGCTACCGCCACCCCCCTGGGCCTCATGGCCCTGGGCGCCTCCTTCGATCTGAAGAAGGCCCTGGGCCGCTGGAAGCCCGCCTTCGCCGCCACCGCCGTGAAGCTGGTGCTTCTGGCCGCCCTCTTTCTCCCCATCGCCGTGGCCATGGGAGTACGGGACGACAAGCTGGTGGCCGCCCTGGCCATGCTGGCCAGCCCCACCACCGTCAGCAGCTTCGTCATGGCCCGCAGCATGGGGCATGAGGGCACCCTCACCGCCAGTACGGTGATGCTCACCACCTTTTTCAGCATCCTTACCATCACCCTCTGGCTCTATCTGCTCCGCACGCTGGGGCTGATCTGACACAAACGGCTTGGGAGCCGGGCTGAATGCCCGGCTCCCAAGCCGTTTGTTCGGTTACAGTACGCCCTTGCAGACATTGACCACAAAGTCCTGCACGTTGGTGACAATGGTGCGCACCGACAGGCTGCCCCGGTCGCGGAGCTTGTTCACCGCAAACTCAGACACGTCCACCGAGTAGAAATACACCGGGCGCACCACCCCGTCCACCACCCGGTAGGAGGGGGTCATGTTGCCGGTGGCCACGGTATGGAGGGTGGAGGCCATGCAGATAACCGTGGTGGCCTCCCGCACCAGGGTGCGCATGGCGTCCTGCCCTTCATACACGTTTCCATAGACCTCAGGCAGAGGGCCGTCATCCCGGACGGAGCCCACCAGCACGTAAGGAATGTGGTTGCGCACGCACTCGTAGATAATGCCGTCCTTCGCCTTGCCCGCCTCCACGAAGGCGGCGGTGGAGCCGCACAGGCGGATGGCATTGAGGGTGTCGATGTGGTTATAGTGGCCGTTTGGCATGCTCTTCTGGGTGTAGATGTCCTGGCCCAGGGCGGTGCCGAGGTAGCTGGCCTCCAGATCGTGGGTGGCCAGTGCGTTGCCCGCCAGCAGGCCGTGGACATACCCGCCCCGCACCAGGGCGGCGAAAGCCGCCCGGGCGTCGTGATCGAAGGCACAGGCAGGCCCCATCACCCACAGGATGCGGCCATGCTCCTTCTCGTGGCGGAGCAGCTCATAGATGGAGTCGTAGTCCATGGAGTACGCGGTCTCCCGGGAGCGGCCCTGGCGGAATGCAAAGGTCTCCGCCTCCCCCTTCTCCTGGGCAAAGCCGAAGGGATAGACATAGATGCCCTCGGAGGCGTCCTCCGTGCGGCCCACCGCCACCGGCTCGCCGGCCTTCAGGTTGCGAAACTCCACCGCGGCGATCTTCCCGTCCCGCAGGGCGGCCACGCAGTCCATGCGGCTCTCCTCAGCCAGCAGCCACCGCCCCCCCACCTTGAAATACTCCGGATAGATGGTGGTGGCGTGGTAGCCCTCCGGAGCCACCCCATCCTTGGGGGCCGGCTCAAACCGGGCCTCCGGCGCGCTCTGGAACCGGGTCTCCTGGAAGTCGGGCTCATGGTACTGCGGCAGGGTAAAGCTCATAAAAAAGAACCCCTTTCGTCATTTTTCTGTCCCATTTTACCATGAAAGGAGCAAAACTGCCAACCCCCGCCCGGAAAATAGTTCCGTACGGGGATTGGCAGTTTGCTGCCTCTTTTTATGAGATTTTCCCTGCTCCCTGCCTTTCCGCCGGGGCGGCGCTGGAAAAGAGCGCCTTTCCCACCTACAGATTTTTCTTAATCTGGTTAATCGCGCTCTTTCTCCCATCCGCACATGCGGCGGATGGGGCCCGAATTTTATTCTTCCCCGGCGGAAGTAAATTCCGCCGGGGCAAGGTTTTGCTTCGCAAAACGCTTGCGCGCCGCACCTGCGGCGCTGGAAAAGAGCGCCTTTCCCACCTACAGATTTTTCTTAATCTGGTTAATCGCGCTCTTTTCCAGGCGGGAGACCTGGGCCTGAGAGATGCCCACCTCGGCGGAGACCTCCATTTGGGTCTTGCCCTCGAAGAAGCGCAGGTTGAGGATGTGCCGCTCCCGGTCGGAGAGGCGGTTCATGGCCTCCTTGAGGGCGATGTGCTCCAGCCAGCTCTCGTCGGTATTCTTTGAGTCCTTCACCTGGTCCATGACACAGATGGTGTCCCCACCGTCGGAGTACACCGGCTCATAGAGGGAAACCGGGTCCAGAATGGCGTCCAGGGCAAAGACCACGTCCTCCCGCTTGAGCTCCAGCAGCTTGGCGATCTCCTCGATGCTGGGCTCCCGCTGGTGCTCGCTGATGAATTTCTCCTTAGCCTGGAGCACCCTATAGGCCGTGTCCCGCATGGAGCGGGACACCCGGACGGAGGAGTTGTCCCTCAGGTAGCGGCGGATTTCCCCGATAATCATGGGTACGCCGTAGGTGGAGAAGCGCACGTCCAGGTCGGTATTGAAGTTGTCGATGGCCTTTATAAGACCAATGCACCCAACCTGGAACAGGTCGTCCAGATTCTCTCCCCGGTTGGAGAACTTCTGGATCACCGAAAGGACCAAGCGGAGGTTGCCCGCGATGAGCTGCTCCCGGGCCTCCATGTCCCCCTCCTTGGTGCGGCGCAGCAGCTCCATGGTCTCCTCATTCTTGAGGACCTTCAGCTTAGATGTGTTGACACCGCAGATCTCTACCTTTCCCTGCATGGCTGCTGCCTCCCTTTGACCGACTGAATCTGTGTTCAGTATGTCCGTGGCGTGGCCTTTCATACGGCTGCAGGGCGGGCTATATTTTTTATTGTGGGACGGTTTTCGATGGACTTTGCCGCCCCTCTTGCGCTTTGGCCCGGTTCATGATACGATAATTAACAAAAATAATCAGATCAGTTTGGAGGTGTCTCCATGTTTACGCCTATTTTGGACAGCAGCCAGCGCCGCCCCCTCTACGAACAGCTCTACCGCTATATCCGGGGGGAGATCGAGGCGGGCCGTCTCGCCGCCGGAGAGCGCCTGCCCTCCAAGCGGGCGCTGGCAGCCCACCTGAAAATCAGCGTGGTAACGGTGGAGGGGGCCTACGGCCAGCTTCTGGCGGAGGGCTACCTCCGCTCGGAGCCCAAGCGGGGCTTTTTTGTTCAGGCCGTACAGGAGGAGCACCGCTCTCCCGCTCCGGCCCGCACCCTGTCCGTGCCGGCCCCGCCCACGCCGGCCCTCCCCTATGACTTCTCCACCAGCGCGGTGGATATTGCCCTCTTTCCCTTCGCCACC
>PPYE01344536.1_pt1 | contig 10203 bp, 8 predicted proteins | sample 1559881 | NCBI WGS metagenome assembly PPYE01 (sample SAMN08240022, study PRJNA423297) | Human gut metagenome, whole genome shotgun sequencing project.
ACATAATAGCTACCAAATGGCGGCGTAGAGGTTTATATTATTAGGAACTGTCTACTTGACGGGGAGCACACCACGCTTGAAGGAGGCATACTAGGCCACTACTGGTCAGCTTATGTCTGAACTATAGTGCAAATATTGTTAAACACTGGGAACCTGATGGGTCTGAACGGCCCCTTCAAGCGTGAAGGGGCTGTCATCCTATAGGGATGACTGAGGAAGTTTTATTTTTTCACAGCCCCTTTTGATTTTTTCGCTTTATTATTCTCTGCTGAACAGGGCATCCACAAACTGCTGGGGATCAAAGGGACGGAAGTCCATCATACCTTCCCCAATCCCAATCCATTTCACGTCCAGCCCCAGTTCTTCCTTGATGGCGATAACCACGCCGCCTTTGGCCGTGCCGTCCAGTTTGGTCAGCACCACCCCGGTCACATGGGCCGTCTCCAGGAAAATCTTGGCCTGGGAAATGGCATTCTGCCCGGTGGTGGCATCCAGCACCAGCAGGGTTTCGTGGGGACCGTCCGGGACTTCCTTCCGGATTACCCGGTAAATCTTGTCCAGTTCCTTCATCAGGTTGGTCTTGTTGTGAAGCCGGCCAGCGGTATCCACAAACAGTACGTCGGCTTTCCGGGCAATGGCCGCCTGAAGGCCGTCGTACACCACCGCAGCCGGGTCCGCCCCGTCACCATGGGCGATTACATCCACCTGGGCCCGTTTGCCCCAGATTTGGAGCTGCTCGGTAGCCCCGGCCCGGAAAGTATCCGCTGCTGCCAGCATAACCTTATACCCCATAAGCCGGTAATAATTGCCCAGTTTGCCAATGGTGGTGGTCTTCCCCACCCCATTGACGCCAACTACCAGCACAATGGACGGATGGCCGGAAAAATGCATCCGGGGACCCGTGGTCTTTAGCATATTGGCAATATAGTTTTTCAAGAACGGCAGCGCTTCCGCCGGGGATTTGATTTCCCGGGTAGCCGCAGCCTTCCGCAAGGCAGCCATGATTTTTTCCGTAGTCTTGACCCCTACGTCCCCGGCCACCAGAATCATTTCCATTTCATCCATAAAATCGTCGTCCAGCTCCACGCTGACGCCGATTAGGTCTTCCATCCGATCCGTAAAATTCTTACGGGTCTTGCTCAAGCCATCTTTCAGTTGTTCTACAAAACTCATGCTTCCGCCACCTCCGACAACTTCACCGACAGGATCCGGGAAATACCGGACTGTTCCATGGTTACCCCATGGAGTACGTCCGCCGCCTCCATCGTCCCCTTCCGGTGGGTTATCACGATAAATTGGGTTTTCTCCCCGTACTCCCGCAGAAAACGGGCGAACCGGGAAATATTGGTTTCATCCAGGGGCGCATCAATTTCATCTAAGATGACAAAGGGCGCCGGCTGGTATTTTAACAGGGCAAACAAGAGGGCAATAACGGTCAGGGCCCGTTCCCCGCCGGAGAAAAGGGATAAGTTCCGCATTTTCTTTCCCGGGGGCTGCACCTCAATATCAATGCCTGATTCCAGTATATGATTTTCGTCCAAAATACGCAACCGGGCTTTTCCGCCCCCAAACAGCTGCTCATAGCATTCTGCAAAATAGCTGTTGATTTTGGCGAAGGCTTCCCTAAAACGCCGGGCCATATCGGAGTTGATGCTGGCAATAACGGTTTCCAGCTGCTCCTTGGCAGCGGTCATATCCTCGTACTGCCGGTTCAGGAAATCATACCGTTCCTTGGCCGTTTGGTACTCATCCTCCGCCGTCAGGTTCACCGCACCCATGGCCTCCAGGTCCCCGGACAGCTGGTTCTCCTGCCGGTGCAGGTCCCCGGTTTCCACGTCCTTGAGGCTCTTGTTCCGGGCCTCTTCCTCCGTCACCTGGTAGGTTTCCTGGAGCTGCTGAAGGCAATGACTCTGCTCCGTAGCCTTCCGGACCTGCTCCATTTCCACGCTGCGGATTTTCTGCCGGACGCCTTCTTCCTGGCCGGCCAGTTTGGCCAGCTTTTCCTCAGTACCGGTCTTTTCCTGGGCCAGGGCTTCCCGCTCCGTCAGGAACTGGGCCTTGGCGTCTTCGGTGCCCGTCAGCGTTGCCTTGAGAGCTTCTGCCTGGGCTGCCAGCTTCTGGCAGGCCGCTTCGCTGTCCTTCTGGCTCTGCACCTGTTTCGCCTGCTGGGCTTCGTTGTCCGACAGCTCCTGCTGGGTCTTTTCCTCGTAGCTGTCCATGGTCTGGATCCGCTGGTTCAGGGCTTCCAGCTGGGTCTTTAGGCCGCTGGCCTCCACCAGGGCATCCTGGTACCGGCCGCTGGCCTGCTCCAGGTCCTGCCGCTGCTTGCCCAGCTGGGCCTCCAGTTCCTGGGACTCACTCTTTTCACGGGCATCCGCCTGTTCCATAGCCGCTACCTGGGGCTCCAGCTGCTTGCGCTGCTCCACCAGCTTCAGAAACTCTGCCGTCTGGCTGCGTTTTTCTTCCCGCAGCAGTTCCAGAGCTTCCTGCTTTTCCTGCCGCTCCTTTTGCTTCTGCTCCGCCTGGGTTTCCAGGCCCGCCCGGCGCACCGCCAGTTTCTGGAGCTCCGCCAGGCAATCGTCTTGGGCTTGTCGCTGCTCCTTCCCCTTTTGGGTAATAGCGTCCAGTTCCTTTTCCTGCTGCTGCAGCAGCTTCTCCAGTCCCTGGACTTCTTCCGTCAGATGGACGATTTCCTGCCGTCTGGCCAAAAAGCTCTTTCCCTGCTGCTTCTGGCCGCCGCTCATGGACCCACCGGCGCTGATTACGTCCCCGTCCAGGGTCACAATCCGCACCCGCATATCTGCCTTCCGGGCAGCTGCCAATGCATCGTCCAGGTTTTCTGCCACCAGCACCGTTCCCAAAAGGAACTGCACCGCCGGCCGCAGCTTTTCGTCACAGGTTACCAGGTCCGCAGCGACCCCCACAATACCCTTGGCCTGCGCGGCTTCCTTTTCCTTCCCATAAAGGGACCGGGGCCGGATGGTGTCCAGCGGCAGGAACGTAGCCCGGCCGCCCTGCTGCCGTTTCAGGTAGCCAATGGCATCTCGGGCCGATTGGGCGTCCTGGGTAATGATATTCTGCAAAGCGCCTCCCAGGGCGCCTCCCAGGGCTGTTTCCAGCGCCGTTACGTACTGGTCTTCCACGTGGAACAGCTCCGCCGTTACCCCGTATACCTGGGCCCGCCAGGGAGCCTTGGCCCCCAGCACGGTCTTAACCCCTTTGCTGAACCCCTCGTGCTCCCGTTCCATATTGGACAGCACCTGAAGCCGGGCTTTTTTCTGGTTCAGGCTCCGGCGGTTGGCCTCCACCAGCTCGTGTTCCTTCCGGTAGTCCTCCGCCGCAGCCAGCAGTTCTTCTTCCAGGGTCTTTTTCTGCTTTTCCAGACTGGTGAGCCGGTCCGCCAGCCCCTGGAGTTCCTCCTGGGCTGCCTGGGCTGCCTGCTGGGCTTCGGCCACCTGGGCTTCCCCCGCCGCAAGCTTTTCCTTGCTTTGTTCCTGCTGCCGGTGGAGCCGGTCCTGCTCCTGGCAGATTCCCGTCAGCGTGTTCCGGGCCATCACCAGTTCCCGCATACTGTCAAACGCCTTGTCCTGGTACGTCTTGAGCTTATCCTGGGCGTCCTGGACCTCTTGGCTGAGCCGATTCTTTTCTTCCCCAGCAACAGCCAGCTTTTTCTGGGCCCGGGCCTCCGCCCCTTCCAGCCGGTCGTACTCCTCCGTTACCGTCAAAAGGTTCCGCTGGCTGATTTCCAGCTCGCCTTCCAGCCTGCTTTTGGCCTTGGCCAGCTGTTCCAGGCGGTTTTTCCCCTGTTCCAGCCGCTCCTGGTACACCGCCAGTTGACGGCCGTAGGAAGCAATTTCCCGCTCCTTGGCCAGGATTTCTTCCTGATACTGGGAATAGGCGTCTTCCTTTTCCTGGATCTTCTGGTTCAGTTCCTGGAGCTCCGTCTTCACCTGTTTCTGCTGGGCCTGGAGGGAGAGCAGTTCCTGCTCCCTGGCCGCACAAAGCTCCGTCAGCTGGGCCTTTTCCTGGTCAATTTTTTCCAGGGTCCGAAACAGCAAAGTCAGCCGCACCAGCTTTAACTGGGCGGCCTTTTCCTTATAGGCATGGGCCTTGGCTGCCGCCTCTCCTAACGGTTCCAGCTGTCCCTGGATCTCCGTCCGGATGTCCCGAATGCGCAGCAAATTGGCCCCGGTTTCTTCCAGCTTCCGCAGGGCCTCCTTCTTCCGCATCCGGTACTTGGCAATCCCGGCCGCTTCCTCAAATATGGAACGCCGGTCCTCAGGACGGCTGTTTAAGATTTCATCAATCTTGTTCTGGCCGATAATGGACATGGAACCCCGTCCCAGTCCCGTATCAGCCAAAAGGGCCAGCACGTCCTTCAGGCGGCAGTTCTTTTTGTTGATAAAATATTCACTTTCACCGCTGCGGTACACCCGGCGGCACAAGCTCACCTGGTCAAAGTCCAAAGGCAGCTCGTGGTCCGAATTGTCAAACAGCAGGGTGACTTCTGCCATGCCCATGGCCCGGCGAACCGAGCTGCCGGCAAAAATCACGTCCTCCATTTTGGTGCCCCGCAGGTACTTGATGCTCTGTTCCCCCATGACCCAGCGGATGGCATCGGAAATATTGCTCTTGCCGCTGCCGTTGGGCCCTACAATGGCGGTAATCCCCGGCTCAAAGTCCAGGCTCACCCGATCCGCAAAGGACTTGAACCCATGGGCCTCAAATGATTTTAAACGCACGGTACCGTTCCTTCTTACGCCTGAATATCGGACAGCGATACTTCATCTTCGCCGTCGATTTCTGCCAGGGTCACGTCCACCGTTTCGCTGGTGCTGGTAGGCACGTTCTTGCCTACGTAGTCCGCCCGGATGGGCAGCTCCCGATGACCCCGGTCCACCAAAACCGCCAGCTGAATGGCTTTGGGACGGCCCATATCAATCAGGGCGTCCAGGGCGCAGCGGATGGTACGGCCGGTAAACAGCACATCATCCACCAAAATCACCGTCTTGCCGTTGATGTCAAAGTCCAGTTCCGTTTCCTTTACAATGGGGTTATAGGCCAGGGTGGACAGGTCGTCCCGGTACAGGGTAATGTCCAGGGAACCCACAGGTACCTTTACGCCTTCAATTTCTGCCACCTGCTCCGCCAGGCGCTGGGCCAGGGGCACGCCCCGGGTCCGGATACCTACCAGGACCACATTTTCAACACCCTTGTTCTTTTCCACGATTTCGTGGGAAATCCGCACCAGGGAGCGGCGGATGGCATCTGCATCCAAAATGGTTTTTTTCTTGACGGAAGTACTCATGTTGTTCTCCTCCTTGTTAATGGAACTGCCCATTGCGCAAACGGGTCAGGATGGTTGCCATATCCTGGGGCACCGGGGCTTCAAACGTCATCCACTCCTGGGTCCGGGGATGCCGGAAAGTCAGGGTTTCCGAATGAAGCGCCTGCCCCTCAATGGAAAAACAGGTTTTCTGGGGACCATACTTGGGGTCCCCTACCAGCGGGTGGCCAATATACGTCATATGGACCCGGATCTGGTGGGTCCGCCCGGTCAGCAGCTTGCAGCGCACCACGGTAAATTTTCCGTAGCGCTCCAGCACCTGATAGTCCGTAGCCGCAAAACGGCCGCCCTGGGCCACCACCGCCATCTTTTTCCGGTCCTTGGGGTCCCGGTCCAGCTGGGTTTCAATATGCCCCTGGTCCTCCTTGATATTGCCCCGGACAATAGCCAGGTAGGTCCGCTTGGCCTCCTTGCTCTGAATCTGCTGGGACAGGGACAAATGGGCCAGGTCGTTCTTGGCCGCAATCATCACCCCAGAAGTATCCTTGTCCAGCCGGTGCACAATCCCCGGCCGCACCACCCCGTTGATGCCGGACAAATCATGGCAGTGGTACAAAAGAGCATTGACCAGCGTCCCGTCCGGATTGCCGGCTGCCGGATGCACCACCATGCCCCGGGGTTTGTTGATGACGATAACATCTTCATCTTCGTATAATATATCCAAAGGGATGTTTTGGGGTACCGCCTCCAGCGTTACCGCCGGGGGAATCAGCACCTGAAATACATCCCCTGTCTTTACTTTATAATTGGCTTTCACCGCTTTTCCCTGCCGGGTTACCCGGCCTTCCGCCAGGTCGTGCTGTACATTGGAACGGGTCAGGTCCAGCCGGGCTGCCAAAAACACATCTGCCCGCTGCCCCTTTTCTTCTTCCGTTACCGGGTCAGTGGTAATCAGTCGGTCTTGCCCGTTTTCCCCGAGTCCTTCTTCAGCGTACTCCATACAATCATTCCCACTCCTACACAGATAAAAATATCCGCCACGTTGAACACGGGCCAGATGAGAAAATCAAAAAAATCAATTACGTAACCGGTATGAATCCGGTCAATCATATTGCCCACAGCTCCGCCTAAAAAAAAGGCGGCACCCCAGCGGGTCAATCTTCCTTCCTGGCGGATATGGTCCCGCAGCAGAAAGGCAGCAATGGCTACCACTACAGTTATGCCGACAAAAAACAAACGCTGGTATTTTAACAAGCCAAAGGCAGCTCCAGGGTTCAGTACATACGTAAAGTGAAACACCCCGGGAATTACCGGAATGCTCATCCCTTCCGTCATGACGGACGCCGCCAGGAGCTTGGTCAGCCGATCCAGCACGGCCACCCCAAGAATGATTTCCAGCATGGATCTCGTTCTCTCCTTTACAGGCAAATTTTGATATAAAAAAAGAAAGAGCCCTACAATGCCGTACCAATTCCGAGTTTTGAACCTGCATGAGCAGGTGGGTGCCCTCCCTGCCACTTCTGATGTCCCCTCGAAAGGGCATATCATCAACGACCGGAGTACACGGGCTCCCTTATAGAGAGTGTTGGCTCAAAACATATGGAATTCGACTCGCACATCGGAGGGTTGCTCTTTTATTTGTATTATAACGCAAGGACAGCCAGTTGTCCAGTTTCTGAGAGAATTTCTTTACTCTGCCCGGAGCATCAGCCGAATCAGGGCCCGGATATGCAGGCGCATTACGTCCAAGGTTGGTACCGGGAGGGTCACCTGGTCAAACAGCAGGGGCAGTTCCGTACAGCCCAGCACCACCGCATCCAGCTTATGCTCCTCAATCATCCCTTCAGCCATTTCCGCCATAATCTTCCGGGTAGCCGGCACCACCCGGCCATACTCCAGTTCTGTCTTGATTTTATCGGCGATATACAGCTTTTCATTTTCACTGGGCGTAAAAATACCGATGCCCCGTTTGGCAAAGGCTCTCTGTACAAAATTTCCTTCCATGGTGGGCAGGGTGCCCAACAGCCCCACTTTTTTGTACCCGGATTCTTCTGCTTCCTCACAGGCCGTTTCCACCATGCTTACCAGAGGAATGGGAGACCGGGCCGCCAGGTCATCAAATACCACATGGGGCGTAATACCCGTTAACGCGCCGTAATCGGCCCCAGCCGCTGCCAAATGTTCAATCCCCTGCAGTAAGTATTGAATCAGGCCCTCATAATCCCGCTTGGCACAATAATCCAACACTTGAAATACGCTTAGGCTCTCAATGACCATGGGAGGAAACACCGGTTTATTCAGCTGTTCCTGAACGCCATAGACCAGTTCCCGATAATACATGATGGTGGATTCTGGGCCAATGCCGCCAATCAATCCTATTTTCTTCAATTCGCTGCCTCCTTAGTATCACCTGCCCGGCGCTGCCGGGCTCGCTGGTTTGGAGAATGGATAACCATACGAAAAAAGTGCAATTACCTTATCAGTATACCGCAAATATAAGAAATAGTAAATTTCATCTTTTCGTTTTTTCTTATAGACAGTTTTTCTTTGCCGCAAAACACCATTTTGTCCGCCTGCCGAGTACCTTATTCGGCTTTGAACGCACAAAAAAAGGATACACCGAAATGTACCCTTTCCTCTAGCTTATCTATAGACAAATTCTTATGCCAGGCAAAATTATTTATGCATGCTTTTTTTATTTAATGGGCAGATAAATTTCTCCCCTGCTGTACAGGGCGCCCTTCCCAGACAGCAGCACCCGGTCCTTTTTCAGGTGGCAGTACAGCACCCCGGTCCGCTGAGAGGCCTGGAAGGCCACCAGTTTCTTTCTGTCCAGCTTTTTCGCCCATAGGGGCACCACATGGCAATGGCCGGAACCACACACCGGATCCTCGATTACCTCCAGCTTGGGAGCGAAGCTCCGGGTCACACAGTCATACTTTTTCCCCGGTGCCGTCAAGTGGAGCAACAGCCCGTCCAGCTTCTTGACCTTTTCCGGGTCCGGCTGGGCTTTTTTCACCTGTTCCGCCGTTTCCAGTACGCACACCAGATCCCTGCCCATATAGGCTTCCTTGGGCTCCACCCCAATGGCTTCCGTCATAGCCTTGGTGACAGGCACGCTCTTCAGTTCATAGGCCGGCATATCCAAGGTAAACAGATCCCCGTCCCGGGTCACGGTCAACTTGCCGCTTTTGGTGACAAACACCAGCTCCGTGGCCTTCTTTTCCACAAAGTGGGACAGCACATAAGCCGTACCCAGGGTAGCATGACCACACAGGTCGATTTCCCCACCCGGGGTAAACCAGCGCAGGCCGTACTTCTTCCCCTGCTTTACCGTAAAAGCCGTTTCCGACAGCCGGTTTTCCTGGGCAATTTGCTGCATCACCTGGTCTTCCGGCCAGGCTTCCAGCACGCACACCGCCGCCGGATTCCCTTGGAATACCTGATCCGTAAAAGCATCCACTACATATTGCTTAAAAATTTTATGTTTCATTGGCTTTTCCTCCTTGAATCTCCACTTTCTCACTACATAGGCCCATTTCATTATATCCTGCCCACGGCTCTCTGTAAATGTTTCTAAAAGCTATAGATAAATGCGGATATATTAGTACATATTCAAAAAATCTTGTACGTTCTTGAACATTTTTCCTGTTTTTTTAGAGTAAAATCACTGCTTGTTCACAAATTCTTGACAACTTTATGAGATTTTTTTATATTGAAATTGTCAAAATCGGCAGTACCTGAATACGAAAGGATGTGGATGAAATGCAGTTCAAAAAGTTGGAAAAAATGCTGGCCGTTTCTGCCCTGTCTTTGGGCCTGTCCCTGGGCTTTATGGTGGATGCCCACGCCATGGTAGGCGGCAAGCCCGTCATCGGCATCTCCTGGAAGATCAATACCCAGGATTACGCAGCCTTTAAGCGCATTATTGAGCTGGCAGGGGGCGTACCCGTGGAATTGGGTCAGATTAAGAGCCAGTCCGTTGCCTACGACAAGGACGGCGCCGTAGCCCCCGCAGACCTGGAACCCTCCGGTATGCTCAAGCACAAATATGCTGTGAAAATCAAAGACAAGAACTTTGCCAAAACCAACGTGACGGAAGTCATGCAGGGCGTAGACGGCGTCTTTGGCACCGGTGGTGAAGACATCAGTCCCTCCCTGTATAAGGATGAAGAAAAAGAACTGAACCATAACGAAACCATCAATGCTGCCCGGGATATTTCTGACTACACCCTTCAGGCCTACTGCCTGGCCAAGGACATCCCCACCCTGGACGTCTGCCGCAGCGAGCAAATGCTGGGCGTAGTTTCCGGCGCCAAGATGATTCAGGATATGACCGACTACTATGCCGGCAAGGATAAGGTCTACGAAGGTACCTTCCACCGGATGCCCCCCGGCGTCCCCAACCGGACCTACGCCCGTCACGACGTGCATATTCTTCCGGTAAACTCCTACCTGCGGGCCATTGTAGGCAGCGATGAGCTGAAGAACGTTTCCAGCTGGCACCATCAGGCCATTGAAAGCATTGCGGGTACTGACCTGGTACAGACCGCAGAAACTACCTACAAAGGCGTTTCCATTATCGAAGGGGTGGAAAATCCTCACAAGACCTTTATGGTTGCGCTCCAGTTCCATCCAGAAAACGACCTGAAGCAGGTTCTCATCAACAAAAAAGACCCCAAGGACTTCTGCGACACCAAGATTTCCCTGGACTTCTTTAAAGCCCTGGTAAAAGCCGCCAAAGATAAAGCCCTGCAAGCAACCAAATAAAATTGTAAAAAAGACTGTGAAATAATAAAACTTCTATCGTCGTTCGTTCCTTATTACCTTCAACATTTTGGTGTGCTCCCCGTCAAGTAGACAGTTCCTAATAATATAAACCTCTACGCCGCCATTTGGTAGCTATTATGTTTTTG
>PPYE01312239.1_pt1 | contig 10201 bp, 9 predicted proteins | sample 1559881 | NCBI WGS metagenome assembly PPYE01 (sample SAMN08240022, study PRJNA423297) | Human gut metagenome, whole genome shotgun sequencing project.
ATAATATACGGAAAAGAAATATTTATTAGAACCTAGGTTAAGTTTTATTTTATGTCGCGATATCATAGAACAACAAGGAAAAAATCTAAGCTTCACTAAAATTATTCAAACATATAAAATGAGATTTTATAACTTAGGAGGTTTTTTATGCTGCTTAATCCGGTAATACTATCAGTTTTAACTATGATAATTCTTTGTTTATTAAAATTAAATGTGATTTTTTCTATGCTCGCAGCAGCCTTGGTAGCTGGGATAACTTCTGGAATTGGAATGCCAGAGACTATGAAGATATTAATAGGAGGTATGGGAGGAAATTCTGAAACAGCACTTAGTTATCTTTTGCTCGGAACCTTGGCAGTAGCTATAAACAGCACAGGAGTAGCCAGTATAATATCGAAAAAAATAGCTGGAATAGTAAGCGGAAGGAAAAGAGTACTTCTTCTTTTAATAGCAGCAGTAGCTTGTTTTTCTCAAAATCTTATACCTGTTCATATAGCTTTTATTCCTATATTGATTCCACCATTGTTGAAATTAATGAATAAATTAAAAGTGGACAGGAGAGCAATGGCGTGTTCACTGACATTTGGGTTAAAAACTCCATATGTGGTTTTACCAGTTGGATTTGGTTTGATATTTCATACAATAGTAAAAGATCAGATATCTGCTAATGGCTACAATATAGAACTTGGAGAAGTATGGAGAGCTACTTGGATATTAGGATTAGCTATGGTTATAGGATTATTTATTGCAATATTTATAACTTATAAAAAAGATAGAGATTATGAAGATCTTCCTTTAAAAGGAATGGAAGAAGTAGAGAGTGAAAAAATGGAAAAAAAGCACTGGGTAACTCTGATTGCTGCACTAACAGCTTTTGGAATACAGCTTTATACAGGTTCGCTTCCATTAGGAGCTCTTGCAGCTCTTGGAATAATGCTGGTTTTTAAAGTGGTAAAATGGAATGAATTGGATAATGTATTAAATGATGGATTACTAATAATGGGATTAATAGCATTTATCATGCTAGTGGCAGCAGGATATGGCAGAGTGATAAGAGAAACAGGAGCTATAGAAACCCTTGTAACAGGAGTAGTAGGAATATGTGGTGGAAGTAAAGCAATAGCATCTCTGGCAATGTTGACAGTAGGTCTTTTTATTACAATGGGAATAGGAACGTCTTTTGGAACTGTACCTATATTAGCAACAATTTATGTTCCCCTCACAATAGAAATGGGATATTCATCAGCAGCAATGATAGTTCTTATTACAGCAGCTTCTATAATAGGAGACGCAGGTTCACCAGCATCAGACTCTACATTAGGGCCGACATCAGGGCTCAATGCTGATGGGCAGCATGAACACATAAGAAATACATGTATGGCAACGTTTATACATTTCTGTATACCATTATTTATAGCAGGATTTATAGGAAGTTTAATATTTTAAAGATAAATACAAAATAACTCAGGAGGCGATTTTTAATGAGATTGGTAATAGGAGACAGAAGACTTACACTTGAAGATCTGATCAATGTCACAAGGAAAGGTTATAAAGTAGAAATATCAGAAGGGGCATATAAAAAAGTAGCAGAAGCTAGAGAGCTTGTAGATAGATACGTAAAAGAAAAAAAGGTATCTTATGGAATAACAACAGGATTTGGAAAATTTTCTGATACAGTTATTTCAGAAGAACAGACAGGACTGCTGCAAAAAAATCTAATAATGAGTCATTCATGTGGAGTGGGAAATCCTATTCCAGTGGATATGGCAAAGGGAATAATGCTTTTGAGAATAGTAAATTTGTCAAAAGGACATTCAGGAGTAAGAAAAATAGTTTTAGATACATTGGTAGATATGCTGAATAAAGATGTAACTCCATTCATACCAGAAAAAGGATCACTGGGAGCTTCAGGAGATTTGGCACCACTATCGCATATGGTGCTGGTAATGCTTGGAATGGGAAAAGCATATGTAAATGGAGAACTTTTAGATGGAGCAGAGGCTATGAAAAAAGCTGGAGTTCCTGTATTGGAAGAACTTTCATCAAAAGAGGGACTGGCACTTATCAATGGAACACAGGTAATGACATCAATTGGAGCACATGTAACATATGATGCAATCAATCTTATGAAACATCTGGATATAGCTGGGGCACTTACTATGGAAGCCTTAAATGGAATAACTTGTGCATTTGATCATAGAGTTCATGAAGTAAGAGGACATCAGGGACAAATAAGAACAGCTGAAAATTTCAGAAATATTCTGAAAGAAAGTAAATGTACAACAAAACAAGGAGAAACGAGAACACAAGATCCATATACACTGAGATGTATACCACAAATACATGGAGCTAGTAAAGATGCACTTGAATTTGTAAGAGAAAAAGTTGAAATAGAGATGGATGCAGTAACTGATAATCCAATAATTTTCTGTGATACAGATGATGTTATTTCAGGAGGAAATTTTCATGGACAGCCTATGGCACTTCCATTTGATTTCTTAGGAATAGCAGTATCAGAGATGGCGAATGTTTCTGAAAGAAGAATAGAAAGACTTGTAAATCCTCATCTTAATTGTGGACTTCCAGCATTTTTAGTTGAGAATGGAGGAGTAAATTCAGGATTTATGATAGTGCAGTACAGTGCAGCTTCTCTTGTATCTGAGAATAAAGTTCTGGCTCATCCAGCTTCTGTAGATTCTATACCTTCATCAGCAAATCAGGAAGATCATGTATCTATGGGAACTATTGCAGCTAGAAAAGCAGGAGAAATACTGAAAAATGCAAGAAAAGTAATAGCTATGGAAATACTGTCAGCTTGTCAGGGAATAGATCTGAAAAAAGTAAATAAGGATCTTGGACTTGGAACTGAAAAAGCATATACAGCAGTAAGAGAAACAGTATCATACTATGACAAAGACAGAGTAATGAATCTGGATATCAATGCAGTGGAAGAATTAATCGAAAGAAATAAGATAGTAGAAAATGTAGAAAAAGTTATAGGGGAATTGAAAATATAGGGGGAATAAAAAATGATAAATAAAGATATATATAATGCAATGACAGTAAAACTTACAGCTCAGGATATACCAATGAAAATGCCTGAGATGGATCCAAAGATAAGAAGAGCTCCAAAGAGAGTAGTACATTTGGAAAAAGATGAAATTGAATTAGCATTGAAAAATGCTTTGAGATATATACCAGAAGAGTATCATGAAATGCTGGCATCAGAATTTTTAAATGAATTGATGGAGCATGGAAGAATATATGGATATAGATTCAGACCAGAGGGAAGAATTTATGGAAAACCTATAGATGAATATACAGGAAGATGTACAGAAGCTAAAGCCATGCAGGTAATGATAGACAATAATTTAGATTTTGAAATAGCACTTTATCCTTATGAGTTGGTTACTTATGGAGAAACAGGACAGGTATGTCAAAACTGGATGCAGTATAGACTTATAAAAAAATATCTTGAAAATCTAACTCAAGATCAAACTTTAGTAGTGGCATCAGGACATCCTACTGGATTATTCAGATCAAATCCATATGCACCAAGAGCTATTATAACTAATGCACTTATGGTAGGAGAATTTGACGATTATGATAACTGGGCAAGAGCAGCAGCTATTGGAGTAGCTAATTATGGACAGATGACAGCTGGAGGATGGATGTACATCGGGCCTCAGGGAATAGTTCATGGAACTTATTCAACTATACTTAATGCTGCAAGACTTTTCTGCGGAGTGCCTAAAGATGGAGACCTTACAGGAAAATTATTTGTTACTTCTGGGCTTGGAGGAATGAGTGGAGCTCAAGGGAAAGCTACTGTAATAGCTAAGGGAGTAGGAATAGTAGCAGAAGTGGATATTTCTAGAATCCATACAAGACTTGAACAGGGATGGGTAGATAAAATAGCCAGAACTCCAGAGGAAGCATTTAATATGGCAAGAGAAAAGCAGGAAGCTAAAGTTCCATATGCAATAGCATTCCATGGGAATATAGTAGATCTTTTAGAATATGCAGATAAAAATAATATACATATAGACCTGCTTTCAGATCAGACATCATGTCATGCTGTATATGATGGCGGATATTGTCCAGCAGGAATAACTTTTGAAGAAAGAACGAGATTGTTGGCAGAGGACAGAGAAACTTTTAATAAACTTATAGATGAAACATTGAGAAGACATTATGAAGTTATTAAAAAACTTACAGCTAAAGGAGTATACTTCTTTGACTATGGAAACAGTTTCCTTAAAGCTATCTACGATATAGGAGTTAAGGAAATATCTAAAAATGGAAGAGATGATAAAGGTGGATTTATATTCCCTTCATATGTAGAGGATATATTAGGACCAGAATTATTTGACTATGGATATGGACCATTCAGATGGGTATGTCTGTCTGGTAAAAAAGATGATTTATTGAAAACTGACCATGCAGCTCTTGAACTTGTAGATCCAGATAGAAGATATCAGGATAGAGACAACTACATGTGGATAAAAGACGCTGACAAAAATGGACTTGTAGTGGGAACACAGGCAAGAATATTCTATCAAGATGCAATGAGCAGAACAAGAGTAGCATTGAAATTCAATGAAATGGTAAGAAATGGAGAGATAGGACCAGTTATGCTGGGAAGAGATCACCATGATGTATCAGGAACTGACTCACCATTTAGAGAGACATCAAATATAAAAGATGGAAGTAATATAATGGCAGATATGGCAACTCAATGTTTTGCAGGAAATGCAGCAAGAGGAATGACTATGATAGCTCTTCATAATGGTGGAGGAGTAGGAATAGGAAAATCTATTAATGGAGGATTTGGAATGGTCCTTGATGGAAGTCATAGAGTAGATGAGATACTGATGCAGGCAATGCCTTGGGATGTAATGGGAGGCGTAGCAAGAAGAGCATGGGCTAGAAATCCACATTCTATAGAAACAGTAATTGAATATAATAATGATAACAAAGGAACAGATCATATTACACTTCCATATATAGCCAATGATGATTTGATTAAAAAACTTGTTGATGGAAAAATAAAATAGGCAAAAATCATACAAGATGGAGGTATAAATGAAGGCAGACTTGATACTATATAATATTGGAACTCTGGTAACTTCCAGAGAATTAGATAAAAAAGATTTTGATAATGGAATGGAAAATATAGAAATATTGAAAGATGCTTATTTAGTTGTAGAGGATGGAAAAATACTTCAAATAGGAACAGGAAAGGTGCCTGAAAGTTTAAAATCAGAATGGACAAAACTTATAGATGCAGAAGGAAAAGTAGTAACTCCTGGGATAATAGATTCACATACCCACCTTGTACATCATGGTTCCAGAGAAAATGAGCTTCCTATGAAATTAAAAGGAGTTCCGTACCTTGAAATACTTAGAAATGGCGGTGGAATTCTCAGCACAGTAAGGGCAACAAGAAAAGCAACAAGGTATGAACTTTTTGATAAGGCCTATGAAGTATTGGACAGAATGCTTTGTTTTGGAGTAACTACAGTGGAAGCCAAAAGTGGATATGGGCTTGATTTGGAAAATGAGATAAAGCAGCTGGAAGTAAATAAGAAACTTGATGAAAAGCATCCAGTTGATATAATTTCTACATTTATGGGAGCTCATGCTATACCAGAAGAATATAAAGGCAATTCACAGGGGTATATGGAAGAACTTTTTAAAATGCTTCCTATAATAAAAGAAAGAAAGCTTGCAGAATTTTGTGATATCTTTTGTGAAGATGAAGTATTCTCAATAGAAGAGAGCAGAAAAATATTAAATGAAGCTAAAAAGCAAGGATTTATGTTGAAAATACATGCTGATGAAATAGTATCTCTAGGTGGAGGAGAATTGGCAGGAGAAGTGGGAGCAGTATCTTCAGAGCATCTCATGGCAGTAAGTGATGAGGGAATAAAAAATCTAAAGGAAAATGGAGTAATTGCTGACATTCTTCCAGCTACATCTTTTAATCTTGGAAAAGCCTATGCACCAGTAAGAAAGATGATAAATGAAGGAGTAAATGTAGCTGTTTCTACTGACTATAATCCAGGATCATGTCCTTGTGAAAATATGCAGCTGGTAATGCAGATATGTTCTTCACAATTGAGAATGACACCAGCAGAAATATTCAAAGCAGTAACTCTCAATGGAGCAAGGGCAGTAAAAAGAGAGGACAATATAGGAAGTCTGGAAAAAGGAAAAAAGGCAGACTTTGTAATATTTGATACAGATAATCTTAATTATATATTCTATAATTTTGGAATAAATCATGTAAAAGATGTATTCAAGGAAGGAAAGCAAGTAGTAAAAAATAAACATGTTTGTTACAAATAAAAAATATTTTTTTAATATTTAATACCTTTAAAACTAAAATTTATCAGTGAATAAAAAAGAAGAATCAAAAACTATTGGTTCTTCTTTTTGTTTTAGTGTAGAATATAGGAAAAGAATAAAAACATATTATCAAGGGGATGATTGTATGCAGATATTTATTTTAATCATAAGCAATATAATTAATTTAATACTGGGTTTTATTCTGCAACCATGGTTGGAACTCTCATTTGGTTCTATCAATGGCAAGGCTATAGGGAGTTATGAAATATTAGAAGCAGAAGTTGAAGCACATCCAGCATTAGGATGGGCTACTGTAGTTATTTATGTTGTAATATTTCTTCTTTTGAATATTCTTTTTTTGAAATGGAGCAGATTAAAATTTTTTAAATATATTAAATATAACTGGCTGGCCTTTGTTATAGGCTTTATCCTTTCTATTGGCGGAAGAATATTTTAATAAAATTAAAGAGAAGAGGTAAACCAAATAATTGATTTAAATCTTCTCTTTTTCAATTCTATAGAGCTATTTTGTATTCATCATAATTTATTGTGATAGCAACTTCTTTAAAAGAGATTTCGTATAAAACAAGCTTCTCTTCAAAGTTATCTATTATCTCTTTGTAGCTAGGTACTTTTTCACAAATAACCTGTTTGAAGTCAGACATAGGAAGATTACTCTTTTTAACTATTCCGCAATTTGTACGTGCAAACTCTTCACTTTCTTTTGGAATAGTTGTAAAAGATACTTTATTATTTTTTTCAAATTCTTTTGTTTTTACTTCATCTTTAAAGGTACCAAAATATAGAATATTTTCATCTGGACAGAAATAAAAACTTACTATTCTAACATTTGGAATATCATTTACGCTTGTAGCCAAGGCAATATCAGATTGCTCCTCCATTATTTTATGAAATTCTTTAAGTAAATCCATTTTTTACCTCCATAAATTATTTTCTCAATAGATCTATTGTTACTTAAGTATACCATTTAAAATCTGACATCAGTATGTCATAGTTTAAAAATAAAAATTCAGGATGTGATAAAATTTGAAAATTGACAGGCTTCTCTCTATTGTTATAGTACTTCTTGAGCAAAATAAAATAAGTGCAACTAAATTAGCTGAAATGTTTGAGGTAACTACCAGAACTATTTACAGAGATATAGAAACAATACAAGCAGCAGGAATCCCCATTGTTACTTATACTGGTATCAATGGAGGTATTGGCATTTTAGAAAAATATAAAATAGATAAAAAATTTTTTACAAAAGAAGATATAACTACTCTTATGACAGGTTTAGGGAGTATATCTTCATCAGTTTCCAATGTTGAATTAACCAAAGTACTTACGAAATTACAAAGCCTTATTCCAGAAGAACATATTCAGGAGATAAAGCTTAAATCAGGGCAGATAATAATTGATCTGACTACATGGAGTGGAAATAAGAAGCTTCAAAGTAATCTCAATAAAATAAAAGAAGGATTAAATGAAAGAAAATATCTTGAATTTCATTACTTAGATGGAAGTGGAAGAAGCTCAAAAAGAAAAGTAGAGCCATACCAGCTTTTATGGAAAGAGGAAAAATGGTATATGAACAGCTACTGTACTTTAAGAAATGATTTTCGTCTTTTTAAATTAGCAAGGATTTCATACTTAAAAGTACTTGATGAAACTTTTACTTTAAGAAAATTTGATATAAAAGATCTGGAAATGAACTGGATAGAAAAAAGAATAATAAATATAAAGCTTCTTGCAGATATCTCTCTTAAAGAAAGAATACTGGAAAGGTGTGAAGAAGACAGAATAACTTATTGTGATGAAAATAAAATGATAGTTGATTTTCCTTTTGTAGATGATGATTTTGACTATGAGGAACTTCTTAGTTTTGGAAATAGATGTGAATGTTTGGAACCAGCAGAAGTAAGGGAAAAACTTATAAAAATGATAAGGGATACAATGAAGATATATGAATAAAAAAATGGAGGAAATCCAACTGTTGAATTTCTCCCCATTTTAATTATGTATCACTATTTTACAGCAATAACTTCTATTTCAACTTTTACATCTTTTGGAAGTCTAGCACATCTCCAAGATATTCAGCATAAACTTCGTTTACAGCTGCGAAATCGTTCATATCTTTAATGAACACTCCAGCTCTTACTACATCTTTGAAAGTATATCCAGCAGCTTCAAGTATAGCTTTGATATTTTCTAGAGATTGTTTAGTTTGAGCTTTTACGCAGTCAGAAACTAAAGTCATTGTTTCAGGAACAAATGGAATTTGTCCAGATACATAAAGAGTTCCGTTAGCTTCAACAGCTTGTGAGTATGGTCCTAAAGCAGCAGGTGCTTTTTCAGTGTGAATTATTTTTTTCATTAATTTTTCCTCCTAGATTTTATATTCTTTTTATAAACTTACCTGATGATTTCATGATAAGTTCATTGTTTCTTATTATTATATTTCCTCTAAGTATAACTGTATCTATTACTGCTGAAAGAGGAAAATTTTCATAACAGCTGTATTTAGCAGCAGTATGCATATTTTCTATCTTTGAATTTTTTTTCTCAAATATTACTATATCAGCATCGCTGCCTTTTGTCAATATACCTTTTTTAGGGAACAATCCAAATATTTTAGCTGGATTTTCACAGGCTGTTTTTAAAAATGTCTCTACAGAAAGCCTTCCATTGATTACTTCATTAAATAATAAAGGGATTCTCTCTTCTACTCCAGGAATTCCATTGGGACACAATTTAAAATCATTTTTTCCTTTTGATTTATCCTCTAAAGTAAAAGAACAATGATCAGTTGCTATGACATCTATTCTGTTGCTGGCTAAAGCTTTTTTTATATATTCTGTATCCTCTTTTTTTCTCAAAGGAGGGCTTAAAATATAGTCAAGTCCATTTTCTTCCATATATTTTTCTTCTGTAAGGAAAAGATATTGAGGACAAGACTCTACAAAAAATCTGACTCCTCTTCTTCTGAAATCTTCAATTATTTCCATTGATTCTTTAGATGAAATATGAACCAGATAAAGCTTTTCAAAACCAGTTATTTCAGCATAAGAGAGAAGCTTATACACTGAACATCCCTCAATAAAATCAGGTCTTGATTCAGCATGATATATAGGAGTGAGCTTATTTTCTTCAGTAAATTTACCTCTTAAAAATTCTATTCCCTTATCATCTTCAGAATGAACACAAACAACCATATCTAATTTTTTTGCATATTCAAACATTCTTAAAACATCATCATCAGTCATCTTATAGGCATATGTCATGTATATTTTCACACTGTTGATGCCTCTTTTTTTCAAATCCTCCATCTGTGAAAATATATCACTGTAGACTTCTTGTACTACTCCATGAAAAGAATAATCTATATTGGAATTTTCAGCATCTTTCATATATTTATTTATCTGATAATCCAGTCCACATCCCTTTGGTCCAAATCCTGGGTGATCTACAATAGTTGTAGTTCCACCAAAAGCTGCTGCTGCACTTCCAGAATAAAAGTCATCAGCTGATATTATTCCTACATCAATATTAAAATGAGTGTGGACATCAACTCCACCAGGAATAATATATTTTCCCTCAGCATCAAATATATTGCTGCAAATATCTTCAGAAATATCTTTATCTATTTTCTTTATTTTTTCATTCTCTATTAAAATATCCAGCTTTTCAATTTTGTTTCCTATTAATATATTTCCATTTTTTATCAACAGCATAAAAATACTCCTTCTTAAAGAAAATAGAATCTATTTTGTTAAATAAGCTTTTAAAATTGCATAATATCCTTCAGTTACATTATATAGACTATCTAATTCTATATATTCATCTATTG
>PPYE01662833.1_pt1 | contig 10201 bp, 8 predicted proteins | sample 1559881 | NCBI WGS metagenome assembly PPYE01 (sample SAMN08240022, study PRJNA423297) | Human gut metagenome, whole genome shotgun sequencing project.
GTATTGAGCAAAGGCTACGTATACGTCAGAAGTCTTATTTTCTTTTTTTCTCTGATATAATTGTATTCCTCCTCTCCTTCCAGACCAAATTTCACTTCACCATTCAGCATCTCTTCTTCCCATTTCTCATAGCTGCCACAGTCTGCCGGATGCATATATACCTGATAAAATTCCTCCCACGTGTAGACACTCTCACTGTTCATTACCAGCTGACTGTTTTCGAAAAAGATGAAATACTGAAACAAAGCCTGATTCGTTTGTCTGAGTTCTGGAAGCTGATCCCGTAACCGGATAATCTGATAACTGCCCGGATACTGAAACGGCTCAAAAAGATTCTTGAACTGATTAACCGAAGAATCTGTCGTGAGTGACTTTCCAAGTGCGACAATCTCATCCATCATAGTATCAACAAGATTTTCGGCATGTTTCATTTCTATCGTTTTTTCTCTGATATCATCCTTGCTGATTGTAGATACAATCTTCAGATAATAAGCACAGCAGATTGTAAGTGGTACCAGCATTACAGCAAAATAAGTAATTAAATAACTTCTCAAAATGTTTTTTCTTTCCGGCTTTCTCGTTCGTTTCATACCTCTTCCTCTATCCGGCAGATCTCCCTAACCCTCACCGGAAAACTCTTTCCCTTTCCTTTTGGGAGTTCTCTCTGAAAACACCCGTAACAGATCACAATTCCGACCTTTAATATATAAATTATATCAGCAAATTTCCCAAACAATCCATGCCGTTATCTGACATATTTCCTTTATATCTGTCGCTTTATCGACATTTTACAACTTCATATTTTGTATTTATTATACTCATTGCACAAAAAATGAAGACACCAAAAAAAGTAATGCCTTCACTTTCAAAATAGTTTCCTGCATCTACTTTCATTTGACTGTTTACGAGGCAGATGGTTTATTGTGTTCTCTTTATTTCCCCTCATGCCAAGCAAGGCGCATAATTGCAGAATGATGTTCTCCCGTCATCCAGTCCATATCGTTGGTAATTCAATCCATAATCTCCAGCTGCCTGGTTTCCCACGCAATCGTCTGTCTTCGGGATTCAGGGGTTTCTTCCTGTTCCATTGTAATATCAATTTCATCATAACCGAAAATATATCCACCCGCACTCCAAATACTGAAATTGCTGTCCGGTCCCGGATCCGCCGCCTCTTCCCGCTGCTCAATCAGCCTATCGTGACGTGCTTTATACTCTTCTTCACATCCATCCTTCAATTTTGTGATAAACACCCAATGACGGATCAGTTCCTTGCATTCACGAATGATTCCAAAATTATGATACATCAGACGCATTTCCTTCCCCGGCGTTGAAATCCATGTCAGAATGTCACACATCTCAGAAACAAATCTTTCCTTTTCTTCTTTTTCCGCTTCACTTAAAAACGTTTCCATTCCCTCTCGGCATTCATAATAAAGAAAAATAAGATTTTCAGCATTCCATATACTGAAATTCCGAATACCGTTCCGGTCAAGAAATGCAGTCAGTTCCGGCCAGAGTTTTCCGAGTGTACGACGATACTTCTCCATCTGCCCCTCTTTGATTTTCATCGCCATTGCATGTCTTTCCATAATTATGGCTCCTCTCTGTCCACTTTCATAACGGATCCCCGCACGACCAGACTGCATGAAATTTTTATTTCATTTTCCTGTGTCTGTTTTTCTTCCCCCTCCAGCTCCGTCAGAAGAATCTCCGCTGCTTTCTTACCTATCTCTCTGAGCGGCAATTTCATTGTCGTCAACGGCGGACTGAAGTACTCTGCCATATCCTGATTATCAAACCCGACAACCGCCAGATCTTTTCCTGCCTTTAATCCATGCTCTTCCAGATAGTCATACACTCCTCCAGCCATCTGATCTGCCATGCAGAAAATTGCAGAAACCCCTGCTTCCAGAAGTTTTCCCGTCATCTGATAACCGGACTCCCTTTTCCATTTTCCATAGCATACGACATCAGGATTAAAAAAGAGTTTTTCTTCATACAATGCTCGCTGATATCCCAGCAGACGTTTCTGCGTATGTATATTATCTTCTTTTCCTGCAATCACACCTATTTTCTGATGTCCCATGGAAATCAGATACCGTGTAATTTCATACCCTCCCCGTTCATCATCTAATACCACTGAAGGTATCGTCCCTGATTTTTCATAAGCATAACTCATCACCGCGGGAAGCGAAAAATCTTCCGGAAAACATCTGATATACCTTTCATGTCCTGCTACATAAATCACTCCATCCACCTGTATCTGCCGGACTTCCTGAAGAGCCGGATTCAGAATTGAATAATATACTTTTTCATCATCAAACCATGCATCACTCCATCTGGAATACAGTCGAAGGTTCTGCACTATGGTGCGGTAACCCATTTTTTCACAGCACTCCATAATACCATCTACAACTCCTGCCGTACTGAACTGTACAAGATCTTCCACAATAATTCCGATCATTCGTGTTTTCTGTATCCGGAGACCTCTGGCAATATAATTAGGCTGATATCCCCTCTTTCTGACAACTTCCAGAACTCTTTTTTTCGTCTCTTCCCCTACATTCGCCCTTCCGTTCAAAATATTGGAAACCGTTGTAGGTGAAACATTGCATTCTCTGGCTATCTCTTTAATCGTAACCATTTTTATTTCTCCTGTTCTTTGATCGTGCTGAAAGAAAATATCATATTTTCTGCATACACCTTTTTTAATTATATCATACATTGTCTCCATTGTCTCCGACCACATTCCATATTCCTACTGTATTCCAAACAGTATTCTTATCAATCCCCCCATTCCATCTGAACTTTCACCCTGCACAGCTCCGGATCAAGACTCTGACACACGCTCATGTCAAATCGTGGTCTTCCCTCAATGTCAAAGTGCACTCTTCGTATCCCATCACAGCGTATCACATGATCCAGGGCATCCTCTGCATGATACGCAATCATCAGTTCTCCCTGTTCATCCGTATAAAACGAATGATGTCCGGGGCCGTACTCTCCTTCCACAGAATAAAACGACAGAACCGGTGTCTCTGATTTTTTCCAGTTTTCCACGCAGAGCAGATCCGCATCATCATCCGCCGTCAGAAGTCCCACTGCATACGTATACGAATTGGCGGATCCGCCGGAATACCCGAGATAAACCCTGTGATCCTTCACAAATCCGTGAGGCCCTTCGTTGTTGATTGTGCCGCTGACATTCTCCCATCCATACAGCGGTCTGGAAAGCAGGACAGGATCACTTGTCAACTGCCATGGTCTGTTTTCATCAATTTCTGCAATATAAAGCATGGATCCTGTGTCCTTCGGTGTCCCGATATGTTCTCTGTAAGACCATACCATATAAGATGCCCTCGCGGTTTTCAGATACGTCATATCCAGAGTGATTCCCGTTTCTCCAAGAAAACTTCCGTCTTTTTTCCTTACTCTGACCGGTTCCTCCCAGTCTTCCGGATTCAGGATTTCCCCTCCTTTTTTCAGCTTCATCATATGACACTGCGGTCCCCATACTTTTCCGCTCACAGCAAACAGAATGTAAAGTTCACCCCCTATGACATGAAATTCCGGCGCCCAGAATGTCTGCATGAAATCCTTTTCCTCATCGAGATCCAGAATAATTGTCTGAGGAGTTTCCTCCGCAAAAAGCTCTGCCACACTGTCCGCCTTTCTTACATACAGAGCTATATCATCTTCATTGTCATTTGTTGCAATAAAATACCAGCTTCCTTCCCAGAAAAAGAGCACAGGATCTCCATAGCCAACGGCCAGAGGAAATTTGTATCCCTCTTCATACACGGTTCCTGTTATTTCGCAGTTCCCGTATCCTCTCTTCTCTGTATCCGGAAGATCCCATTTTATTTTTTTTGCACATACGGAACCATCAGAATACACAGCCTGTGCCTGTACCGAATTCAGGTCCTCCACATGTCCCACCTTTACCTTATCCGGCACCAGAGTTTTCGTGTGAACCACCGGTTTCCATCTCGATTCTGCCCTGGCACAGACATCAGAACGTATCTCCAGTATGTTGCCTGCTTCTGCTCCTTCCGGTTTCTGAAACCACCGGAATGGTTTTTTCTCGCAGAAAGATTGCTTTCCGCATACCGTCTGATTTTTCCACAGATTTTCCACTTCTGCCTGATACCATTTTTCTTCTTGATCCTTCCAGAACAGTTCATACCTTTTCTTCTCTTCCTTCCAGGTACACTGAACAACTTCTACCGGAGTATCCGCAACCAGATGGACACACGCCTTCTGTTCAAAGGAAATCAGGTCTTCCGTATACCAGAAAAGAACATCTGCTCCGGACTCATATTCCTGTGTTCCGTTTTCCTGTACCCTAACTGCCGCAATTCCATATCCTTCTTCTGTCTCAAACATCCATGGTTCCTTTACCCCTCTCGGTGCCAGGGTATTGTCCGGCAGAATTTCCGCCTCCGCAAACAGTATTCCGTAATTTTTATTCAGTGCGGTATAACATACCCCATCATGGCTGACAGCCATATGGACGCTCCGCGCCAGTCCATCCGGATAGGAATCCGCAAGAACTTTTCTTGTGTACACCATCAGATATGCGCTCTGCTCTTTTACTTCTACCATGTTCGATCTCCTTCTCAGCTCTCTGCTGTGATTATAAAATTTTCCGTACTATATTTCTCTCTGCTGTATAAGGTCTGCTTTCGGAAAAGACCGATAGATCTGATTTTTCCTTTTTCTTTCCTCTTCCGGCATTTTTTCAATTTCTTCAATCTCGTAATATCCAAAAGTACTGTGAAAACGCATGGACGGCTCCGCCTCCACAAAAGTACACCAAGGCAACCAATGGTACTGACTTCTCATCTTCTGTGTATAAATACCACCGCTTTCATGTCCAAGCCCCGGCATGCAGTATCCACAACTTCCATCGATATCATTTGCCTGTCTTGTATTTCTGTAAATAAAACGGGAGAATTCCAGATAGTGAGGATCGTCAGTCAAAAGATACAGACGATAATATACATATGCACAGGCAGCCATGTATACATCCGCACCACCTCCAATGGTAATGATACTCTGTCCACTGATCGAATATCTGGCAAACGGATGCCTTTTCCACGGAACGGCTACCGGAAATTTCCACATATAAGTCCAGGTTTCCGTATAATCCGCAGCCTCCTGTGCAGCTTCCAGCCATTTTTTCTTTCCCGTCAGATCATAAAGCGCCAGAAAACCAAACAACGCGTAAATTCCCGCCTCTTTGTCCTGTACATCTGCATTGTCACAGGTTCCTCCACGATATTCCATCGTCGGGCACAGCTCCCGCGCCGACCACTCTCCTGCCTTTTCAGCCGCTCTGCGGTACTTTTCTTCTCCCGTAATCAGATACATCTGAACTAGAAATCTTATCACACTCGGTGTATTGGAGCCTGACTTCATCCTCACAGAGCCATCCCCATAGTAAGCTCTGTAATAACTTCCATCCTCATTTTGTGCCCGAACCAACCAATCTGCCGTACGACGGCAGAAACTCAGCCAGTCATGTTTCTCTTCTCCGATATTTCTCATATATACATAGGCATCAGCGATCGCTTCCATCCCGTCGGCTATCATTCTCAGATAATACGGATATGGTTCAAACCCATTGATATTCGGATTATAGCACATTCCAGGAAGACCACATTCTGTCTGTTCTGTGTGCGTCCAGAATTCCAGTATTCCCAATCCCTTTTCTTCCGCCTCTCTCAAATGTTCTTCTTTACCGTAACGCAGCAGAAGATATCCGATTCCCGGCTGCTGTCCAACAAAACCGAATTGAAAGGATACTGACGATATATCCATATTCGGAAGCTGGCATGCAAAAGGAAGTCCATAGGCTTTTCCGTATTTTCCGGTATACCTCAGGAAGATTTGCATACAGTTATGGTAATGCTTTTCATTATCTACAGAAAACAGCTGATCTGACATTCTCACGCACGTAAGCCGCCAGATATATTTCATCATTTCACCGTAATTCTTTCTGCAAGCCGGTGTAATCACGATAGAATACGCCTGTTCAAACCCTTCACGAACGGGATGGTTCATACGTTTAAAGTCCATCGGCTGATTCTGAAAATCCAGACCGGCATAATGACTTTTTCCTGGTATCTGACCTTCTGCTCCCGGATATACATAGTCGGTAAACAGTCCTTTCTGACAGACTGCATTCGGCGTTCGCACCGCAAATCCATAATACATATAATTCAGGGTCTGTTCCGAAGGCCTGCTCATTCCGATAGAACCAATTGTAAAATTTTCATCCACGTAATTTTCTGACTGTTCCACTTCAAGAGTCCGCATCTTAATATCCGCATGTCTTCGGGCAACGGCTATCGTTTCCCCTGATTTCTGATTCTGCATCGCAAAAACAGGAAGAGCAAATTTGGTTTCCAGCTGCCAGAAATATTCCTGACTCAGATCTTTCCCGATCAGCTCTTCCGGTGCAAACTGATTTTGTCTGTACCATGCGCCCGGCGCAAAGCAGTCATACTGTTCCGGATCCTCTGATTCCATAAGTTTCAGAGAAAACCGAGTGGAAAATCCGAGGTCACTTCCCTTTTTCAGCACCTGTACTTTCCGTTTCATCCAGAAACCTGAATTGTCCACCCCATAAAAATCTTCAAACCGAAAACTGCTCCCAGACGGAAGTTCCAGTATTCCTTCTGCCAGAATCTTATCCTCTGTTCTGCGAACTGCATGATATGCACCGCTGTAATCCACATTAATCGCTGTATTGGTTTTTACTGTGACAAACAAAGGCATCAAGTTGCAGTATAACACCTGTCCGTTCTTTCTGATTTCCAACCCCCCGTCCCTGAACTCCATCCGGTACTTCTGATATTCCAACCGCATAAACTTCCCCCCTGTCTCAACTTTTTTTCATCGTCTCCAGAACAATCTGCGCCTGAATCCTTGACAGATAGTCATTGGGATGATTCAGAAGATTTCCGGTCAGATCAATGTATCGCTTCTTTTTCATGATATTCTTCTGCACCGTCTGAATATCTGCCAGCGCAATTCCTTTTCCGCACAGTTCTCTCAGAGCCTCCCCCTGCTCTTCCTGATATCCGAAGAAGTAAAAAGGAGGCGTGTGCAGTATCGGGTTCGGCAGTGAAGTAGCCATCAGCAGAATTTCTGTTTCTGAATTCTGTGTTCTCACCATTTCTATCAGCTGTCTTGTCTTTTCACGGTATTCTGCCCCCCGGCATCTGTCATTCATCCCAAACCCCAGAATTACCAGATCCGGATGATACCGGCACACTCTTTCTTCCGCATTCTGCACTGCCCAGTCAGTATCCATTCCGGAAACCGAGGTGTTATAAAATTCTGTCTGCACACCATATTCGATTTCTATTCCCTGTTTTACAAGTTCCGGCCAGATCGGCTGCCCCGGATTCAGACCGTACATCCCGCTGCAGTCATAGCCGCAGGAAATGCTGTCGCCAAAAAGCACCAGCCTTACAGGCAGTTTTTTTCTGAACCTTTCTTCCAGTCCGGGGAGCTGTTCCAGCTGTCTTTCCGGTATTTCATATGTCCACTGTTCCTCTGTCAGATACGTAACCGTCACCTGACATTCAGTCACATAAGAAGGTGCCCCAACGGCAGCAAGGCTTACGTAGCTGCCCTCCTCCGTCTGTACCGGTCCGAAACCCAGCGGTTCTTTTCGTTCTTCCATTTCTCTGACAGCCTCTTCTCTGGTGTCAAAATAAAACTTCTTCCAGTCGGCAAAGGGAATTTCACTGTCTGCTGTTCTTATCAGATAATCCTCTTCCACAACATAATCTTTCCCTTCCAGATACGTTTTTGCCCCGTCATAGCTTTCCACCCTGAGTACCTTTGACGGATGAAACAGAAAACGTGCACGGCAGATTCCCTCTTCCAAAACCATTGCAAAGGTCTCCCGATACAGTTTTTCTCCCTTCCAGACCGGTTGTATCATCTCCTGTAAATTGTTATTCACAGTTTCCCTCCTCTCGCTTTGTTTAACGTTTTACTTATAAATGGATTATACGTTTTCTTTCTATTTCCGTCAATATCCCGGAATTAATTCTGCAACACATCATATAATTTTCTATTTTACGCACAAAAACACTCCTTTCTTTTGTAACTTATGAACATGGAGCATCTTTCCAGTTAATCGTTTTATTTCTGTATCTTCATCAGAATCTATCACCGGAAATGTTCCAAAGGACATTCCCCGCCGGTAAACGATCGCCAGAATCCCGGTCAGACACGGAACCTTTCTTGTCGCTGGATCGGATAGGGGAGATCTGACTCTCCCCTTCCACACCACGTAGCGTACCGTTCGGTACTACGCGGTTCAATAGTTTACACGTACTTTCAGATAGTGGGCAGCTTTCTTCCATTGTTTCCAATACACTGCACGGATTCTGTGGCGAAGCCATTCGTCCGTGGTCTCCATCAGGCTTTTCATATCCGCCAGCCGATAATAGTTTATCCACCCTGTCGTATATCTCCTGAGTTTTTCTTCTCTCTCCGGGTTGCTCCACTTGTTCCCCCTTACTGTCAATTCTCTGAGATGGTTCTTCATCTTCCTGATTGACTTAGGGTGTACCCGCATACGGCATTTCCCTTTGTTTCGGTAAAATCCTATTGTTCCGTCCTTCCCGGGACATCTATAGCTGTTCCGGTACTATGACATCTGCTGACTTCTCATGGCAAGCTTTACTCCATGGCTACGAATGTTTTATCGTCTTTGTCATGTCCATGAGACCTCCCCGGGTACTCACACGCTCTTTCCCACTTATACCTGCCCCGTCTACTGTTGGCGTTCCGTGCAGTTATTGGACTTTGGTTTGTTTGGCAACCTCATCCACGCTTCTCAGCCTATCCGGGCAACTTTTACAGGCCAGTGATTTGCCTCCGGCTTCCTTCAGACCCCACCTCACGATGACGCCCTTGCCATTGGCTGCACCCTTCCCACTGCCGGGCGGGTCAGGGACTTTCACCCGTTAGAACGTGTGCCCGCCGGGCACACCAAAAACAGCTGCCAATGCATTCACGCATCAGCAGCTGCCGATTTAAGTTCTGTGTATTATTTATTTGACTGTTTCTCCTGATCCTTGATCCTGTAATAGTCTTCCATATCCAGGGTCAGATCCACATGAGTATCAGGCTTTGATTTTCGGTTGCTCAAGAGGCACACAGTCTCCACATGTGTTGACACTAACATCGGAACACACACCCTTTACCTCGTCACTTATATCGGAACACATTTTTTTCACTTTGTCTCCAATACTTGATGACTTTCCGAATCTCTCTTTTGCGTTTCCAATTTCATTTTTAAATCCTGTTTTATATATGAAAGTAATTTTATAGGGATCCTTGTTTCCATCTTCATCTAGTCCACCGACTATTACTTTTTCAATTATACTCTCGAATATTCCTCTGTCAAATTCTTCAAGCACTTCATTATGAGATAATGCTTTTTTAAAGTCTGAAAGCCTCCTTTGCAATAAACTTTTTTCATTTGACTGTTGCCGTAAATACTCTACCTTTGCTCTTATATTTGTCAGTTCAGTTTTCAGTTCTACATCCGTTTCCTCATAAATATCCTGTTCAATAATACCTTTCAGATAATTATCAAGTAGCTTCTTTCTTTTTAGAGAAACCTTTTCAATGCTTTTCTCCAACTTATGCAACTGATCTTCAACCGAATTTTCTCCAAGTGCTTTCTCGGTTCGCTTCAAAAATTCTTCTAGAACATCTTTATTATCATTACACAGCATCCTATAAGACTCAATAAATGCTTCTTCTATAACCTGCTCTGGAATACCTTTGCTATCCGGGCAAAATCTCTTCCCCTCTTTTGTTGACTTAACGCACTGCCATATCGTCTTTTTATACTTAGAGCTACTGTGCCATCGCCTACGAGAAAGATTGGAGCCACAGAATCCGCATTCTACCATACAGCTAAATGCAAACTGCCGGCTGAACTTTTCACGCTTTCCTGGAGCAACATTATGTTTCCGGTTTCCATTTCTCCGATTCCGCATTTCCTGTGCCCGTTCAAATTGTTCCTCTGTAATGATTGGTTCGTGATGATCATGTATATAATACCGATCTTCCTCTCCAAGGTTTTCTAAGCGTCTTTTTGAAATCGGATCAACCGTAAAGGTTTTTCCAAGTAAAATATCTCCCTTATATTTTTCATTAT
>PPYE01108656.1_pt1 | contig 10199 bp, 10 predicted proteins | sample 1559881 | NCBI WGS metagenome assembly PPYE01 (sample SAMN08240022, study PRJNA423297) | Human gut metagenome, whole genome shotgun sequencing project.
ATGATGTGAATGCCAAAAGTAGCTTTTAAAAAGTGCTCGTGGCAATCATATAAATCAACTTGTTCTTTGAAAACTGAATAAATCTATGTTTTTCATCTGTATGATGTAAAAATGAGGGCTTTATCCCTCATATGCCATCTCAAAGGTTCTGCATTTTAGCTTCCCTTGAGTAAACCTTAACAGTTTACTGACATTTAGGGCAGCAACTTTAAAGCCGAAGAACTGTTTTGTTCTCAGCTTTCCTCTGACTGGCATTTTATCTACCAGATATTTGTTTCTGATGATGGAAGGTACTGTTTCAACGCCATTCCTAATACGACCAATCAGCTCCCTGGTGTCAGCATCCATTATCTCCGATGATTCCAAGATTCGTCGTCTTGACTTTAAGGGGATAAGCAGTGTTGCTGTTCTGGTCCTAAGGTCTGGATTGCATTCGCCTTGGTATGGACAACCCTCGCACTGATGACGATGAAATGATACTCTTATTGAGTCTGTCTGCCAAATATAGAAACCACTTTTTGGAACATTGCCGTTTGGACAACTATTAACGGTTTTAGTATCTTCGTCAATGTCAAACTTGCCATAAATTTCTCTTGGCTTGCGTCCTAAAAGCCCTGTTGTTAGAAGACCGATATTTTTATCTGCAGCAAGCTGCTGATTTTCTTCAGATGCATAGGCTCCATCAGTAATAAGTGCTACAGTTTCATCATAAGTATCAGAATTCTCAATGTACTCTTTAATAAAAGAGGCATCACTTCTGGTATTAACATCATACTGATAGTCAGTAACAATAGACCCCTTTTCGTCTACGGTCTCAACAATGTTTGCACTATAGCCCTTATAAGATTTGCCGGCCTTAAACCTGTAAGTAGCATCTGGGTCAGAAGGATTCTGGAGCATATCAGGTGTCATACCATCTTCCTTGGTTTTGGGAATTCGTTTGCCATCGCCATCATCCTTGGTCTGTTCACCTATAGCTCTTAATAGCAGCTGATATTCATCTGTGTTTTCGTATTCTTCCTTACATTTAGGAAGAAGGTTAATTGCATCATCAATTAGCTTCTGGAGTTTATCGTTATTGGATGTACTCTGATCATGATAAACAACACGGTTTCTGTTGTTTGGGTTTTCATATTCCATTAGGTTATCAATGAGATCGTAGCGACCATCGTGAGATAATTCTCTAACAAGATTTGCGATACATGTATACAAAAGCTCAACACGTCCCATCTGACGAATATTTGAACCTATCATCATGCTATCCATTCTTTTTATAGATGGATCAATCTCCATGAACTTAAGGATGTGTTCTGACAGAGATGTGATACAATCATGGATGAGATCTACTCCGGTAGTGAGTTCATAGGCAGCATTTCTTTCACGGAATCTGCTGAATGTACGGTCGCTTAAAGGCTGATCTTCGTAGCTTGTTGTGTGAAGAGCGTATTGATATCTGAAATCAAACTCACACTCTTCAATTATCTCATCATCAGTAAGACCGTTAAGTTCCTTAAGAATAAGAGCACCAACAATTACATTCACCGGTGCATTTGGTCTAGAGTTTCGTTTTTCACTGTAGAGAGGTGCAAACATCATCTCGTCAATGTTAGAGAAAATAATCTCGGAAAACGGCTTTGCCCAGGACTTATCAAGTATTCGCTGTTTACGCTCTGACAAGAATCCAAGCGAATCAAAAAGGGATAACTGTTGATAATTATTAAGCACGAAAGACATTGTAAAACCTCGTAAAAATAGATGTTCTTGATACTTCTATTTTACCAAAATCCAGTGTTTAAACATAGCTTTATTCAGTTTTCAAGGAACTAAAAACTAGGTGTGGGCTATACTTTTGACACCCACATCATTATCAATGAAACGGATCAAAAGCTCTGTTCTTTCATGAGTGAAAGTCTATATACACGTCTGCCGGTTTCTTCATAATGCTGATCCAGAAGATCACAGGTTGTCTGGAGATCGTTAATCCGGATGGCCTCCAACAGACATTGGTGTGTCCATACTGCAGCGCTTCCGTTATGAGAGGTATTTTGATCCGGTGTGTTTGCTTCTAAGCATTTGGCATTCTGAAGCGTTTCAGCATCTCCGCTTAACTGTCCAAAGCGATTAGCATTTTGAACCGAGAGGAACATGGCACCATTCAGTGGACTCAGCAGCTCCCACATTTTGGTCAGTCGGTTAAGCTGGGCAGAACGAATGATCTGCAGGTGGAATGTCTCATCTGCACGAACAGCCTTCATAGTATTGCCTTCGAGAATAGCCTTTCGAAATTCTTCAATATTGGCTTCCATTATCATAAGACTATAATCACTGAGGAGGCAGTTGCTTTTCTGGATCGCCAGTTTTTCAAGGCTGCCGCGCAGAAAAAAGACTTCATAAGCGTCTTGTGGAGAAAGCAGTGCGACTGTACATCCTTTGTTAGGACAGTAATCGACTAAACCTTCGACAGCAAGCTGTCGGAGCGCTTCGCGCACAGGACCTCGGCTGAGTCCGAATTTCCTGGCAATTTCAGCCTCTACCAGTTTTTCCTGAGGCTGAAGGATCCCATTGATGATCTGCTCCCGCAGAGATTCAAGAACAATTTCTGATGTAGTAGTATTTGATGTTTTTCGTTGTTTCTGCATATTTACCTCATAAATTTTCAGAATAAGTATCCGGTTTCAATAGGTGCGCTTGGTTCGTAGTAGAACATACCGCCAATTTTTCGCATGTTTCATTTCCTTACTAATTTAATAGAAAAGATTGCACGGATGTCTTTTGTCCGTTAGCAAAAAACTTATTATAATTATAGTGGATTGTTAACAAAAACGAAAGCACTATTTTTCCCACTGTTAACATTGAACCGAAATTGTTGACAATCATATTTGCCTGGACTATACTTGTTTTATCAAGAGTAGCTCAAAAATTCTGCATTGTCATAAAAAAAGTAATCCTAAAGGGGAATAGGAGGCAACGCAGTAATTGATGGATGTCGGACTGTCTGGTTTCCGAATAGTCCGATTTTCAGCAGAGAAAAATAATTATAGTAGGAAGGAGAGAACTTATGAGACTTACAAATTTGACCTGGCCGAAAGCTCAGGAATATTTTGAAAAAAACGATATGGTACTTATTTCTATCGGCAGTATTGAGTGTCACGGCCGTCACATGCCGCTTGGAACCGACACACTGATTCCAGAGCATTTGTTGGAGAAAATCGAGAAGAAGAGTGATGTTTTGATTGCTCCGACCATTCCATATGGTTCCTGCCAGTGTTTAGCTCCATATCCGGGTACAATTGATATTGACAATGAGGTACTCTATCAGTTTTGTCGTCAGATTTTTCTGAGCTTGTATCGTCACGGCGCAAGAAAATTCGTTTTCCTGAACGGACATGGCGGAAACATCAAGATGATTGAACGTCTTGGCATGGAATTCGAAGATAAGGGCTGTCTGGTGGCTATGCTTAACTGGTGGCTGATGGCATGGGATATGAACCCGGCGTGGAAAGGTGGCCACGGCGGTGGTGAGGAAACAGCTGCGATTCTTGGAATTGATCCGTCTTTAGTTGATAAGAGTGAGATAGGTGGTGAACTCCAGTTTAAGCACCTGTCTGATAATCTGAAGACAACCGGTTTCCGTTCTGTTGAGTTCAAGGGAGTTAACATTGATATTATACGCAATACTCCGCATGTAACAGACAGCGGCTGGATCGGACCGGATCATCCGAGTACCGCTACAGAAGAGTGGGGCAAAGAGATGCTTGAGACCACAGCAAACTATATTGTCGATTTCATGGAAGAATTCAAGAAAGTAAAACTTTCATAAAGAGGTGTCATAATGGATAAAAAAACAACGTTGGAAATGATTGCAGCAATTTCAAATGCAAACGGTACATCCGGTTTCGAAGATGAAGTGGTTGCAGCGATTCGTCCTTACGCAGAAGGACTCGGAGAAATTACAGAAGATCGCATGCGCAACCTGTATATCCGCCGTAAAGAAAATAACGGCAAACGTCCGGTTGTTCAGCTTGACGCACATAGTGATGAGGTTGGTTTTATGGTGCAGGCTATCTGCCCGAACGGAACTCTCCGCATCATTCAGATCGGAGGTTGGGTTAACCACAATATTCCGGCTCATAAAGTCTTGGTTCGCAACCGGTTCGGAGAATATATTCCGGGGCTTACTGCCAGCAAGCCTCCGCATTTCATGACAGAGCAGGAGCGTAAAGCACCTCTGGATATGAAAGATATCACGGTAGATGTTGGCGCTGTTTCTAAAGAAGAGGCGGTTGAAAAGTTCGGCATTCGTATCGGTGAACCCGTAGTGCCGGATGTGACATTTACATATTCAGAAACCACAGATCTGATGGTGGGCAAGAGCTTTGACTGCCGTCTGGGATGTGCGGCAATTCTTAAGACCATGCATACCCTGGCTGGTCAGGAGCTGAATGTGGATATTGTTGGCGCTTGTGCAGCACAGGAAGAAGTTGGTGTACGCGGTGCCACTGTGACAGCACAGGTAATTAAGCCGGATATCGCAATTGTTTTTGAAGGCTGCCCGGCAGATGATACCTGCGTTGAGTCGTATATGGTTCAGACAGCTATCAAGCAAGGACCGATGCTACGTCACATTGATGCCCGTATGATCACCAATCCGCACTACCAGAGATATGCGCTTGATTTAGCAGAAAAACTTGGCATCCCGGTTCAGGATTCAGTTCGCAGTTCCGGTTCAACCAATGGTGCGGCTATACATCTGACTGAAAAAGCAGTTCCGGTCATCGTTATCGGTGTTCCGGTTCGCTATGCGCACACACATTACGGAATTTCAGCTTATAGCGACTTTGATAACGCTGTTAAGCTGGCATGCGAAATTCTTAAAAGACTTGACGAAGAGCAGGTTATGAGTTTTTAAATATAATACATTAAAAAAATTCTGGATTTTATGCAGGAGCTGAGATGAGCAGAAACTGCATAAAATCCATTTTTTTATCTTCGTTAAAAAGATTTCGGGTGAGATAACACCTACCGTTGCTCTGTCCCCAATGTGGTCAACCTTTGTCACCCCTTATTTTGGGATGTAAATCAGAGAAAAGGCAGGAAATGAATTATTCCTGATCAAGTATGGACTGAATTTGTTTCATTAATTGCTCGTAGTTTGATTGATCATCGATTCCGCCCATGAAAGGTTCGCCAACGATATTTCCGTCTTTATCTACGAGAACTGTTGTCGGGAATGCCATAATGTTTCCTGCATATTTTCCAACTGTTGAATCGGAATCGAAAGTCAGGTTTTTGTAGGAAGCTCCCTTGGCCTTCAGGATTTCTTTCGCTTCTTTGATACCATCCTGATTATCATCTAATGTATCTGTATTGATACCAACAACTTCACCGCCCATTTTCTTAATTGTATCATTTAATTCATTCAGTTTAGAAAGTTCTTCAACGCAAGGCTTGCATCCACTGAACCAGAAGTTTACAACCGTAACTTTATTTTTGGCGAAAAGGCTTTCATCTACATCGTTACCATCCAGGTCTTTCCCTTTGAAACCGTGAAACACACCTGTAGAGTCATCTGTGCCGGAGGAACTACTGCCGGAAGGATCAGCTGCGGCAATTTCTTTTTCAAGTTTTGCAATTTCTTCTTCAATACCGCGGATCGTTTCAATGTCTTTACTCAGAGTAGCATATTCTTCTTCGGAGAAAGAATCTTTGTTTGATTCTATTATATTTGCAAGAAAGTCCGCATAGTTTTCATTCTTGGTATCATCGTCAATATTCTTGCTCATAAAGCCAAATGCTTTGTCCCACACATCTTTGTGATCTGCAAAGATCTGGTTTTCCTGTTGGTAAAGGTCATTCAGCTTTTCATTCAGATCACCCGAACTGCTTGAATCTGTTGTGGAAGTATCTTCCTGCTTTGAGCTTTCAGTTGTTGCGGAACCGGATGAAGTTTTGCAACCTGTGAATGCAAAAAGAATGAAAACGGCAAGAGATGCCGCAATTACTTTTTTTAATTTCATTGAGTTTGTTCTACTTGTTTTGTTTTTCATGATTTTTAATCTCCTTTTGAATATCATTTGATTCATTTTTGCTTATTTATTGTCAGCCTGTTTCTTGTTTGAAAATCCGTAATGATAGCAGATCGCATTTGTCGGACAGGCTTTCATACATGCTCCACATCGGATACATTCCGGGTGATCCGGTGTGTCTACTACATTTACATCCATTTTGCAGGCATGGCTGCATTTTTGACAGTTAACACATTTTTCAGGATCCACCTTAATCTTAAGTAATGATATTTTGTTAAACAGCGAGTAGATGGCACCAAGCGGGCAAATCCACTTACAGAATGGGCGGTAAAACAAAATGCTTAAGATAATTACAAATACAAGGATTGTAAACTTAAACGTAAATAAGTGTCCGAGTGCCGCGCGGATTCCCGAATTAACAAGTGCCAGTGGAATTGCACCTTCAAGTACGCCTTGTGGACATATGTATTTGCAGAAGAATGGATCGCCCATCCCCAGCGAATTAGTCACAAATGCCGGAAGCAGTATAACAAAAACGGCCAGAACCGCGTATTTCAGATACCGCAGGGGTTTTAGTTTTGCAGTAGACAGTTTCTTACCCGGAATTTTATGCAACAGATCCTGAAACCATCCAAACGGACAGAGAAAACCGCAGATAAATCGTCCTAACAGAACTCCCAGCAAGATAAAGAATCCGGTGATGTAGTAGGTGAACTTGAATTTTGATGAACCGACTACAGCCTGGAAAGCTCCAATCGGACAGGCACCTGTGGCAGCCGGGCAAGAGTAACAGTTCAGTCCGGGTACACATATTGTTTTTACCTTTCCCTGATAAATTTTCCCTTTAAACAGATTCGGAATATGAAGATTGGTCAGCAGTGTTGCAGCTGCCTGAAACCATCCGCGGAAACGAACCAGGAAGTTCTTGTTTGATTTTAATTTCTTATCCAATTCCGACACACTCCATACATAATTTTATTGCCTTACTGAGTACAGTTGCAGCTTCTCCACGGTAAATCCCAACAAGGAAAAATACAAGACCGGCTGCAAGTAAAAAAATTTGTGTTGCTTTTTCTGATTTCATTAAGATACCACTTGTTACTGTAAATAGTAACTGCTCCTTTCAATGTTATTGCTCAAAGTCGGCTTATTGACCGTTCAGTGACTACATTATATAATATGGGATGTAAATTTCCTGTTAAGAAAATGGAGAAAAGTAAATTGAGATTATTAGTTGTTGAAGATGAAAAGAAATTATGTGATATGATCGCGAAAAGTCTGCATCTGGCAGGTTATGAGGTGGACATATGTAATGACGGAGAGCAGGCACTGGAGATGATCTATGCGGAACTGTATGACCTGATCGTGCTTGATCTTAACCTGCCCGGGGTGGATGGGATGGAGATCCTTCGGGAACTTCGCAAAGAAAATGAAGAGACAAAAGTATTGATCCTGTCTGCGAGAAGTCAGATCGCAGATAAGGTTGAAGGATTGGATTCCGGTGCAAATGATTATATGGAAAAACCATTTCACCTGCAGGAGCTGGAAGCGCGCGTGAGAAGCCTGACAAGAAGAAAATTTATACAAAAAAATATCTGTCTGGAATGCGGAAAACTTCGATTTGATACGAGAGAAAGGGTTGCATATGCAGACGATAACCCGGTTGCGTTGACAAGAAAAGAAAATGGGATTTTGGAATATCTCCTTTTAAATCAGGGAAGACCGGTCAGTCAGGAAGAACTGATCGAGCATGTCTGGGATTCTTCTGTGGACAGTTTTAGCGGTTCCATCCGAGTGCATATGTCTTCTTTGAGAAAAAAACTGAAAGCAGGACTCGGATATGATCCAATCGTGAACAAAATCGGTGAAGGTTATAAGATAGGGGGTCATAGCAAAGCATGAAGAAAATATCACTCCAGTGGAAATTAACACTTCTCACAACAGTGTTGATCACCATATTATGCGGATGTCTTACCTTTTTCTTATATAAAAACGGAGTCTATTATTTCGATACGCTTCAGGAGTCTATCACGGATCAGGGCACAGAGCCGGAATCGGTGTACATTGATATTCCGGATAATGAGTGGGATGACTTTGTGGCACAGTTTTCCATGAAGGTTTATAACTCCAAATCAGATTATAGAAGCAGAAGCCTTCTGATTACTGCTATTGTAGCGCTGTTTGGCGGCGCAGCGACTTATTTTATCAGTGGACGGGCATTGAAACCACTCAGGAAATTTTCAGAGACAGTGGAAAAAGTTCAGGCACAGAATCTGAAAGATTATACGATCGAAGAGAATAAGATTGCAGAGCTGGACAGACTTCGCATATCTTACAATAAGATGCTTATACGGCTTTCAGAATCATTCGAGACGCAGCGCCAGTTTACGGGAAATGCAGCACATGAGTTACGTACTCCACTGGCTTTAATCCAGGCACAACTGGATCTATACCATACAACAGAACATCCGGAGAGTACCGCAGTGGCAGAAGAGACAATTCAGATGGTAACGGAGCAGAATGAACGTCTTAGCAAGTTGGTCCGAACGCTTTTGGATATGAGCGAATTACAGACCGTATCGCGAAATGACAGAATTGAGCTCCATAGTCTGATTGAGGAAGTGCTGACAGATCTGGAACCGCTGGCACAGGAAAAAAAGGTTGAACTGATACAGAAGTCACAGGGAGCAGGAGCAAAGGCAGATGAAGAATTGTTTTTGACAGGGAGTGATATTCTGATTTACAGAATGCTATATAATCTTGTGGAAAATGCGATTAAATATAATCGGGAAAATGGATCCGTTACGGTATCGGCAATAAGGGAGAAGAACGAAGTTGTTCTGACGGTTTCGGATACAGGAAATGGAATTGATGAAGCATTCAGGGAGCAGATCTTCGAACCGTTCTTCCGGGTAGATAAGTCAAGAAGCCGGGAACTCGGAGGTGTGGGGCTTGGCCTTGCGATGGTGCGGGAAGTTGTGCGGGTTCATGACGGAACGATTGAAGTTTATACAAATAAGCATAGCGGAACGACATTTGAAGTGAAAATAGGTATAGGGGCAGACTTTGAAAAAGCAGTATAATCGAAAAACAATTCGCAAATCGATCATACTGATGTTTATCGCTTCCACCTGCCAGAACATGGAGAATCCGTCTTACAATTCACTTACCGTATCAAAAATAAACTAAGAATTATTATTTTTGATACGGTTTAAATTATTTCAGACAGACATCCATAAAATCCTGCACTACCGCCGTCGGCTTCCGCCCCTTCTGCCAGATCAGAAGGATCTTCGTCACCAGATCCGGTTCATCAAGCACCTGACAAGTCAGCCCTTCGCAAAGCGGCTCCATGGACTGTGGGAAGATCGCCGTGGCAAGCCCTTCCTTCACCCAGAGGGTAGCGCCCCTGGCATCATCACACAGACAGAACACCTCCGGAACCAGATTCTGCGCGTGAAATGCATCCATAATCAGCTTTTCATAGCGCCGGTAGAGAATTAACGGTCTGTGGACTAAATCTTCAAGAATGAGCGATTTCCGCCTTTCTGAAGGCATCTCCGGATTGGAGACAGCGATCATCGGCTCCGAATGCAGGACTGCAGACTCCACATCATCCAGCCGGAGCGGCGTGCGGACAACCGAAATATCGATGATCCCTTCCTGAAGATAATCATATAACGTATACGTGATCCCGTCGTGAACCTCAAAATTCACGTCGGGATTTTTCTTTGAAAATTCTGCGATAAACGGCATGACTGTGCCGACCGTCGTCGGCGTGATCCCGATTCTCAGAACCCTTTTTTTACCCGTTTGGGACACCTCAAGCTCTGTCGATCTGGCATAATCCAGAAGGCTCGCCGCACGGTCATACAAAAGCTTACCTGCCACCGTCAGGATCACCCCTTTATGGGTACGCTCAAACAGCTGCACGTTCAGTTCATTTTCCAGCTGCCTGATCTGATAGCTGAGGGGCGGCTGTGACATATTGAGCTTTCTCGCCGCTTCATTGATGCTTCCCGTATTCGCGATTTCCCGGAAATATTCCAGCTGTCTGAGTTCCATTTTCTTTTTTCCCTCCGTTTAGTTATATGATGATACCAGGGTCAAAAGGTCAGAAAGCCGATGCAAGCTTGCTTGCAAGAGGATTTTTGACCTCTTGACCCGCCAAAA
>PPYE01344750.1_pt1 | contig 10199 bp, 7 predicted proteins | sample 1559881 | NCBI WGS metagenome assembly PPYE01 (sample SAMN08240022, study PRJNA423297) | Human gut metagenome, whole genome shotgun sequencing project.
CGAATTCTCAACGATTTGGAAGCCAATAAACTTTGGGGAAGAGAGTACGAAAAAGGTTGGGAAATACGGGTTTAAATCAACTTCTCATTAAATTATCAGAGATATGTCATGTATACGACATATCTCTTTCTACTATAAAATCCACCCATTATCATCACACTTCCTTCTCTTCATCTAAAGAAACCACCCTACAAAAAGAGCAAAGAAGCTCCCTAATTGTTCCTTAAAAGTACGGAGAGCCAGTTCTATATGTTTCTCGACAGTACGAATGGAAATACCAAGTTTATCTGCAATCTCCTGATTAGTCAGAGATTTAAAGCGACTAAGGCAAAACACACTCCGGCGTTTAGGTGGCATCGTGTTAATCACACTTTGTACTGCCTCTCGCAATTCACGATAGTCTGTAGTCGGTTCATCTATACTTGAAGGTCGCTCCAATGTCATCATGTCTTCCGTTAACACTACATGAGTATTGTATTTGGCCCGAAGATAATTAAAGACTTCACGTTTGGAGAGTACATAAATATAGTTTTTGATTGACATTGTTTCGTCCAGCGCCTCACGGTGTATCCAGATTTTCATAAACACATTCTGAATAATATCTTCCGCTGCCCCTGCATCTTTCAGCATACCTTTGGCAAAAGCAAAAAAAGTAGGATAATAACGATGAAACAAGGTTTCATAGCTCCCCATGTCCCCTTCTCTCAACCGCTGTAACAACAGTTGCTCTTCAGTAGCAGAAGATAAATCAGTTTTATTCATCGTTTTTTCTAAAAAAGATTCTAGTCAACAAAGCTATAAATAATATAGAAGATATACCAAGCCGTATTTAAAATCACATCATATTGTAATATGTAAGGGAGAAATAAACAGGGAGTAGCATACTTCTGGTGACAAAATTATGAAATTAATATGAAAAATTCAAGTCTTATTGAAAATAGTGATGATTTTAAAAAAAAGTTCAAATCCGATTACGTACCCCCGTTAGATGATGTGTTCTTCATTATAGAAACGAATCACACATAGCGCGCTATTAACCATTGAATCAATTTATTTAAAGAACATGAGAAATTTTCTACTTTTATTCCTGCTACTCATGCCCGTGATTGGCAGTTGCACCGATGACTATGATGACTCGGCTGCCTGGAAGGACATTGATGGAATCTACAAAGATCTCGATCAACTGAAAGAGAAGCTAAACAGTTTTCACCATTGCTACCACTGACCAAATGGTTTCCAGTCCGATTATCGGAATACAAGAAGAAGCCGGAACATATTATTGGACTACTACCACCAAAGGTCAAACGACTTTCCTGCTGGATGCCAACAAACAAAAAATACCGGTATCAGGTAGCGCCCCTCAAATACGAGTGGATGAGAATGGATATTGGATTATTAACGGCCAGCAAATTCTAGACAGCAACCAAAAGCCGATTAAAGCTGAAGGAAAAACAACTTCACTTATTACTAAAGTGGAAATGAACGATAACGGAACTGCTTCAATTACTCTAGGCAACGGAGAAACTCTATCGGTCAATACCTTTACACTATTTAATGTGGAGTTTAAAAATACAGATCAGACTGCCATTTCTCCTATTATTATAGAGGAAGGAACAAAAAACCTTACCTTAAATTATAATATCATTGGGAAAAAGGCAGCACAAGCATTGATGCTCATCACACGCAACGACGATGGATTAGAAGCCAGGTTAAATAGTAGTAATAAAACATTGGTCGTCACCTTCGCTGATGATTTCGAAGAAGGGGTAACAATGATTATGCTTTATGACACTGAAGATAACGTACTGATCAAACCGATGCGCTTCACTTTGCCTATCATTGAAAACGGAGGCATTGCTACTGCAACAGACTTCAAAGCATTTATAGATGCTGTGACCAGTGGAAGTAGTTTGCGTAAATTCAAAGATACGGAAGGAAACGTTATTCTGTTGAACGATATTGATATGAAAGATATCACGTTGACGAGCGGTGCAGGAAGTAATGTAACAAGCAATACGACCAACGCCAATACAAAAGTGGTTTATACAATCGGCGAGCAAACCTTTAACGATGTATTTGATGGTAAAGGACATTCAGTTATTAATCTGACTTTTACATATAATCTTGAAGACGGCAATATTGCCCATGGATTATTCAATGCACTCGGCAGTTCCGGTGTCATCAGGAATTTAGTGATTTCGGGTAATGCCACCATTACAGGTAAAGCTCCGCAAGGAGCTGCTATTGGCGGCTTAGTAGGCTATTGTGAGGGAAGCATACTGGCATGTACCAACCAAATAAATCTATCTTTTGAAGGAACAGACGCTGCTAATGTAGGTGTTCGAATGGGAGGTTTAGCAGGTGTATTATACGGAAATAAAATAGGCGACACAACACAAGCAAACGGTTGCAGCAACGAAGGTAACCTGACGTGCAGCAACATAGTCAACACTGCTTCCGGTGCCTATTCAGCTTTCAACCAAGGAGGTATTGCGGGATATATAGAAAATGATGAGGCTTATATCGGCTACGCAATTAACAAAGGAAATATCAGTGCACCTTCCGGGCGTGGTGGTGGAATTGCAGGAACTCTACAGGAAGGAATTATTGAAAACAGCACTAACGAAGGAGTCATTCAAGATGACGTGAATGGTGTTTTTGCTTCAACTTCCAAACGATATAATGTGAAACGCATCGGCGGACTTGCAGGAGGTATAAATACAGATAAATACCTCAAAAATTGTATTAACAACGGAAATGTCTATTCCCAAAACGGAAGTCGTGCAGGTGGATTTGTCGGACACAATGCCGGATTTGTTCAATCGTGTACAAACAATGGAATCATCTTGTCCGATGCAACTGCTGATGGAGCCAACAAACATGGTGCCGGATGGGCCTGTGGTTATAGTGGCACCAAAAACGGTACGAACTATATCACAGATTGTCATATCGGAGGTAAAGTTGGAGATTACAGTATTTACAAAAATAATCCGGAAGATACTCCGGGAGCAACTTACAGTAACGCTGTCCGTCACGGAGCTTTCTCCAAAGAAGCCAATAATTTCTCTAACCAGGATGAGGCATACTATGACTGGCAGGTGACCGAGGACCGTGAACTAGCATCAGGTATTGTGTACAAACACTACTCCTTTATCAATTTCAATCAAAATATCTATGCTATTGAAATTGACATGAACAACCCCAAAGTTACATTCGAGACAGTCATGGCAGACGAAATTTGCCCAAACCCGAATGGTAATAATAATTCAAATAATGGTAAAGTCCTCCGCGAAACCTTATCGGAGACTTGTACCAGACGAAGAGATGAAGGAAGAAACATTATTGTAGGTATAAATACCGGCTTCTTCAATTCACATGACGGCTTCCCCAGAGGAATGCATATTGAAGAAGGAGAACCGGTATTCATCAATAACCCGTATGTACGTTCTATCTTAACTAATCATGTCTGGGGATTCACCTTCTTTGACAACCGTACGGTTAGCTTCGAAAAAAGAGATTTCACAGGCAAACTGAAAGTTGGTACCAAGGAATATGAATATTATTCAGTCAATGATACTATTGTCCGTTTGAGTGGAAAACCATCATACGATGCAAACTTGTACACCTTCAGGTATGTAAAAGAGCCCCATCCCGGATTAACTAACCCGATAGGAACTAAAGCCCTATTTATCATCGGCAAGAACAACCAACCGCTAAAGGTTAACTCTGGTGATTTTGAAGCCACAATTACTAAAATCATTGACGGACGAGGCACTACAGTAGAAGCCCCATACGTAACAGATAAAAATGAATGGGTACTGCAAGTAACAGGAGACAAAGCTGACGAACTAGTTCAAAACCTAAAAACCGGTGATAAAGTACAAATCAGTGCCGAACTTAAAATAGGCAGTTCTACTAATCCAATCAAAGTACACAACTCCAGTATGTACCGCTATGTATATAATGGCGTATACTCTGCACCTCCTAAAAAAGAAGATGCAGAGACAATCAACCCGACCACCAATCTCGGTATGACACAGGATAAATCAAAGATTGTTATTTTCTGTGTAGACGGAAGGACAGATAGTGACAGAGGACTTGATTTCTACGAAGCTTACCGTGTTTGCAAAAAGTTGGGATTATATGATGTAATCCGTTTCGATGGGGGAGGCTCTACAGTAATGTGGACTTATGAGAATGGTATCGGAAAAGTAATCAATCACGTGTCGGATACGAAAGGTGAGAGAAGTTGTATGAACTATCTGCATGTCAGAGTACTCGAATAATGAATCAAACGAATGTTAATCACTGAATATATGAAAAAGTTTATAAGTATATCATTATTTATATCTGCCTGTTTTCTGGGAAGTTGCAGTTCTTACGACGACGAACGAATCTGGCAGGACCTCAACGAAATAGAAAAGACGATCGGAGATTATGAAGCTCAAGCCGAAACATTGACCAAGCAAATGACTTCACTGTCTAAAGTGATCGGGAGTTCGTTTATCACTTTAATCAGTCAGGATGCCGATGGCAACCACGTAATATCTTACAGTGACGGTGGTGGGGAAACCCACACCGTTACGATCGCTACTCAAGAAGATGCCATCAAACTTCCTATCATCACGGCCAAACAGGATACTGACAGTAAATTCTATTGGGCGCAGACGACTGATAAAGGGAAGACTTATACATTCATTCTCGACGGTGACGGAAAGAAATTTCCGATAGGCGGAACGATGCCTGACGTTAAAATAAACGAGAACGGTTATTGGAGTGTGAATGGCGCCAGCACCGGTGTATTAGCCAATGATTTAAGTAATCTGTTATTCAAATCGGCTTATATAGATGATAAAACAGGAGAAGCCGTATTTATTCTGGCAGACGGTCAGGAATTGCGTATGAGTTTACAAGAGGCACTCGGTATCCGGTTCAACAGTCCGGTTTACAATGCAGTAACAGACTATGCTACTCCGGTTAGTATTCCATATGAAATATATGGTACCCAATCGGAAAATGCATATGTAGACTTGTTTACTGCCTACAATATGGAAGTCAAAATAGATAAAGCCTCTTCCACCCTCATCGCTACCATGAAAGAAGGAGCGACTGAAGGAAATATTCTGTTGCTGGCAAGTGCAGGAAATAATACCGTATTGAAACCGATATACTTCACATACGGTACCGCAATTCTGGACGATCCACTATACCAAGGTCATGTAGGTCCTATCCAACTCAAAGGCACCCAAATGGACATAGAAATGCAGATATCTGCCAACATATTCTATCAGGTCAGTACAGAAAACGAGTGGATCACTTACAAAGGAACCCGTGCATTAATTACAACCACACATGCCTTCACCATTCTGGCTAATGAAACGGGTGACGAACGTTCCGGGAAAATAATATTCTCTAATTCGCTGTATAATATATCTTCAAGTATCGATGTGATACAAGAAGCTAAAGAAGTGGAAGCTAAAGGAGGAATCAGTACTGCTGCCGATCTAGTTAATTTTGCAAAAGCCGTAAATAACGGAACAAGTACCTCCCGCTGGCAGAATGACGCCGGAGAGATAGTATTGTTGAATGATATTGATATGTCATCCGTGACCAGTTGGACACCTATCGGTGATATAGATGCTTCCAACTATACTACGGCCGAGCCCTATGTTTCCATACATCCGTTTACTGGAACTTTCAACGGACAAGGCCATGCTATCAAGAACCTGAATTGTAGTGCAGATATAACAAATGGTGGATTGGCGTATGGTTTATTCGGTTCGATAGAAAATGCGACAATCAAAAATTTAGTTTTAGGAGATGCCAGTACCACTATAACTTGGATGATGAGCGGAACAGCATCTAAATATACTGTCATAGCTCCTCTTGTCTGCTTCGCCAAAAAATCGGTAATAGAGGGCTGTACCAACTATTATAATATCGACTTCACAGCCGATAATAAATCCGGAGAATTTAACGCACTTTCCGGCCTGGTAGGTACAATTGCCAACACAACCATTGGAGGAGAATCCAAAGCACAAGGTTGTTCCAACAGAGGATTTGTCCGTACAGGACGCATCAGCAATACAGCTAATGGCGGTACAGGTATGCAGACAGCCGGAATCTGCGCCTTCATGGCTAAAGCAGAAGGAGGAAAATTGAATTACTGCACCAACTATGGCGATATCAGTTGTCCGAGCGGAAGAACGGGCGGAATTGTAGCAACACTAATGTATGGTAACATTTACAACTGTGACAACAGAGGAACCATTGAAGATGACAAAGTAGGGCAACATGAAGGCAAAGAAGCGAGTGTGACCTACAATTACAAACGTATGGGTGGAATTGTAGGAGGTACAGACGACCTGAAAACCAAACCGGAATATACAGTAGAGTCCTGCACGAATTACGGAAATGTCATGACTCACCTAAGTGTCCGCACAGGAGGCATCATCGGTCACTCTAACATACAGATTATCGGTTGCGTAAACAAAGGTGCTGTTTTGGGAGATGTATTCACCGAAGGAAATGGGACCAACAGACATGGTCCGGGCTGGTTATGTGGTTATTCTGGTGCTTCCACTGCAACCTGGACCAATTGCAAGGCTTGTGTATGTGGAGGCTATGTCGGTGATTACAGCAAGTATAAGGACGATCCTACTTCTGCACCAGATGCCACTAACCAGAATGCATTTTGTCATGCAAACCAAAATTTCGATCCTAGTATTAATTTCTAAAAGACACAAGATATGAAAAGAATATATTTTGTCTGTTCGGTGCTTTTTTCCCTCCTGCTCACCAGTTGTGGGGATTATGATGACTCTTCGATTCAGAATAAGCTCAATGATTTCAAAGAGCGAATAGCCGCCCTTCAAACCAAAGCGGATAAACTCAATGAAGATATCTCAAAACTGGGATATTTGACGGAAGGAAATGTAATTACCTCTGTTTCCCGAAACTCGGACGGGCAATATGTTATTACCTATAAAGACAACAATAATGAAGAAAAAGCAGTTGTTGTAGCAACCCAGGAAGATGTAATAGAAGCCCCTATACTCGGTGTACGCCTCAACGATGACGACCAGTTGTATTACTGGACCACCACTATTGGCAATGAGACAAACTGGCTCACAGATGATACCGAAAAAAAAGTACCCGTCTGTGGCTATACCCCCGAAATGGGGGTAAATGCCGACGGTTACTGGACAGTCAATGGTGAGATACTCAAGGATAACAAGGGGACTCCTATTACAGCTACAACCGACGAGACGGCCATTTTTAAAAATATTACCAAGACTGATGAGGGATATCTCAAAATCACATTGGGTAATGGGGAAACACTCACACTGGAAGTGTTCAGTTCTCTGAATCTCAGGTTAAAAGCAAATGCTGTTACAAAAATAACCGATCTTTCCAGTCCCCTAAAAATTGAATATGAAGTAACGGGAGCATCTGCAGAAGAAGCATTAGTCACTATTGCCCAAGCGGTGAACGTAAAAGCAACAATCGACAAAGAGACTCATACCCTTACTGTAATATTCGAAAACAATTTTGATGAAGGTCATGTGATCATCACAGCTTACGATCTTCAGCATCTTGTACTTCGTCCTCTTTTATTCAAAAAAAATTAATCCTTAAAATGATATGAATATGAAAAAAAGAATCTTATTCACCGGACTTCTTCTGTTGCTGACTCTAGGCACTTTTGCAGTCACTCCTGTCGCTCCGGACAAGACACATGCGCAAAAGATAGTAGAAGCCATTCACAATCCGAAAACAGACTATGTAGTGGTAGTATCCCACCGGGGAGACTGGCGGGATTATCCGGAGAACTCCATCCCTGCCATCGAATCGATTATCCGCATGGGAGTTGATGTCATGGAACTAGACCTGAAACTAACAGCAGACAGTGTACTTGTCCTTTGTCACGACGGTACTATCGACCGGACTACCACAGGAAAAGGCAGAGTCAGCGACGTAACTTACGACTATATCAAAAGCTGTTTCCTGAAAACAGGTCATAACTGCCCCACTAAATACAAGATGCCGACCTTAAAAGAAGCATTGGCCGTCTGCAAAGACCGTATAGTGGTTAACATAGACCAAGGGTACCAATATTATGATTTGGTAATGGCTATCACAGAAGAATTGGGAGTCACAGAACAAATCTTGATTAAAGGTAAAAAGTCGGTTGATTTTGTAGATGCACAAGCTAAGAAGTATAAACACGCCATGATGTACATGCCCATTATTGATATCAACAAACCAAGCGGACAAGATTTGTTCCGTCAATATATGGACAAGAAAATCATTCCTCTAGCATATGAAGTATGCTGGCAGCAAGAAACTTCGGAAGTAAAAAAATGCATGAAGGATATACTTGCACAAGGTTCTAAAATCTGGGTAAATACTCTTTGGGCCTCACTCTGCGGAGGTGAAGAAGCAGGTATGTACGATGACTATGCTTTTGAACATGGGGCAGAAGTTTACCAAAAGGTATTAGATCTCGGCACATCCATCATACAAACCGACCGACCGGAGTTATTAATCAGCTACCTGAAGAAAATCGGACGGCACAATTAATCCCCGAAAGTAATTATTCTATTTACCAGATAAGAAAACATGAGAAATTTCAGATTGCTCCTTTTGGCTTCGCTTTTGGCACCGACTATCCTATGGGGACAAAGTATAAAAGACATCCGCTATGTAGATGCCTCCCAACTGACCCTTGTAGGAAAAGCCTTGCCTACCCCACATCTATATCACCGTATAGATACGGTAGCTTTCAAGGGATTTTCAAAATCAGAAAACCAGCAAGCCAGATGTTCAGCAGGATTAGCGGTTGTTTTCAGGACCAACTCACCCCAGATTGACCTGCTTCCCTCGTATAAATGGGAATACAGGAAAGATAATGTAACAGGAATAGCAGCTGCCGGCTTCGACCTCTATATCAGACAGAATAATGAATGGATATATGCCAATTCGCTAGCTCCTGCTAAACGGAACGAAGCATTCACACTGATGTATGGTATGGAGCCAAAGGAAAAAGAATGTCTGCTTTACCTGCCGATGTACAGCGAACTCGAATCTCTGAAGATAGGCATTCAGCCGGGATCTTCAATCGAAACGATCCCGAATCCTTTTGGGCAAAAAGTCGTATTCTTCGGTTCCAGTTTTACGCAAGGTATTGGAGCAAGTCGTCCGGGGATGAGTTATCCGCTGCAAATAGAGCGTAATACAAACTTACATGTCTGCAATTTAGGATTCAGTGGCAATGCCAAACTTCAGTCTTATTTTGCGGAAGTGATAGCAGCCACCGAAGCCGATGCTTTTGTATTTGATGTGTTTTCCAACCCCGACGCAATGCAAATCAAGGAACGTTTACAAGCATTTGTAGATATCATTGTAGCCAAACACCCTAAGACTCCTCTGATATTCGTACAAACTATTCAACGGGGCAATGAAGCATTTAACACCTTGATTCGAGCCAGGGAGAGTGACAAACTGGAAATAGTAGAAACTCTTATGAAAGAGATCATCCGGAAATATCCGAATATCTACCTGATAGGCAATCCGTTGCCATCTCCCGAAAACAGGGATACCTGTACCGACGGAACCCATCCGTCTGACCTCGGCTACTACTTTTGGGCTAAGAATTTAGAGAAAAAAATAATCGAAATACTAAATAAAAACAAGTGCTTATGAATATGAGATCAGATTAAAAATACAAATCTATCCCAAATAGAATATCTTATTCAGAAATAATCAACATAATATACTCATTGATAAAGAAAAAAAATGCATTTTTGTACTTTAAACAAATACGCTATGAAGATAACTAATGACATATTAAAAGATTATTTCTATGATAAGTGTTCTCACGAGGAAGAAATAGAAATCCAAAAGTGGTTGACAGAAAATGACAATAGCCTAGTGGACCAGAGTTTCCGTGAGATTATCTCTGAAATTCAAATGGAGAATCATGAGTTATCTCAAAAAGCTTTTGAGAAATTTCAAAAAGCAACTCAACCCCAACAGGTCCGCACACCACGCCCGGGACTTCAGCGTTCAATCCGCTGGATGCAGCGTGTGGCAGCCGTCCTTTTTATACCACTCTTATTTTTAGCCGGATATTTACTTCTTGACAAGAAGGCAAATACACACTGGAATGATATCACCGTACCACACGGTATGCATCA
>PPYE01644291.1_pt1 | contig 10199 bp, 7 predicted proteins | sample 1559881 | NCBI WGS metagenome assembly PPYE01 (sample SAMN08240022, study PRJNA423297) | Human gut metagenome, whole genome shotgun sequencing project.
CGACTTCGAGTCGTTGCGCTTGTATTATAAGGACCATTTATATACATACCATCATTACGATTGCCTTGCTTAATTAAGCTACCATAGTTAACCGTTTTTTGGCTCACTATAGTAGAGTACCGATGCGTATCGTACGACGTTAAATTATATGATTGAATTAATTGATTGAGATAACCCGAATAGTTTGGCGCGGTTGCGTAACCATCTTGTTGAAGATATTTTGTTACTTTTCGATAATCAGTTTCGCCAATTAGGTTATTATAACGTGGATTAACCGCTAGAAAATAGCCATGGTCTTCGACACTTTCATTCCATGTTGGGTACTTTCTAAAAGCGGCATTAATTGTAACCCAACAGCCATTAACGTACTCTTGGGTTGGCATAACGACAGAGTCACCATTATAGTCACCTTTAATGCCAAAAAGGTTTTTACCATTAATCGCTAATTGTGACTGCCCCCAACCACTTTCTAGAATTGCTTGTGCTGCAGAAACTGATGGTAGGACACCATGTTTATTCCAACCAGACTGCAAACCATTTTTAATCCCACCTAGAAAACTAGTTGTGTTTCTGATAAATGGGTTGCGGCCACCTCTAAATGATATTTTCTTTTGAAAATCTTCAGGATAGTACCCCGGTCCAAACAAACTATTTGCTTTTAATGCGTCTTCATCTTTGACTTCTTCAGTAGCTTGCGTTGATGGTTGGTTAACACGCTTGTCTGAACTATCCTCTGAATCTGCAGATGAACTTGCTTCTTCTACGGAGCTCGAAGCAGTGTTCGTACTTGAAGTAGTACTTGAAGTAGTACTTGAATTAACACTGGAACTATTGTTGACGCTTGAATTTGAACCAGCGGTGCTAGAATTACGGCTTGAGCTGCTACTTAATTCTACACTTGAACCTGACAATGTTTTGGTAGTCGACTCTGAATTTACTACGGCACTGTTTCCATTTTCACTTGAAGTATCAGTAGCTGCTAGAAGCGGTTGCGCTGGTGCCGAAACTGAAGCCAAGACACCAAGAACTAATAATGATTTAGAAACTTTTCCCAAAATTTTATCCCTTACCTTTTCATCATTCTTTTATAAACCCATAAACTCATTTTATAACTTTTTCTTAAGTATTCCATTGTTGGCTCATTACGTTTATTTTACATTTATATTAACAAAAACTTTTTGAGTATAATCCATACTATTAATAAATATTATTTTACTTTTATAGCTATGTCACATAATTAAGATAAAAAACAGTTGAAGTGAACCCCCGACATTGGATTTTAGTCCAGTATCGGGGGTTCACTTCAAGTTAATGAAACTTTGACTGTTTCTCTTTAATATTATAATTTTTATTAATAACTATTTGTAACGCTATATTATTAGGCATCTTAACTATTTCACCTTCTGAGATGCCCATTTTGCTGAATATTCTTTTCCAGCTGTTAAATCATACTGGATCAGTTGATAATCATGTAAAATCTTTAATTGTTTTTTAGATAAATTAGATTTACTTACAACTTTTCCATATTCATTAATAAAAATTTTAGAACCGTTGTATCGGTTGTTCACACTTGAACTCGGGTCAACGGTTGATGCAGGAATACTCTTAGTAACCTGCTGTAGTAAAGCATAAAAAGGTGTTACTTTTAAGTTACTTTGTTCGAGTGCAATCGCTGGGAAGCTATATGGTCCAACAACCTTATTTAACTTTTTCACTCGTGACTGGTTGCGAGCATACTTATTATTATAAATAAAATAATCTGTTTCATGCTGAATGATACCATATTTTTTCATTGAATTACCTGTGTAAAGTGCTGGTAAATGATCGCCATAAAAAACAAGAGTTATAGGCTTATTGATCTTATCTAATTGATGAATAAATTTTTTAGTTGCACTATCAGTATACGATAGTCCTTGCATATACGTGTTTAGTTGTGAACTTTGATTATCTTTTAGCGCATCGCCCGACGCGCTAAAATTACTTTTATCGTAATAATTATCGTATGGCATATGATTTTGCATAGTAGAAAGCTGAATGAATTGAGTTTTTGTCGATGTTTCTTTTAAGTGCTTTAAAGTTTCATCATAGGCCGATTGATCAGATATTCTTGAACTATGATCAATTTTCTGCACGTAAGTTAATTTATTAGGACTATCTAAATAGTAGAATTTATCGAATCCCATTTTTTTAAATACGTTTTTACGATTATAGAGTGTCGCAGTAAATGGATGAATCGCAGTTTTACTTTCAAATAAGTTCGTTATGTTAGTTGTTTTATCTTGTGCATCAACAATCTGATTGTATGGAGTTGCTAACGTTGGAGACAAATTACTCAAATCCATGCCAGTTAAACTTTGCCATTCCATATTTGCTGTTCCACCACCATAACCAGTTGAAAGCATCAATCCGCCATTTGTTTTTTCAAGTTGTGAAATATATGGTAATGGGTTCTTAGATATCTGTAAATTTGGTATTCTGTTCGGATTACTCAGGCTTTCACTTAAACAGAAAATAAATGTCTGATTTTTCGCCCATGTATTACGTTTTTTATTAATTTTTTTCGCATATTGATCGTAATCCTTCATGATAGTATTAATTTTATCTTTCGAATAACCATTCGGTTGTTCCATGATAGTAACATCAACATTATTAATAAATTGGATAACTGGGCCATTGTCTTTAATGTATGCAGCTTGATTAAAGAAGGCCTTTTGAACCTTAAATGTGTTGAATACTATATATGCCGGAGAGTTCTTATGATTTACAAATGCTAAACTACCTAAGGCAAGCACCAACAATAATATCTCAATACAACGTCTTCTAAGTCCCCGCCATGACAATTTAATATTCCATTTTTTCTGAAGATAGATGGCTAAAACTAACAAAATTATTAGGGCTATTAACCCGACCACTAATACCTTTATATCAACCATTCCAAGAATTTCTGAGGCACCGGTTAACATCTTTAGGTCAGAAGGTAATACCGGTTCTTGCCGTAACGGTAATTTTAAAAGATTAGCAACGGTTAAAAGTAGATCGATAATAAGCACTATAAAAATTGCAAACCAAAAATGATTAAATATTAGAATAAGAAGCAAAACAAAACCAAAGATTATAAGTGTTGTTAAAACTATCGTTGACTGATTTTTGACAAGGACATATAGAAACGATAAAAACCACTCATGGATACTCTTTCCACCATGAAATAATATAAATTGGAGAAACGTGAATAAGTATATTCCTAATAATGTCCAAATATAAATCGAATATCTTGTTAATAATACTTTTAATTGTTTAATCTTCTTTAACAAATCATCAATACTATTAACTATTAATGTATTTTCAATCTTTCGATAAAACTTAAGTCTTTGGAGTGCCTGAATAATTATAAATAAAATTATTAATCCTAGTAGATATAATGAAGTATTATAAATAATGTTTAATAACCAACTAGATCCAGAATTAGGGAAGCTTTTTTTTAGCATCAAATTAGAATAGTACACCACTGAGCTAGTATTAAGCAGTAATTGCGTACTAATTAGAAGAATACTAATTGAAGTCAAACCCATTCTAATTCTTATCTTGCGAGAGAAATCTGTCTCAATCCATAAAAACATCAAGACGCTATACAAAAATCCAAATATTGAAAATGGTGAGCTAAATCTAGTTATTGTTACAGTAGTATGCCGTAAAATCATGGAAATATTTGCCATCAAAAACATCATTGTTAATAATATCAGTAGACTTCCACATAATAATAAAAACGTGTGTTTGACTTTATCATAAAGCCTAAATCTCTGAATAACATATCCGAACAGCATTAGAAATATTACCCATAGTAAACTTTTCCCACTATTAAACATAAAAATGTCCTTACCAAACAAAGTTGGTAATACTACAGCACCAATAGTTAATACCGATGTTAATCTTCTTACTAAATTATTCGTCTGTGCATCTAATAACCTAAACACCGATGGCATAATTAAAGTTCCAATTATTATTGAAACCGAATACTGAAAATAATTCTCACTTATTGGAAAAAGTAGTAACCAAAAATCTCTAATATTAATTTTTTCTAGTAATAGATAAATCGATATATTAATCACAAATCCGATGATCCAATAAATCAAATAGAAGCGTGACAAATAGCTTAATAATTTCTTATCTTTAAACTGATTCCAGTGAAAACCAATATACAATGGTATTAAATTTATCCCACTAACAACGATTATTAAAAGTGTATGATAAAGATAAAATCTTACTGAATTTTGAGTATATTCTGGAACGGTTGTAAGACCTAATAAAACACGTTGAATAACTAAAAGAATTGTCGCAATTAATATAATATTTGCATTATATTTTCGATCTTTAGACATTCTAAAACCTCGCACCTCAAATTTAATAACCTAATTCTGTTTATTAACTAGCTTCATGAACTCAGCCAATGCCTCTTGCCAAGTTATGATTTTAAATCCAGTTGCTTCAGCCTTACTCAGATCCATAATCGCATGTCTGGGCCGATATGCTTTTTGTGGATACTGTTCTGAAGTGACTGGTAATACCTTGGTGTCAGTATCTTTTAAAATTTCTGTTGCAAATTCATACCAGCTACATGAATTCTCATTTGATAATTGATAGATACCAAAGGGCACTTTTTTAGTTACGGCATAAATCATAAATTCAGCTAAAGTTCGTGTCCAAGTTGGGCGACCAATTTGATCGTTGACAATAGTTAACTGATCATGAGTTTCGGCCAGCTTTAACATGGTATAGATAAAGTTATGTCCATATTGACCGAAAACCCATGACGTCCGAATAATATAATATTTATCGGCGTATTTTTGAACAGCTTGTTCGCCTAAATACTTCGTCCGGCCGTATTCATTTTTGGGATTAGGCGTATCGTTAACTTCATACAAACTATCTTTGGTACCATCAAAAACATAATCTGTACTGACGTAAACTAAGATAGCGCCAGCTTTAGTGGCTGCCTTAGCAATATTCTCAGTTCCAATAACATTGACTTTTTCATCAATACTTTTGCCGGGTTCTTCTTCAGCAGCGTCAACGGCGGTATAGGCCGCACAATGATAAACCAATTTAGGTTGATGCTTTGCGAAATAATCATTCACTATTTGGGCATTGGTAATATCTAATTCTTTGGCATCTGTGCCAGTATAGCTTAAACCCTGTTCATCCAGTAAATGACGTAATTCTGTACCTAGTTGACCATTAGCACCAGTAATTAAAATATCCATCATAATATCCCCTTTATACAAGAAAAAAGCTGACTGCCGAATCGACCTTGTGTCAGCTTTAATGAATTTTATTGACCGTTCTGAGCGTATTTAGCTTCAACTTCAGCCTTCTCAGCTTGCCACCAATCTTCATGGTTTATGTACCAATCAATCGTCTGCTGCAAACCTGCGCCGAAATCAGTGAATTCAGGCCGCCAGCCTAATTCTTCCCGTAACTTAGTTGAATCAATCGCATAGCGTAAATCATGGCCGGGACGATCCTTCACGACATCATAAGCATCACGTGGTTGACCCATGGCTTCAAGGATCATTTCTAACACGGTAATATTATCTTGCTCACCATCAGCACCAATTAAGTATGTTTCACCAATTTTACCTTCAGTCAGGATTAACCAAACCGCCCGAGAATGATCGTTAGTATGAATCCAGTCGCGAACATTCTTACCACTACCATAGAGTTTAGGACGAATACCAGATAAAATATTGGTAACTTGACGAGGAATGAACTTCTCAATGTGTTGATAAGGGCCATAGTTGTTTGAGCAATTGGAAATAGTTGCTCGTAACCCATACGTCCGGACCCAAGCGCGGACTAACATATCTGCACTAGCCTTAGATGACGAATAAGGGCTACTTGGCTTGTAAGGTGAATCTGGCGTAAACTTCTCGCCTACACCTTCACCATGACCTGGCAAATCTTCGCGTAAGGGTAAATCACCATAAACTTCATCGGTCGAAACTTGATGATAACGGACATCATACTTACGACAAGCTTGTAACAATGTATAAGTTCCGACAATATTCGTTTGGATAAACGGTGCTGGATCAAGAATTGAGTTGTCGTTATGGCTTTCAGCAGCGTAGTGAACAACAGCGTCAGCCTTACTAACCAATTGGTCAACTAACTGAGCATTGCAAATATCACCAACAACTAATTCAACTCGGTCCTCTGGTAAGCCTGCTAAGTTAGCTTTATTCCCAGCATAAGTTAACTTATCAAGAACGGTTACATGAACTTCCGGATGAAATTTAACCACATAATGGACGAAGTTACTACCAATAAAGCCAGCACCACCGGTTACAATAATATTTTTCATTAGAAACACTCCTTTTCCATTAAGTTAAATTTCACCATAAACAAAGGGATTATCTTTTTCAAACTCGGTAAAAGTTGGTTGATTAGCATCCTTCTCAGAAGTAATTGCTTGATCAAAGTCGATTGGCCATTCAATTCCTAACTCAGGTGTCTTAAATGAGAACCCACCATCAGCACTAGCATCGTAATAGTTATCGCACTTGTATAAGAAGTTAACGTTATCCGTTAATGTGACAAAGCCATGGGCAAAGCCTTTAGGGACTAACAACTGACGATGGTTACTTGCAGAAATAATATAGCCTTCCCATTGTTTGTATGTAGGAGAACCTTTACGAACATCGACAATTAAATCAAGAACCGCACCAGTCACCACCCGAATTAACTTCGTCTGTGCTGCTTTTCCACGTTGGAAATGTAGCCCTCGCATGACACCAGCTTGTGCTGATAACGATTGGTTATCTTGAATGAAGTCGGTATTGATACCAACTTCTTTAAAATCACGTTCTGAATAGGATTCAGTAAAGAAGCCCCGATTGTCACCAAAAACAGCTGGTTCAATAATCTTAACGTCTTGTAACTTAGTTGTTGTAACTTTTAACTTACCCATTATTTCTTTGCCTCAACCTTTGCTAAATTTAATAAATATTGACCATAATCAGTCTTCTTAAGTGGCTGAGCTAACTCAACCATCTTATCTAAGGTAATGTAGCCCATCCGATAAGCAATTTCTTCTAAGCAGGAAATTTGTAAATTCTGAGTATGCTCAACCGACTCAATGAAACTTGCGGCTGCTTGTAAAGAAGCATGGGTCCCAGTATCTAGCCATGCATACCCACGACTCAGTAACTGAACATCCAATTTACCACGTCGTAAATATTCTTTATTGACATCCGTAATTTCTAGCTCACCACGTGGGGATGGTTCAATATGCTTAGCAATATCAACAACATCATTATCATAGAAATATAAACCCGTCACTGCGTAATTACTAGCAGGATGTTCAGGCTTTTCTACAATTGACTTAGCATGCATGTTCTCATCGAAATCAACGACACCAAAACGTTCAGGATCATTAACATGATAACCAAACACTGTAGCGCCAGTTTCTTTAGCTGCTGACTCCTGCAGGAGCTTAGATAAGCCACTACCATAAAAAATATTATCACCAAGAATCAGGCAGACTGAATCATCACCAATAAAATCCGCGCCTAAAATAAACGCTTCAGCTAAGCCATTTGGTTGTTCTTGAACTTTGTAAGAAATATTCATGCCAATATCAGAGCCATCATTAAATAGCTCTTCAAATCGTGGTAAATCTTTAGGCGTTGAGATGATTAAAACATCTTGAATACCCGCCAACATTAATGTTGACATTGGATAATAAATCATTGGTTTATCATAAATTGGAATCAACTGCTTAGAAATTACGCGAGTGATTGGATATAAACGCGTACCTGAACCACCTGCTAAAATAATACCTTTCATCTTGAGACCTCCAATATTCAAAGTAATTAGTAACAGATATTTTACTTACCGATTATTTTATTTAATTAACTTGCTCATGCCTAATTCGAAATAATAGTATCTCAAAATCATAATGTTAAAAAACTTTAGACCGGTAATTAATTATTGGTGTTTAACAATTCTATGCATTAAATTTGTTAAATATTTAAATTCAGTAGTTCTATGAAACAAGACAATGATAACTATAATATTAAACAGAACAGTCGTTAAAGCTAGTATCAAAAAACTCAAGAAGCTTGATGTTGAATTCAGTGGTAATGTTAAATAATGGTTGAATAATAGTACAAATATCAATAGAATAAGGTAGCCATATTGCTTAACCAATGTCGGCCGAACAGACATACGAAATCCTTTACTAAACACTTGATAATTTTCCCACCAACTACTCAAAAGTAACGTCGTAATTATTGTACCTAATATCACCGAACCAACTCCAAGATCTGTTGTTTTTATCAAAATTATTGAAATCCCAAGATTTAAAATAGCTTCAATAATTGACTTCAAACCTTGAAATCTAAAAGTACCATATGCATACATAAAACTAATCGCAGTTTGACGCAACTGACTCAATGAAAAATTAAGACATATTATAAATACTGTAAGTGAGGAGAGCAAGTACTTTTTACCAATCCAAAGTGTAATAAATGGATTTAATAAATTAAACAATAACGATGAACAAAGTAAAGTTAGCACAAAGTTTATGAAAAGATGAATATTAAAAATATTCACCGCGTGTTCTGTATCGTTGTCAATGGCAAGATTTCCAAGACTTGGTGTAGTTGATGATGTTATCTTATTTACAATAGTTGTAACACTGCTTGTTATCAATGAATAGTTTGAATACATTCCTACAGTTGCCAATCCAATAAAACTAGATATTAGTATATTATCAGTACTGCTTAGAACAATTCCACCAATTTTTGATCCAAATAATTCAATACTGTTTCGTATAAGTATGTTGATATCATTTTTTTCAAGCTTTTCTTTTTCGTGTTCACGCAAAAATGGATATATCTTGTCTACCTTATAAGAAATCCTAATATTAGAAAGTATTGTACATAAAACCTGAACTACAAGAAATAAAATATAGTTTTTTAAACTCAATAAAATAAATATTTGAATTAAAAATTGAAATAAGTAAAAAATAAATTGGTTGAGAGAACTAATATAATCCTTTTGATCTGCGGTCAACAGTGAACGTTTATATGCAAAAAAATAACTAACAACCGAGTTCAGAAGAAATAGAATATATAATATATATATATTTGGAACAGTATTTCCCTTAATAAAATAATGTAGAAAAGGAACAATTGCCAATCCAATTACGCCAATAGTTATCCCAATAAAATGATATGCGGTTCTATAAAAATTCAAGAAAGCACTAATTTTTTTATTATCATGCTTGGCAAGTTGCCCGTATAAAGAATACGTAATTGCACTACCCAATCCTAGTTCAGCAAATGACAAAACGGATAATACATTAGAAAACAACCCATTCACTCCGACATATTTCACACCCAAAGTATGAATTAAAATCGTTTGCATTACAAACTTTAGCAGCATTGTAATGATTTGAATACCAAGGGATACAGAAGAATTTACCAATGTATAATATGTTCTACTTTTTTTCAAAATTTCACCTATTATTCTTCAACGAAAAAATTAGAAAACCAACCCTTGAACACATACTTTTGTCGTATAGTGTTTGAAACAGGCCTAAAATTAACTCTCATAAAATTTTCTAAGTTCGTTAATTCTTTTTCTGAACCATCCAAAACAAAAATGTTTTCTTTTTGATAAAAATCAGCCTTTAATAAATTAATATTATTTGTGATTAACTTCTTTTCCATCATCATCGCTTCGATTGGTCTAAGTGTGTATCCTGCTTGATTTGCTTGAACGAAATCTAATATTGCCAATGAGTTCGCCTCAATATCTATTACTTTCTCATATGAAAGACGTGATGCATATTTATACGAGGTATCAGTATTCTTATCAGAATTTACAACAATAAAATTAGTTAAAAAATTCAACTTCTCAAACTGTTCTTTTAGTGAAAGAAGTGCTTTAAGCCTGCCTTTGTCTGTTCCAATAAATACAATTTTCTTTGTAGATTTACTTCCACTTTTTTTCGTATACATTCGTGAAAGATCAACAAATTGATTGTTTAATTGAAGATTGTAATTTTGAGCATCTTTTTCATCAAATGTCCAAATTTCACACTTTAACTTTTTATACAATGAAATATCTGTATCTTTTGCTACTGGATTACTATACCAGATAATAATTCTTAACTCAGGGAAATGTTTATTGATATATTT
>PPYE01208703.1_pt1 | contig 10196 bp, 10 predicted proteins | sample 1559881 | NCBI WGS metagenome assembly PPYE01 (sample SAMN08240022, study PRJNA423297) | Human gut metagenome, whole genome shotgun sequencing project.
ACATCGAGAACATCGGCAAGACCGCCCGTCACGGCACCTACTTTGAAATGCTCGGCAACTTCTCCTTCGGCGACTACTTCAAGCACGAGGCCATCGCCTGGAGCTGGGAGTTCCTCACCAGCCCGGACTGGGTCGGCATCGACCCGGACAGGCTCTATCCCTCCGTCTATGTTGACGACGACGAGGCGTTCAACATCTGGCGCGACGAGATAGGCATCCCCCCGGAGCGCATCTACCGCTTCGGCAAGGAGGACAACTTCTGGGAGCACGGCACCGGCGCCTGCGGCCCCTGCTCCGAGATATACTACGACCGCGGCGAGAAATACGGCTGCGGCAAGCCCACCTGCACCGTCGGCTGCGACTGCGACCGCTACATCGAGGTCTGGAACAACGTCTTCTCACAGTTCAACTCCGACGGCCACGGCCACTACACTGAGCTGGCCCAGAAGAACATCGACACCGGCATGGGCCTGGAGCGCCTCGCCTGCGTCTGCCAGGGCGTGGACAGCCTCTTCGATGTCGACACCGTCATGAACATCACGCACAAGGTCTCGGAGCTCACCGGTGCGCACTACGGCGAGAGCCACAGGAACGACGTCTCCCTGCGCGTCATCACCGACCACATCCGCTCCGCAACCTTCCTCATCGGCGACGGCGTGCTGCCCTCCAACGAGGGCCGCGGCTACGTCCTGCGCCGTCTGCTGCGCCGCGCCGCGCGCCACGGCAAGTTCCTAGGCGTGAACGAGCCCTTCCTCTACAAGGTCTGCGAGACGGTCATCCACGAGAACCGCACCGCCTACCCGGACCTCGTCGACAAGCAGAGCTTCATCACCAAGGTCATCCGCACGGAGGAGGAGAGCTTCGCCCGCACGATTGACGGCGGCATGCGCATCCTCTCCGAGCTCATGGACGGCCTCAAGGCCAAGGGCGAGACCGTGCTCTCCGGCGCGGACGCCTTCCGGCTCTACGACACCTACGGTTTCCCGCTGGACCTCACCGAGGACGTTCTCAGCGAGTCCGGCATGACTGCGGACACCGAGGGCTTCAACGCCCTCATGCAGGAGCAGCGCGAGCGCGCCAGGGCCGCGCGCGGCGACATCAGCGGCTGGTCCGGCCTCGACCTGGGCCTCGACGCCGTGCCGACCGTGTTCACCGGCTATGACAAGCTCACCGACGAGGCCAAGGTCGAGGCCCTGGTCGTCGAGGGCGAGCTCTCCGGCGAGCTTAGCGAGGGAGCCGAGGGCTCCGTCGTGCTCGACAAGACCCCGTTCTACGCCGAGATGGGCGGCCAGGTCGCCGACCATGGCACCATCGAGGCCGGCGGCGCCGTTTTTGAGGTCCGCGACGTCCAGAAGACCAAGGGCGGCAAGTACCTGCACAGCGGCGTTATGCGCTCCGGCGAGCTCAGGCTCGACATGGCCGTCACCGCCAAGGTCGACGCCGAGCGCCGCCGCGCCATCATGCGCGCGCACTCCGCCACGCACCTGCTGCACGCCGCGCTCCGCCAGGTCCTCGGCGACCACGTCCATCAGGCCGGCTCCCTGGTCGAGCCAGACAAGCTGAGGTTCGACTTCACCCACTTCTCCGCCATGACCGGCGAGGAGCTGCTCGAGGTCGCGCACATAGTAAACCGCGAGATACTCCGCGGCGACGGCGTCAACGTCGAGGAGATGGGCCTCGAGGAGGCCAAGAGCCACGGCGCACAGGCCCTCTTCGGCGAGAAGTACGGCGAGCGCGTCCGCGTCGTCACCATGGGCGACTTCTCCAGCGAGCTCTGCGGCGGCACGCACGTGGACAACACGGCCAAGGTCGGCCCGTTCAGGATAGAGTCCGAGTTCTCCGTGGCCTCCGGCGTGAGGCGCATCGAGGCCGTCACCGGCCTTGAGTTCTTCCACGAGAACGAGGAGAACAACCGCAAGCTGCTGGAGATGGCCAACGTGCTCAAGTCCTCGCCCTTCGAGGTCGTGGACAAGGCAAAGGCCGCGATGAACGACCTCAAGGAGCTCAAGCGCAAGGTCGAGGCGCTGCAGGACAAGCTGCGCTCCGGCGAGCTGGACGGCTTTATCACCACCGCGCGCAAGGTGGGCGACCTGCGCGTCATCACCGCCATGCGCCCGGGCGCGACGGCGGACGAGATGCGCCGCGCCGGCGACTTCCTGCGCGACAAGGCCCCGAACCTCGTCGCCGTGTTCGCCACGACGGACGACGCGCAGAAGATAACCTTCTTCGCCGTCTGCGGCAAGAACGCCGTGGAAAAGGGCGTGAAGGCCGGCGACATCATCAAGCAGGTCACCGCCATGACCGGCGGCAAGGGCGGCGGCAAGCCGGACTTCGCCATGGGCGGCGGCAAGGACATGCTCATGCTCGATAACGCGCTTGCCATGGTGGACAACTTCGTCGCCATGAAGCTCGGACTTTTGAAGGAGGAGAACTGAAATGCAAGACTGCCTGTTCTGCATGATAGCCAAGGGAGACATCCCGTCCAACAAGGTCTATGAGGACGAGAGCGTCCTCGCGTTCCGGGACATCAATCCCCAGGCCCCGACCCACATCCTGGTCATCCCCAAGGAGCACATCGCGGACTCCGCGGCCCAGATAACCGCCGAAAACTCCTCCGCCGTGGCCCACATCTTCGAGGTCATTGCGAAGATAGCCGCGCAGGAGGGCCTTGACGAGGGCTTCCGCGTCATCACCAACTCCGGCAAGGCCGCCGGACAGACCGTTCCGCACCTGCATTTCCACATCCTCGCCGGCACAGAGATGGCCGAAAAGCTCATCTGAATCAATTGACGGGTAAAGCCCCGAATGTATTGGCAGGCCGTCCGCCTGCCAATACATTTTTCGGAAATTACATCCGTATGGCGGCATATTTGCGCTTTTATGCTACAAAATAGTAGCATTTAGTCGGTGATGCGAATGTATTTTCCGCGCTTGGAGGACCTGCGCACGGACAGCGACAGGACGCAGGTCGCGATTGCGGAGTACCTCAATATGAACAGAGAGGTCTATCGCCGGTATGAAAAGGGCATACGTGAGATACCGGTTTGGGCGGTTATCAAGCTCTCGGAGCTTTACGATGTCTCGGCGGACTACATACTCGGCCTGACTGACGAGCCGGGGCGTCGTGCGTAAGCTGGTTTGCGCCGCGCTCTCCTTTGCAGGGGCCGCGGCGGTTGCACATTATCTTCTGGGCGCGCCCGCGCTCTACTGGTGCTCGGGCGGGCTTTTGCTGCTGTGCCTTCCGGCGCTGGCGCTCAAGGGCACGGCACGGCTGCGTGCGCTCATAATCTGCATCTCTGCGGCCCTCGGCCTGGGCTGGTACGGGCTGTACACGGACATTTTCGTCGCTCCCGCCGCGGAGCTGGCCGGGCAGGAGCTCACAGTCACCGCCCGCGTGCTGGACTATCCGGAGCGCGACGAGGGCTATGCCTCCGTGGAGGTGCGCATAGAGCAGGAGGGCCTGCCGCGAGTCAAGGCCGCGGTATATGACTACGAGGGCATCATGCCGGAACTGCGCCCGGGCGACGTGGCGGAGCTGCCGCTGGAGTTCATCTCCGCGCTGGAGAAATACGGCGAGGCGACGGACCGATATTCCTCCCGCGGCATACTCCTGCGCGCCTACCTCGCCGGGGAGCCGGAGAATGTCTGCCGCGACGCTCGGAGCTTTCTGAGCTTCCCGATGGAGCTTGCGAACCTGGTCCGCGAGACGACGCGGGAGGTATTTCCCGGGGATACCCAGCCCTTCATGCTCGGTCTGCTCATAGGCGATACCTCCGGGCTCTACGACGACTACGAGCTCGACAACGCGCTCTCGGTCTCCGGCATACGCCACGTCGTGGCCGTCTCGGGCATGCACCTCTCGTTCCTATACGGCGTGCTGGTGCATCTGCTCGGCAAGCGGCGGGCCTCGGTCTGGGGCGTGCCGGTGATAATACTGTTTACGTTCATGACGGGCTGCACGGCCTCGGTGGTGCGCGCCTGCGTCATGCTGGTGCTGGTAATGCTCGCGCCGCTGCTCGGGCGGGAGGCGGACGGACTGACCTCTCTGTGCGCGGGCCTGCTCATCCTGGTCGTGGCAAACCCGATCTCCGTCGCGGCGGCGGGGCTGCAGCTCTCGTTTGCGGCCATGACGGGCATTATCTTGCTCACGCCGAAGGTGTATGACCGGCTCGACAAGCTCTGGCGGCACGGGAACAAGAAGAGGCACCCGAATGCCGTCGTCAGGTTCGTCCTCGCCAGCGTCTCCAGCTCCGTCGGCTCCATTGTGTTCACAACGCCGGTCGTGGCGCTCATCTTCGGCTATGTCTCGCTCGTCGCGCCGCTCACTAATCTCGCGACGCTCTGGGCCGTGTCCCTGGCCTTCACGGCGGGCTACGCGGCGATAGCGGCGGGGCTGGTGTTCGTCCCGCTGGGAGCGGCGATAGGCTGGAACGCGGGCTGGCTCGCGCGATATATCAGCTTCGCGGCGGAGACGCTCGCAGGGCTGCCGTATTCCGCGGTGTACACGGCAGACGGGCTGATAGCCTGGTGGCTGGTTTTCGCCTACCTCGCCTTCGCCCTGGCCTGGGCGCTCAAGGGAAAGGGCGACTTCAGGCCGCTCGCACCGTCGCTGGCGGCGGTCTGCACGCTGATAGTCGTGCTGGTGTCGGCGCGGCTCACCGAGCTCGACGAGAGCTCGGTCACGGTGCTGGACGTGGGCCAGGGCCAGTGCGTGGCCGCCGTCTGCGGCGAGAGGGCCGTGCTCATCGACTGCGGAGGCAAGGGCACCTGGGATAACGCCGGGGACACCGCCTCGGAGTACCTACTAAGCCGCGGCCGGGGCTCGATCGACGCGCTGGTGCTCACGCACCTGCACGCGGACCACGCAAACGGCGCGGAGCAGCTGCTCGCGCGCATAGACGTCGGCACGCTCTACATGCCCGGCGACCCGGACGACTCCGACGGACTGCTCGAGGGCATCCTCGCCGCGGCGGAGCGGCACGGCACCGAGGTGGTGTACGTCTCGGAGAGCGACCTCTCGCTCACGCTGGGCGGCCTGGAGCTCACGCTCTTCAAACCGCTGGAGGCCGGAGACGAAAACGAGCGCGGCGTCGTCGCTCTCGCGAGCATAGGCGACTTCGACGCGCTGGTGATGGGCGACATCAACAGCTCTGCGGAGCGCGAACTGGTAAGCACCCGAGCGCTCCCGGACACTGAGCTGCTCGTCGTGGGCCACCACGGCTCCAAATACTCCACAAGCTACGAGCTGCTGGCAGTCATCGACGCGGAGTACGCGGCCATCTCGGTGGGCTACAACAGCTACGGCCATCCGACCTGGGAGACGCTCCGGCGGCTCGAGATCCTGGGCCTGGAGGTATACAGGACGGACCAAAACGGCAATATCACAGTGAGGGCAGATGCAAATGGCTAACAAGCGTCAGAAAAAAGCAAAACCGAACGACCGCCTCAACTACGGCGACGTGAGCCGCGAGCTCAAGGCCGGGGGGCCCGCGAGGCTCTACCTGCTCTACGGGCAGGAGGACTATCTGCGCGAGGCGTTCCTGGGCGAGATAAAGGCCGCCTGCCTCCCGGACGGGGGCGACGACTTCAGCTACCACCGGCTCGACGGCAAGAGCACGTCCCTGCGCGAGCTCTCGGACGCCGTGAACGCGCTGCCGTTTCTCTCCGAGCGCACCCTGACCGAGGTGCGCGGCTACGACTTCGCCCACTGCCGCGACGCCGAGGCCGCCGCGCTCGAAAAGCTCATCTCCGACATCCCCGACTGGTGCACGCTGGCCTTCGTGCAGGACACGGACTTCGAGCCGGATCAGCGCACGAAGATCATGAAGGCCGTCGCCAAATGCGGCAAGGTCATAAACTTCACCTCCCAGGGCCAGGGCCCGCTGGTGCAGTGGATACGCAAGCGCTTCGCCGCGCTGGGTAAGAACGCCCTGCCCGACGCCTGCGTGACGCTGATATACCTCAGCGGCGAGCTGATGAACGGGCTCATCCCCGAGATCGAAAAAATAGCCGCCGGCACCCAGGGCGAGCTGGTGACGGCGGAGGACGTGTCGCGCCTCGCGATGCGCATACCGGAGGCGAGGGTGTTCGAGATGACGGACCAGCTGGCCGCGCGCGACTACGACGGCGCCTGCCGCACGCTGGCGGACCTCATGGCCATGGGCGAGGAGCCCATCGCCATCCTCGCCGTCATCGGCACGCAGATGCGGCGGCTCTACGCCGCGCGGGTCGCGGTGGACGAGAAGCTCGGCGGCGACTTTGTGCGGCAGTACTGCGGCGTGAAGTTCGACTTCATGGTCGACCGCCTGCTGCGCTCGGCCAGAGGCTTCGACACTGAGGACCTCGCTCGCGCCGTGGAGCTCTGCGCGGAGACAGACTACGCCATGAAGAGCACCGGCATGGACGGGGCGGACCTCCTGAGCGAGCTGCTCATCAAGATAGCGGCGGGGGCGAGGGCATGATACCTGTAAAGGAGGTCATCGTCGTCGAGGGCCGCTACGACAAGAACACCCTCTCGCAGATCTTCGACGCCGTGATAGTCGAGACGGCGGGTTTCGGCGTGTTCAACGACAGGGAAAAACTCGCGCTGCTCCGCCGCCTCGCCGAGGCGCGGGGACTCATAGTGCTCACGGACAGCGACGGCGCGGGCTTTGTCATACGCAATTTCCTGAAGGGCGCCATCGACCCCGCGCTCGTAAAGCAGGCCTATATCCCCGACGTCGCGGGCAAGGAGCGGCGCAAGGCGTCGCCTTCCAAGGAGGGCAAGCTCGGCGTCGAGGGCATGAGCGCCGAGACGCTGATAGACGCGCTGCGCTGTGCGGGAGCCACGCTGGGGGACGAGGCGCCCACCCATCGGAGCGGCGGCATAACCAAGGCCACGCTCTACGAGTTGGGCCTGAGCGGCCGCCCCGACAGCGCCCGGCGCCGCAGCGAGCTTTTGAAGCGCCTGGGCCTGCCCGAGCGCCTCGGCGCAAACGCGCTGCTCGATGTGCTCAACGCGCTCTATACGAGCGAGGAGCTGCGCGCCCTCACAGCCGCCGCTCCTCTATCATGACGCCAGCGAGCATGACCACCAGCAGTATCGCCTGAGGCAGCGTCAGCAGCTCCTCGGCGAGAAAATATGTACCGCAGCTCTCCACCGAAAAGCCCCCCGCGTCCACCAGAAGCAGGAAGGCGCAGAAGAGCAGCACGCACGAGAGCTGCAGGCCTCGGATGAGCAGTTCCCAGGCCGGTTCGCACATGCAGAGCATGCGCCGGATGACCTTCAATATCCTCACCTCCATGCAGCTATTGTAGCCGCGCGGCGGGGGAGGGGGCAAGGCAAAATATTTCCCAGCGGAAATTGCCGAAAGTGTGAAAAATGTAGTTGGCGCGGGCGTCTCGGCTGTGCTATACTCTTTTGGGAAGTATAGATATGGGGGGAAAGCCATGAAATGCCCGTTTTGCGGCTATACCGAGAGCCGAGTCATAGATTCCAGGCCCGCCGAGGAGGGCGCCACCATCCGCCGCAGGCGCGAGTGCCTCGCCTGCCAGAAGAGATTTACAACTTATGAAATAATTGAGCGGCTCCCGCTGGTCGTCATCAAGCGCGACGGCAGCCGCCAGACCTTCGACAAGGTCAAGCTCATAAACGGCATGGTCCGCGCCTGCGAAAAGCGCCCAGTCGCGCTCTCCTCGCTGGAGCAGATCGCCGACGACATAGAGCAGGAGCTCCAGAGCGCGCTGGAGCGCGAGATAAGCACCACCGAGATAGGCGAGATGGTCATGGACCGCCTCAAGGATGTGGACGAGGTCGCCTATGTCCGCTTTGCCTCGGTCTACCGCTCCTTCAAGGACATAAACACCTTCATGGAGGAGCTCACCAAGCTCCTCAAGCAGAAGGAGAACTGATAGAAAATGCACGTATGCATACGGCCCTGGACGGCCACCGACGCGCCCGCGATAGTCGAGGCGCTCAGCGACGCCGGGGTCACCGACAACCTCCGCGACGGCCTCCCCAAGCCCTACACCGAGGCTGACGCGCGCGACTACATAGCCTACGCCCGGACGGCGGGGGAGGGGGCATACGCCTTCGCCATCGACGCCGGCGGCGAGGCAGCGGGCAGCATCCAGCTCACGAGACAGGGCAACATCCACCGCCGCACGGCGGAGCTCGGCTATTACGTCGTCCGCCGTCTCTGGGGCAGAGGGGTGTGCACCGAGGCTGTGAGGCAGATATGCCGCTTCGCCTTTGCCGAGACCGACCTTCTCCGCGTGTATGCGGAGCCCTTTGCCGACAACGCCGCCTCCTGCCGAGTGCTGGAGAAGGCGGGCTTCCGGCTGGAGGGCGTCATGAGGCACAGCGCCGTCAAGAACGGCGTGGTGCGGGACATGCGGCTATATTCGCTCTTGAGGGAGGATTTGGAATGTATTGGTTCTTGACGGTGCTCGGGGCCATGATAACCGTGCTGTGCGCGGCCGTGGGCGCGGCCTTCCGCAAGGGCCGCGGCTGGCGCTATGTGAATATTCTCGACGACCGGGAGCGCTATGACCGGGACGCGGTGCTCAAGTTCATCGGTCTCGTCATGTGGGCCTTTGCCATCAGCTGCGGCGGCCTCTGGATGCTCGCCGGGCTCTGCGACAACATAAACCTCTTCTACGCCGGCATAGTCGCCACCCTGGCCGTGGCCATATTCACCCTGGTCTACATGAATACCGGCAGGAGATTCCTCAAAAAATAAACACAGGGGATGAGGTCCCCCTCGGCCAGCTGGCCGGAACCGCGTTGAGCTGATGACTTCTGCGCGCGGCGCATGCCGTGCGCGGGAGCATCGGCTTTTTTGCTTTTTGAGAGGTGGAAAGTATGAAAAAGACCCTGATCTTGACCGCCGCCGCCATACCGACGGGCGTCATAGTCGGCGCAGTTGACGCCCTGTTCGGGCGCGTGCTGCTGTATCTGGGCGCGGTCAGGGACGCGCATACGGCCTGGCTTTTGCCCTTCCTCGGCGTCGTCGGCGCGCTGATGGCCTGGGCATACAAGAAATACGGCGCGGGCTGCGAAAACGGCATGGGCATGGTGTTCGAGGCCGGGCACGCGGACAGGGAGGACATACCACTCCAGCTCGTTCCCTTCGTCATGTGCGCAACCTGGCTGACGCACCTCTTCGGCGGCAGCGCAGGCCGCGAGGGCGTGGCGGTGCAGCTCGGCGCGGCTATTTCCCACCGCGTGGGGCGGCTGCTGCGCGTGGAGGACGCGCCGCGGCTGATGCTGATAACGGGCATCTCCGCGGGTTTTTCGGGGCTGTTCCGGACGCCGTTCGCGGCCACGGCCTTTGCCATGGAGGTGCTCACCGTGGGCAGGCTGGAGCACCGGGCGCTGCTGCCCGCCGCCGTCGCCGCGCTCTGCGCGAGCGCCACCTCCGGGGCGCTGGGGCTGGAGAAGTTTGAGTTCGCCGTAGCCGCTCCGGCGGTGTGGGACGCGCTGCTGCTTGCAAAGCTCGCAGTGCTCGGCGTCATATTCGGCCTCGTGGGCGCAGCGTTTGCGTTTTGCCTCCGAAACGCAAAGAAAATGGCGCAAAACCGGCTCAAAAACCCGGTCCTGCGCGCGTTTTGCATGGGGTTAGCGCTCTCTGTCGTACTCTATGCCCTCTACCGGGGCCTCTACTGCGGCCTGGGCACAAACCTCATAAACGTCTCGCTATCCGGCGAGACCGTGTACGCCTGGGACTGGGCGCTGAAGCTCGCGCTGACCGTCCTGACGCTAGCTGCGGGCTTCCAGGGCGGAGAGGTAACGCCGCTGTTTTCGATAGGCGCGAGCTTGGGCGCCGTGCTCGCGGGCGTGTTCGGCCTGCCGGTGCCGCTGTGCGCCGCGCTTGGCTACGCTGCCGTGTTCGGCTCCGCGAGCAACACGCTCCTCGCCCCGGCGCTCATCGGCGCGGAGGCCTTCGGCTGGGCCGGAGCGCCCGCCTTCCTCATCGCCTGCGCCGCAGCCTATGTGGTGAACGGCAACCGGTCTATATACTCGGGCCAGAGGGCCTGAAAAAAGGCGCAGGGCTCAGCCCTGCGCCTTTAGTTTGTGTATGGCTATACCGAGGCTCAGCCGCTTTGCCGTGTCCGGGTCGTCAAAGTCGGCGCAGAGCAGGTCGGAGATCTTTTGCAGACGGTATTTCATAGTGCTTCGGTCGATGAACATGGAGCTCGCGGCGGCGGAGAGGCGG
>PPYE01716406.1_pt1 | contig 10195 bp, 4 predicted proteins | sample 1559881 | NCBI WGS metagenome assembly PPYE01 (sample SAMN08240022, study PRJNA423297) | Human gut metagenome, whole genome shotgun sequencing project.
CTGAACAAGTGCGGCTGGTGCATCCTTGGCTTCAGCGCGCTTTCATACCATTATTACAATGACTGACAACAATAAAAAAAGGAGGAATAACTTATGGCACTTACAGAATCGGAGAAAACGGAACTTAAGAACGACATCCTGAACGCGATCAAGGCGGAGAGCCAGGGCGTGAACGAGCTGACCGAGGTCACCTCGCTGGACAACATCAAGAGCCTCCCGGCGTTGCGTGGTACCGAGCTGGTGAGCGCCCCGCTTACCCTGCTGGGCAAACCCGCCACGGATGCCGCGGCCACAGCCAACGCCGCCGCCACGAAGGCGAACAATGCGGCAACCAATGCCGCGGAAGCCACGAGTGCCGCTGGCAGCGCTGCGGCCGCGGCGAACGAGAAGGCCGGCGTGGCACAGGCCGCTGCCGCTGCTGCCAATGAAGCCGCCACAAAGGCAAAGGATGCCGCCGACGCGGTGGAAGGCAGCCTGGTGGGCGGCATGACGGCCGTTCCGGACGAGGAGAACGATACGGTAAAACTCACCCTGCTTGGTAAGACTGGTACGGAGATTGCCTCGGTGGACATTCCCGGTGGCACGGGCAGCGGTGGCAACACGTACAACGTGACGGAGGAGGTCCCGCTGCAAAGCGGTTACTACACCCTGGCGACGGCCATCGTGGCGGTGGACGGGAAATACCGTTACAAGGGCCGCTGCATCACCTACGAGGTATCGCAGGGCAAATGGGAGACGAAGCAGTTCACGGGCACGAGCCTGACGGCGTGGGAAAGCACGGGCGCGTGGGAGGACTTCGGCGGCGCGGGCACGGTGAAGAGCCTGACGGTGAACGGTGAAAAACAGAATCCCGATGCGGAGGGTAACGTGAGCCTGACCATCGAGAAGGTGGAGGTGGACGGGAGCCTGAACGCGGACAGCACCAACCCCGTGCAGAACGCGGCGGTGGCGGCGAAACTGTCCGAACTGGAGGCTAACACCATCTTCGGCGCGGACGCCGAGCTTAGCGACGACGAGAGCAGCGTGCGTCTGACGCTGACCAACAAGAGCGGCGCGGAGGTGGTGGCCGTCGATCTCCCGGCAGGCGGCGGAAGCGGTGGCGGTGACACCTCCACCACACGGATCGTCCTGGGCGCGTCGGTGGACAACGCGACCGTCAAGGAGGGCGGCAGCGTGAGACTCACGTGGAGCTACGACCACCAGTACACCGCCGGCGACGAGAAAGGCGAGAGCACCGGGCAGAAGGCCACGGTGCAGATCACGGTGAAGCGCGGCGCCACCACCACCTACAGCGAGACGATACAGGAGGCAAGCAAGGGCACGTACACCCTCGACCTGACCAAGTACCTGCTGCTGGGCACGAGCGACATCTACGTCGTGGCCACCGCCACCGACCCGTCCACCGGCAAGACGCAGAAGAAGCAGGCCTACGTCAGCGTGAAGTCCGTCACCCTGAGCCTGTCGAGTTCCTACAATATCGCCAGCGGCCTCGCGCAGGGCGGCCTTGGCGCTGACGACACCGCCACGATCCCCTACGCCGTGACCGGCACCGGGACGAAGACCGTGACCCTCTACGTGGACGGGGCGCAAAAGGAAGCCCACTCCGTGACGCGTAGCGGCACCACCAACGGCACGTTCAGCCTGGACATGTCCGGACTGTCGGTCGGCCGGCATACCGTGCAGATGGTCGCCGAGATGGAGACCGACGGGCTGACGCTGAAAAGCGAGAGCGTGTATATGGATATCCTTAAAAGGGGCAGCAGTGCGCCGTTCATCGGCACAAAGATCACCCACGCCGACGGGCGCATCCTCACCGGAACCGGCCACACCGTCCCGACCATCGAGGTGGGACAGTACGAGCAGTGCTCCTTCAGCTTCGTGGCTTACGACCCGGCCACCGTTCCGGCCACGGTGGAGATCTGGCGTAACGGCAGCCTCTCTCGCAGCGTCAGCGTGCCGAGAAGCGTGCAGACGTACGGCAACCGCTTCACCGAGAAGGGGACACAGACAATACAGCTGAAGCTCGGCGCGACCACCTACACCCTGGACATCGACGTTACCGAAAGCGGCGTGGACATCGCCGAGGCAAGCTACGGGCTGCTGTTCAAACTGGACGCTGCCGGTCGCAGCAACGAGGAGAGCGACCCGGCCGTATGGGAAGCCGGCGGCGTGAGTACCACGTTCGAGAACGTGGACTGGAGCAGCAGCGGCTGGACGGGCAGCGCGCTGAAGCTCGTGAACGGGGCGAAGGCCACCATCGGGTACAAGCCCTTCGCCACCGACGTGAAATCCACCGGGCTGACGATAGAGATTACCATGAAGGTGAGCAATGTCACCGACCGCTCGGCCGCCGTTGTGAGTTGCATCAACAGCGGCAAGGGACTTCTTGTCACCACACAGGAGGCGGGCTTCCGCACGGGGCAGACCGTGACCTACACCAACGAGGACGACGAGCAGGTGATGCGCGAGGTAAAACTTGCCACGAACTACGCCGACGGTGAGGAGATGAAGGTCGCCCTGATGATCGGCACGACGGCGGAGAACCGGCTGATGCAGCTCTACGTCAACGGCAACCGTACCGGCGCGGACCTCTATGACTCCGCGTTCAACTTCCAGCAGGACACCCCGCAGGAAATCACCCTCGACAGCACAGGTGCCGACGTGGAGATACGCAGCATCCGCGTCTATAACCGCGCGCTCAATGACGACGAGGAACTGGAGAACGCGATGGTGGATGCCGACGGCACGGACACCATGATGGCGCTGTACGAGGAGAACGACATCCTCGGGGACACGGGCGATGTCGACCTGGACAAGCTGCTCGCGCGGGGGAAGGGCGTGCTGCGCATCGTGCGTCAGAACAAGCTGGATGACGTGTATGCCGAGAACAACAAGAAGACCGACTTCCTGGCCGACATCTATTATTACTCGCCCCTCGGAAGGGAATACGACTTCATCCTCACCAGCTGCTACATCCGTATCCAGGGAACGAGCTCGACGAAATACCCGAGCAAGAACCTCCGCATCTACTGCGCCAAGGGGAGTGAGCTTCTTTCGATGAGCGGTCAGCATGTCAGCGCGGGGAACAAGTACACGATGCGCCCCGGGGCGGTGCCCGTGAACCTGTTCTGCTGCAAGAGCGACTATTCCGACTCCTCCATGTCCCTGAACACCGGCGGGGCCAAGCTGTTCAACGACGTGATGAAGGAGCTGGGGCTTCTGACCCCTCCGCAGCGGTACCAGTACGAGCAGGCCGGAAACAGCCTCGCAGGCATCAATATCCGCAGTGCCATCGACGGCCTTCCGATCGACATCTTCTGCGCGGAGACCGCTGACGGCGAGAACAGCTACTACGGGCAGTACAACTTCAACAACGAGAAGAGCAAGAGCGGTGCTGTGTTCGGCATGGAGGGCGTGGACGGCTACACCCCGGCGTGCCCCGTCACCCTGGAGATGCTGAACAACACCTCGCCTATATGCCTTTTCGCCACCACGAGCGACACGCAGATGGAGGCCGACTTCGACGCCGGTGCGGAGATCAACTACGGCATCGACACGTCCGGCAAGGCGCAGAGCGACGGCGACATCACGTGGAGCGGCCTTTCCACGGCCGGGCAGACCGCCCTGAAACGCCTGTACGGGTGGATACGTGCGTGCGTCCCCTCCGGTGCCACCGCGAATGACCTCTCCACCTTCGTGAGCGGGAAGTTCAAGGACGAGATAGACAGCTATTTCGACCGTGACTACCTTCTGACCTACTACCTCTTCACCGACTACTTCCTTAGCGTGGACCAGCGGGCGAAGAACATGATGCTGCGCACGTGGGACGGGCTTAAATGGTACATCACGTACTACGACGGCGACACGCAGCTCGGCAAGCGAAACGACTGCTTCCTCGTGTACACGTACACCACCGACCGGGATACTTACGACGCGGAGGCCAGCAAGTACGCCTTCGAGGGCCACGACTCGTGGCTGTGGAACCTGGTGCTTGCCAACCTTCAGGACGACCTGAAGCGGTGTGCCGCCAGCTTCCGCGCCGTGATGACGAACGAGCGTGTATTGTCCATGCTGAACGACGAGCAGAGCGGCAACTGGTCGGACAGGGCTTTCAACAAGTCCGGCTACCTGAAATACATCGCCCCTGCCGTGCAGGAGATGTACGGCAAGGTATGGCCCTTCATCTACGCCCTGCAGGGCAGCAACCGTTCGCACCGGGAGTACTTCATCAAGAACCGTTTCGCGCTGCTGGACGCGAAGTACGGCACGAGCAACTTCACGAGTGACAACATCGACCTGTACCTCTCACGCTCCTCCGATGACACGGCGGACACCCTGAAGATTACTGCGGGTGAGCCCTACGCCTTCGGCTACGGCACGAACAACAGCCCGAACATCGCGGGTACCGGCATCGTGGACGAGGGTGACACCGCCACGCTCTCCATCACCGGGGCGTACACGGTGAACGACCCGCTGCGCGTGTATGGCGCGAGCCGCATGAGGGTACTCGACATGACCGGTGCGGCCGACCACCTGAAGAACGCCCTGGATCTGGGCAAATGCACCGTGCTGCGCGAGCTGAACCTGCAGTCCGCCACCACCGGCTCCACCGGCTGGTGGCTGTCAATAGGCAGCTGCCGCCAGCTCCGGAAACTGAACGTACGGAACCAGGCGCAGGCGAAGACCGGCGGCAGCACGAGCACGGCACTTGACCTGACGGAGCAGACGAAACTGGAGGAACTGGACGCGAGAGGTACGAAGGTGCAGAGCGTGACCTTCGCCAAGGGCGCGCCCGTAGCGAAAGCCTACCTTCCCGGTACGCTTACCACCCTGCGTCTGGAGTACCTTCCCAAACTGACCGCGGCGAACCTCACCCTGGAAACATGGAGCAATGTCCGGACGCTTATCTTCGACACCTGCCCCGGCCTGAACTGGGAGACTATACTGAACCGCTGCGCCAACATCGACAGGCTCCGCGTCACCGGCATCGACCGGGAGGACGACGGCACATGGCTGAACAGGTTTGTAAACACGGGCGGCGTGGACGCGGAGGGCAACTCCACGGACACCTGCGCGTTGGTGGGTACCGTACGACTGACAAAATACTTAGATGAGGACACCTATGCCGCCTATATCACCCACTTCCCGGAGCTGAACATCCGCCAGCCCGAGTACACGATGATCGAGTTCGACGACGACGTGGCGGACGACGCGAACGTGAGCAACCTTGACAACGGGACCGGCTACAAGTACGGTGGCTCCTACGTGGCGAGCGGCCATATCGCCGCCATCCTCGCCAAACGCCACCGAGTACTGGCGAAAGTAACGAAGAAGCCCACGACGCGCAGCGTGAACATGGCGAACGTCGATACCACGGTGAATAACCTGGACGGTGAGATGACCTACTACCCGCTGGACGACACGGACAGCAACAAGTACGCCGACGGCACCGCCGCCGCATTGGACGGCAGCGAGGGTGACTGGATGATGTACGAGCCCTTCTTCTGGAGCAAAGGCGTGAATGACTACCTGAACGGAAAACATTACTCCTGCTACAGCAGCAACGGCAGTGACAACATGCCTGAAGTTCCGGAGGCGACCGTCCTCACCCTGGACGATATTAAAGGTACGAGCGGCGGCTATCTTTCCGGGCGTAAGATCATGAGCGGCAAGTCCACGTTGTCAGAGAGCTACAGCACTGACAGCACGTATTCGGTTTGCAAGGTAAGCGTCGCCGGTTACAAGAAAGTTCGCTTCCCGAGCGTTCCCGGCACGAACCTGGTGGGGAGTATCTTCACGGACGATTCCGGCACGGTCATCAGCTCCATTGTCGTGCCTACGCTTAGCAACAAGTTCGAGGCTGGCATGTATCTGATTGCCGAGGTCCCCGACGGTGCCACGGCATTGCATTTCTCGATCCTGAACACGGCGGAGTTCGACAAGGTGGTATTATCGAACAGCGACAAGATCGAGGACATGGAACCTGACTGGGTTGCCAATGACGAGCACCTTTGTGCGGTTGTGGGCAGCTCGGTAGTGGGAACGAAGCTGCGCGCCTGCATTACCGGCGGCAGTACCACGGCGAGCATGAGCTGGACGGATTTCCACTATTACTCGGCCCAAAGAGGCATGCAGCAGATAGACGCCCTGATGCACTCGCGTATCGCGAACCTTTTCTACGCGAAGTATGGCAGGCGTGACAGCCAAGAGCAGTGCGGCGCGGGTTCTCATACGAACAACCGCACCACGGGCGGCACGGCCAGCCGCGGTATGACGGACACGATCGGCTACGAGGAAGCCAGTTCCATCAATCCGAACGTGACGAACAGCCTGATAGAAAACTCCGTTCACCAGTACGCCTGGTACCGTGACTCGGACAGCTACGGCGGTGCGACGGTGACGCAGGTGAACAACATCTGCTGCCTTGGCTACGAGGACATCTACGGTCATAAATATGACATGATGGACGGTGTGGACCTTCCCAATGACACGGGTAACTCCGGCAAGTGGCGTATCTGGATGCCCGACGGCAGTACCCGCCTGGTAAAGGGTTCCGTGAGCTCCGGTATCTGGATCACCGCCGTGGCGCACGGAAAGTATATGGACGTGATTCCGGTGGGCTCCGTTTCGGGTTCCTCCTCGACGCATTATTGCGATATCTACTATATATCCACTGCTGCCAGCCGTGTGGTCTTTCGTGGCAACGGCAGCGCGAACCCGAGTGGCGGTGTTTCGGTGTCGTATGCGAGCTACGATTCCTCGGATACGAGCACGTACATCGGTTCTCGTCTGGCCTTCCGCGGCCGGCTCGTCAAGGCGTCGAGCGTCGCTGCGTTCAAGTCGGTAAGCGAGGTGGCATAAGCGGCAGCGTAAAGCGTCAAAGCGGGAGCGAAGCGACAAAACGTCCGGTGTTTCCCGATGAGGGGAACACCGTTCTTTACGGGCGTAAGCCCGTCGAATTTTTTGTTGTTTCCAGGTTTTGTACCAGTTTGTTAAATAATAATTTATGAAAAATCGTACTTTTGCATTCAAATTAAAAGGTGGCGCTTCCCCATAAGCCGTGTGGTTTATCGTGGCAACAACAACGCGAACCCGAATGGCGGTGTCTCGATGTCGAATGCGAACAACGATTCCTCGAATACGAACACGAACATCGGTTCTCGTCTGAACAACAATCGAAAAGAAATTTTAATCGGCGTACAACACCGGGGACTTGTCCCCACCGTGGTGCCGAGGGAAGCAAGCCTCAGTAACAGCAGCCTTTTTGGGCTGGAAAACTGAAAAATAAAGTGTCGGGAGGGTTCGGTAGGCCGGAAACGGTTCGAAGAAGCAGTGCCCGGGGGATTGAAGGCCCCAAAATGGAAAACAAAGGAAATATGCACAGAGCAGGTTTTGTAATTGAGGAGATCGTGAAGCCTTCCAACATGTCGGAGTCATTCAATCAGGTCCTTCGCGGCAGGAGGCGTAAACGCAGCCGCCAGGGACGCTACCTGCTTGCGCATAAACCCGAGGTGTTGAAGGAACTGACCGCGCGTATCTCGGACGGTACTTTCCGTGTGAAGGACTACCGTGAGCGCGAGATTTTCGAGAGCGGCAAGTTGCGTCGTATTCAGGTAATCCCTATGTACGACCGTATTGCCGTACATGCCATCATGACGGTAGTGGACTGCCATTTGCGGAAGCGTTTCATCCGCACCACCTCCGCCAGTATCAAGAAACGGGGGATGCACGACCTTTTGGCGTATATCCGCCGCGACATGGTTGAGGATCCGGACGGCACGCGGTACTGTTACAAGTTCGACATCACCAAGTTTTACGAAAGTGTGAAGCAGGATTTTGTGATGTATTGCGTGAACCGCGTGTTCAAGGACAAGAAACTCATCGCCATGCTTGACAATTTTGTCCGGTTGATGCCTGACGGGTTGAGTATCGGCCTGCGTAGCTCGCAGGGCTTGGGTAATTTGCTTTTGTCTGTGTTTTTGGACCATTATTTGAAGGACAGGTATGCCGTGCGTCATTTCTACCGCTATTGTGATGACGGCGTCGTACTGGGTAAAACGAAAGCGGAATTGTGGAAGATTCGTGATGCCGTCCATGGGCATATTCAGCGTGTCGGTCTCCGGGTAAAGGGGAACGACCGTGTGTTTCCCCTGGGCGAGGGCATTGACTTTCTGGGATATGTGACTTTCAGTGCGGACCATGTCCGCCTTCGCAAGCGCATCAAGCAGAAATTCGCCCGAAAGATGCACGAGGTAAAATCGAGAAAAAGGAGGCGTGAGCTGATAGCGTCGTTCTACGGGATGGCCAAGCACGCCAACTGTCATACGTTGTTTAAAAAATTAACAGGCAAAGACATGAGATCATTTAAAGACTTGAACGTCGCTTATAAGCCCGAAGATGGCAAAAAGCGATTTCCCGGTGTAGTGGTAAGCATCCGGGAACTGGTAAATTTACCGATTGTGGTGAAGGACTTCGAGACAGGCATCAAGACCGAGCAGGGAGAAGACCGCTGTATCGTGGCCATCGAGATGAACGGCGAGCCGAAAAAGTTCTTCACCAACAGCGAGGAGATGAAGAACATCCTCTCGCAAGTGAAGGAAATGCCCGACGGTTTCCCGTTCGAGACCACCATCAAGACGGAAACCTTCGGCAAAGGTCGAACCAAATATGTATTTACATGACATGAAACGAGTTGAAGGAACATCCGGGGTAAGGCTGCTGGAATGCGTGAACCCGGTGAAGAACACGTGGCGCGTCCGTTGGGACGTGCGGGAGAAAGAGGACGGTTCCGCCGACTATATGGAGGAGAACTTTTTAGGGAAGCCCTCCGGTGAGATAATAAGAACCGTTATTCTGGGCTGGTACAACGAACAGATTGACCGGGAGATACTTTCCGGCTTTATTTACGAAGATATGCCGGTGTGGCTGTCGAGCGAGAACCAGTTCAACTATAAGGCGGCCCATGACCTTGCCATACAGACCGGTGGCGCAACGCTTCCGGTGACATTCAAGTTCGGGACGGATGAGGAACCCCGGTACCGGACGTTCGGGGAACTGGAGGAACTGACGGACTTCTACACGAAGGCCATGAAGCACATCCAGGATACACTGGTTGACGGCTGGAAGAAGAAAGACGCTTTTGATCCGGAGAAGTACCGGGTGGAATAAATCCTTCGGGGGAGGATAAGAAAAAAGCCCCCGGCCTGCCCGGTATATCGACCTGTATGTGGACTATACCCGCCTGCTGGATCAGGGTGAAAAAGTCTCGTATGCTGTGGCCGTATTGTCCGAAAAGTATTCGGTGAGTGAGCGCAAGGTTTATGCCCTTGTGAAACGGTTTCAGAGTGACTGCAAGACGCTTGCAGTGTGAACGGGTTGTTTTATGCCGTAGGGAGTGCCGTTTCCCCTTATCTTTAGGGTGTTTCAAATTTAGAAGGAGGAAATGGCTATGAACAAGTATTACTGTATTCTGGACAAGATTCTTGCCACGGGAAAAACGCAGACCAACAAGAAGGGAAACATACAATACCTTCTGAACGAGCAGCTCTCGCTGACACCGGCGGACCTGCTTGACATATTCGAGGGGCATAATATCGCCCGCAAGAAACTCCGCAGCGAGCTCCAGCTGTTCATGCAGGGGGAACGTAATGTGGAGAAGTACCGGGAGGCCGGCATCAACTGGTGGGATTATTGCGGTTCTATCCTGGTGAACAGTTACCCCACCTATTTCGAGAAGCTGCCCCCATTGATAGCGAAAATCAACCGGGAGAAGCGCAACAGCAAGAACTACGTGCTTTTCCTGGGTGAGACCGGTGCCGAGAGCAACCAGGCGCCCTGCCTGAGCCTGGTGCAGTTCCAACTGGACGGTGGTGAACTGGTGCTGTCCGCCTACCAGCGCAGCAGTGACGCGAACCTCGGGCTGCCCTCCGACATCTATCACCTTTACCTGATGGCCCGGCAGATAGAACTTCCCCTGAAGTCGATCACCCTCTACCTGGGCAATGTACATATCTACGAGAATAATATCCCGGGCACCCGTGCGCTGATCGCCGGAGACGAGACGGTCCGCTTCGGGCTGAACGTGTAGTTTGCTGTATATGTCTTGCAGCGGGAACAGTTCATGTTTCCCGCTGTTTTTCGTTTATTCTGGGGACCTTTGCGGCCGTTTTAAAGCAGAATGAAATGAAAAAGATGT
>PPYE01158590.1_pt1 | contig 10194 bp, 9 predicted proteins | sample 1559881 | NCBI WGS metagenome assembly PPYE01 (sample SAMN08240022, study PRJNA423297) | Human gut metagenome, whole genome shotgun sequencing project.
GCCGCTCCATTCCGTCTGTTGTACACGAAGTCAAACGGCTTTCCAGTGAAGGTGTCCGTGAGTTTAATTTAATTGCGCAAGACTCCAGTTTCTATGGCAGAGATTTAAATGATGGAACAACACTTGCAAAGCTATTAAAGGAACTTGTAAAAATTGATAATGTGAAATGGATTCGTTTGTTTTATCTGTATCCAACGTATTTTGATGATGAACTTTTAGAAATAATTACTAAAGAAGAAAAGATCTGCAAATATGTAGATATTCCTTTACAGCATATAAGTGATTCCGTATTAGGACGAATGCATAGACGTGATTCTTCCCAAAGCATCAAAAAGCTATTGAAGAAATTACGAAATACCACACCGTATATAACAATTCGGACAACCCTTATGGTTGGGTTTCCCGGAGAAACAGAGGCAGATTTTAAAGAATTGCTTACATTCATCAAGGCAGTGAAATTTGATAATATGGGGGCATTTACTTATTCAGCACAAGATGGGACACCAGCAGCCCGTATGGTCGATCAGGTTACAGAAGAAACAAAAGAAAATCGATATCACGAGTTAATGGCGGCTCAAGCAGAAATTTCTGAAGAAAATAATCGGAACCTGATTGGAGTTGATACAGAAGTATTGGTGGAAGAATTATTAGATGATGGATGTGGAAATCTTCAGGCTAAAGGCAGAGCATCTTTCCAAGCACCTGAGGTAGATGGTAATGTTTACATAGATCATCCTGGCGATTTACGGCCGGGTGACTTTGTTAAGGCGCATATTATAGATGGATACGCATATGATTTGATTGCAGAGAGAATAACAACAGATAGAGGTATATGATGATTGTTGAAATCATTACTACCGGCACAGAATTACTGCTGGGAGAAATTGATAATGAGAACAGCAGATGGTTGGCGGTTTTTCTGAATCAGCACGGATTTACAGTAGCTTATATGACTACGGTGGGGGATAATGCTATGCGGGTGAGAAATGCTATGGAAATTGCATTGTCTCGGGCAGATATAGTAATTACATCCGGCGGGCTGGGTGCGACACAAGGAGACATTACGAAGCGCATCGGGGCAGAAGCTTTAGGTATTCCTTATGTATATTATGAGGATCAGAATAGCCGTCTTAGGGATTATTATGAACGAGAAGGGCGAGTATATTCTAAACTCCTATCGCGACAGGCATGGTTCGGAGAAGGTTCCTGCATATTTGAAAATCATGTTGGTTCAGCTAATGGATCTGCATCTATTAAAAATCATAAAGCACTAATTCATTTACCAGGACCACCATTTGAAATGAAAATTATGGCAGAGAAAGAGATGATGCCGTGGCTTGAAAGTAATTTTGGACCGCAAGGTATTATTTATTCTGTTATAGTAACTATAACAGGGTTGACAGAGACAGAAATTGAATCCCGTATAATGGATCTAATTAAGGCGCAGGAAAATCCGACATTTGCTTTATTGGCAAGGCCGGGATATATTGCGCTTCGTATGACTGCGCATGGAAGTACTATACAAAATGCGCACGATTTGATCACTCCGTTCTTATTGATTATAAAAAAGCGGCTTCCTGTATCAGAGTATCATGTTGAATCTGATATTAGGAGTGATTTGGCAGAATTATTGATTCAGTATAAAATGACAATGAGCGCCGCTGAATCATGTACCGGTGGTATAGTTGGAAAGTTAATGACAGATTTGCCCGGAAGTTCTGACTACTTTAAGGGGAGTGCTGTTACTTATTGGAATGATAGTAAAGAGGAGATTCTCGGTGTTTCAAAAAGTACACTGAAAAGAGATACTGCTGTTAGTGCTGGTGTAGCTGGTGAAATGGCCGAAGGTAGCAGACGACTTTATAATAGTGATGTGTCGGTAGCCACTACCGGATATGCCGGTCCGGGGAATGGAATACATGGGGAGAGTCCTGGTCTTGTATTTATAGCTGTTTCAGGAAAATATGGAACAAAAGTCTATGAAGAACATTTTATGGGGAATCGTGAGAGTATCCGTTATGGCGCAGCAGATAAGGCATTATATTATGTTCTACAGTATATTAAATTAAATAAAGGAGGATAAAATGACAGTAAAAGTACAGAATACGGACATGAACTCAGAACGTCAAAAGGCTCTTGAAAATGCAATGCATCAAATTACCCGTGAGTTCGGAGCCGGTGCAATTATGCGATTAGGCGATATGAAGGGAAAATTGGATACAGAGGTTATTCCGACAGGTTCATTAGCTCTGGATATTGCAGTAGGGGTTGGCGGATATCCTCGGGGAAGGGTCATAGAAATTTACGGGCCGGAATCTTCCGGAAAAACGACATTAGCATTACATGCCATTGCCGAAGCACAAAAAAATAATGGTGTAGCGGCATTTATTGATGCGGAACATGCCTTGGATCCCGTATATGCTCATCATTTGGGGGTCGATACGGAGCGCCTTTTGATTTCTCAGCCGGATAGCGGAGAACAGGCATTAAGTATCTGTGAGCAGTTGGTGCGGAGCGGAGCGGTGGATATGATTGTTATTGACTCAGTAGCAGCTCTTGTTCCGAAACAGGAAATTGAAGGAGATATAGGTGATCAATCTGTAGGACTTCAAGCCAGATTGATGAGCAAAGCGCTTAGAAAATTAACCGGGATTATAAGTAAATCCAGGACCATCGTGATATTTATCAATCAGATTCGTGAGAAGGTTGGTATTATGTTTGGTAATCCTGAAACCACTACTGGTGGCAGAGCGCTTAAGTTTTATTCTTCTATACGGGTAGAAATCCGTCGCGGTGAAGCTATAAAAAATGGGACAGATGTGGTGGGAAACCGTACTCGTGCCAAAGTTGTAAAGAATAAAGTGGCCCCGCCTTTTAAAACAGCTGAGTTTGATGTGATGTATGGAGAAGGTATCTCAAAAGAAGGAACGTTACTGGATCTCGCAACTAATATGGATATTATTCAAAAGAGCGGAGCATGGTACTCCTATAAAGGAAATCGTATAAGTCAGGGCCGTGAGGCAGCAAAGGCTTTTTTGAGAGAAAATCAGGAAATCGCTACGGAAATTGATAAGATTATTAGGGATACTCTGGTGGTAGAACCGGAAAAATTCAATGTGGATGTTATTGCAAAGAATAAAGATGCAAAAGAGTAAAACAGCGTATGAAGCGGCCTTGCATTTACTGAAGTATCGTGGACAGAGTACTTATGAATTGCGTAAAAAATTAAAAGACAGGGAATATCCTTTGCGGGAGATAGAAGAAGCTTTATCGAAACTTTTACACTATGGATATGTAAATGATTTGGATCTTGCTGAAGATTTGTTTAACTTATATAAGAGCAAGAATGCTTATGGAGATGTTTATATTCATAAAAAAATGAAATTGCGAGGCCTTTCCATAGACCGACATTTGACTTTTGATGAAGAATATGCGGCTGCACTTATCGTTATGAAAAATAAAGTGAAAGTTTTACCAGCTTTAAAGCATAATTATAGAAGAGCTGCGGGCATATTATATCGTCGGGGTTTTCCAGGATCAGTGATTACCAGTGTTTTGCAAAATTTAAGAATTTCTGATTTTTAGCTTTTTAAAAGCCACATGAAAGAAATATCCTTTTTTCATGTGGCTTTTACTATTTAACATATTGACTTTTTGACTTTTAAGTAATAAAATAGATTTGGTAAAAAGAAAAGGAGCCTATCATCAAATGACAAATTCCATTTTAGCGGATAGAATTGAACAATTTATATTAGAAAGGTTGGGAAAGCAGTCTTCTGATGAATTACTTTTACGGCGTAAGGATGTGGCTGATCTTTTGGAATGTGCCCCGTCACAGGTGACATATGTAATCAATACACGATTTTCATCAGATAATCGATTCATGGTAGAGTCAAGACGAGGAAGCGGCGGATACATTAAAATTTCCATGCGAGGTGTAGCGGAAAAAAATCACGGAATAATCTCGCATACGGTCTCTGGAAAAAAAGGAGAGACTGATAAAAATGATATAGAATTGGTTGAAAGCAATTTTGAAGGATATTTCAATATGCTTCTGAAATATAATATCATTTCACGCCGTGAATATCACATGATTAAGGTATTAATGCGGACAATGCTTGAATTTTGTCCGCCGGAAGATCGGCAAGATGCTGTAAGAACTATAATACATCAGACAGAGTGGACTTTGAAAGGAGAATAAAATGTTTTGTGAACATTGTCATGGAAGAGTAGCCAATGTACATTTGGTAAGAATTATTAATGGTAAAAAAAGTGAATTACATCTTTGCAATGAATGTGCAAAAGGAGAACGTTTCAAGCAAACTGAAAACTTATTAAATTATTCAATGCCTTCTATTTTAGGAAAAAGATTATTTGATATATTTCCACATTTTTATAAAGATAATAATGGGAGCATTTGTGATGTTGGGAAAGTAGCATCTGATGGATTAAATCTGTCAAAGGGACTGTTTCATGGAAACCAGGATTATAAATCTTTTAGAGAAGAACTCAGACCCTTGTTCAGTCATAATCTGACCAAAAATGAACCGGGCTTAAAGGAAGAGTCAATAAAAGACGAAAAGCTGGCTGAATATGAAAAACAATTAAAATCAGCTATAAATTCGGAAGATTTTGAGCAGGCGGCTAAGCTGCGGGATCAAATACAGGCATATAAAGCACAAAATGGAATTTAAAAGAAAAATTATGATAATCAAACATGTAAGGAGGGAATTTGGATGGAAAATAGGTACACAGACAGCGTAAAGAATGCATGGAAGTTTGCTGCAGAGGAAGCCTCTAAGCTTGGTAGTGAATATGTAGGGACAGAACATCTTTTGATAGGTATTTCAAATGAAAAAGACAGTGTGGGCGGAAAGATTTTAAATTCGTTGGGACTTACAGTAACAGCACTGGAAGAATTCCTGCAGGCGTATAACGATTCAGTTTTTTTCAGAAATACGGACCTTTATATAGCACCTCGTACAAAGCGGGTTCTTGAAATGGCTGTCGAAGAGGCCAATGAACTTGGCAATAATTATGTCGGAACAGAACACTTATTGCTGGCCATTATTCATGAAGGCGGCGGATTGGCGATCCGCATATTGGAGCAGTTCAATGTAACAGGAGGTAAATTGAAGCGTGCTTTTGAACAATTTATGTCGGAAGAAAATGATAGTGAAAAGAATGAAAATCTTGGCGACTTGGGAGAATTTGCTATTGATTTGAATGAAAGGGCAAAACAGGGAAAAATTGATCCTGTTGTTGGGCGTCAGACTGAAATTAACAGAGTTATTCAAATCCTCTCACGGAGAAATAAAAACAATCCGGTTCTTATTGGCGAACCGGGCGTGGGGAAAACTGCGATTGCAGAAGGTTTAGCACAGCGAATTATCAATAATGACGTTCCCGAAATTTTAAAAAACTGTAGAATCATTTCCTTAAATATGTCTTCCGTGGTAGCGGGAACAAAGTATAGAGGGGAATTTGAGGAGCGGTTAAAAAAAGTCTTGGAAGAAGTAAAGAAACATGAGAACTGGATTCTGTTTATTGACGAATTACATACTCTTGTAGGTGCTGGTGCAGGGGAAGGTTCCATGGATGCTGCTAATATTATGAAACCTGCCCTTGCCAGAGGAGAGATTAGATGCATTGGCGCGACAACATTGAAAGAATATAAGAAATATATTGAGAAAGATGCAGCTCTTGAACGCCGCTTCCAGCCTGTAAAGGTGGGAGAACCTACTCCTAAGGATACTATTGATATATTAATGGGACTTCGCGATAGATATGAAGCATTAGAAGAAGACGTAGCTGAGGTGGTTGCCAAGTGGACAGGTGTCCCTCTTCAGAATCTGAAACAGAAGGATTCTGAACGTCTGCTTCATTTGGAAGAAGAACTTCATAAACGTGTTATTGGGCAGGAAGATGCCGTAACTGCTGTTGCCAAGGCAATCCGGCGCGCCAGAGCAGGGATGAAAGATCCGAAAAGACCAATTGGTTCGTTTCTGTTTCTTGGTTCTACTGGTGTTGGTAAGACAGAATTGGCAAGGGCGTTGGCAGAAACTATGTTTGGCAGTGAGAAGAATATGCTTCGCTTTGATATGTCTGAGTATATGGAGAAACATGAAGTATCGCGCCTTGTTGGGGCACCTCCAGGATATGTAGGATATGAAGAGGGCGGGCAATTAACGGATGCCGTTCGCAGGAATCCATATAGTGTCATTCTTTTTGATGAAGTGGAAAAAGCACATGCAGACTTCTTTAATATCTTACTACAGGTACTTGATGATGGACGCTTAACAGATGGGCAGGGACGTACCGTTGATTTTACAAACTGTGTCATTATTATGACAAGTAATCTTGGATCAGGATTGTTACGCGGCAAAGAGAAGAAATTGGGCTTTATTGATAAGAATGAAGACAAGAAAGATTTTGAAAGTGCAAAAGCCATGATTATAGACCAGGTCAAGCATACTTTTCGACCTGAATTTATTAACAGGATTGATGAGATTATCGTTTTCCATCCGCTGACTACAGAAAATCTATCAGAAATCGCAAAACTCCTTTTAAAAGCAGTTGAAAAGAAATTGGAACATCTTCATTTGAAAATGGATGTTTCTGAAAAAGCTCGCAATCATTTGATTGCAGACGGTTCTGATTTTGAATATGGTGCACGGCCTTTGAAAAGAACTATTCAAAAAGAAGTGGAAGATGAAATCTCTGAATTATTATTATCAGGAAAGCTGAAAGGGAAGAGTACCATCCATGTAGATGTTGGTGAAAAAAACAATCTGGTGTTTAATGCAGACTAAGGCTTATCGGTAAAAAGTAGTATAATGGGCATAGGGACGATCTCTATGTCCATTTTATATTGCGGGAGAGATTGACGAATATGAACTCAAAAACCAAGACAAAGTTTATATGTCATAATTGTGGAGCAGAAACGCCTAAGTGGATGGGTAAATGCCCCAATTGTGGAGAATGGAATTCATTAGAGGAAAGAATAGAAGGAAGTATTCCCCAAAGCATACGAACGTTATCTTTTCAATCCGGAAAAGAACCTACCAGTTTAACTGATATAGAAATAAAAGATACAGATAGAGTGAAATTGGGAATAACAGAATTAGATCGTCCATTAGGAGGCGGTATAGTCTCCGATTCCGTTATTCTTTGGGGTGGAGAACCGGGAATCGGAAAATCAACTCTTATTTTACAAATATGTGATTCATTTACAAAGATGGGAAAAACTGTACTATATTGCAGTGGTGAGGAATCAGATATACAGATTAAAATGAGAGCAGAACGGCTTTCTGTAAATACAGCGGGATGTTTTGTTTTTGCTGAGAGCAATTTAGAAACAATTCTTGCCGAGGTAGATAAACTACGTCCGGATATGGTTATTATTGATTCTATACAAACCACTTATCTTCCTAACAGTTCTTCAGCAATGGGGAGTCCGACACAAATTAGGGACTGCACAGCAATACTTGTAAAGATGGCTAAAGAATCAGGGATTATAGTAATGATTATCGGGCATGTTACAAAAGAGGGAAATATTGCGGGTCCGCGTATATTAGAACATATGGTAGATGTGGTTTTTTATTTGGAAGGAGATAGAAACTATCAATTTCGTGTGCTTCGTACTGTGAAAAATCGATTTGGTTCTACATCTGAATCAGGACTCTTTGTAATGGGGCGGAAAGGATTGAAAGGGATTGATGATCCGTCTAAGTATCTTCTAAAAGGAATACAAGAAGCTCCTGTATCTGGAAGTACAGTTGCTGCCTGTATGGAAGGCTTACGTCCAATCTTGATTGAGGTACAGGCACTTACAGTCCATTCCGTACTAGCAGTTCCGCGTAGAATTGCATCTGGTTACGATTTTAATAGATTGGTTATTTTACTTGCCGTACTGGAAAAAAAGGGGAAAATTCCATTTTCTGCTGATGATGTATATCTCAATGTGGCAGGTGGCTATAAATTAAAAGAAACAGCAGCGGATTTATCAGTAGCACTGGCATTATTTTCCGTAAAGTATGATATACCTTTGAAAAAATTCTGTATGGCTTTAGGTGAAATTGGATTAACCGGTGAAATCCTCCCTGTTTCTAAGTTAAGCTTACGACTCAAAGAGGCGGTCAAAATGAATTTTACTGAATTTGTCCTCCCCGCGAGGAATCAGGAAGAGGCCGAAAACTATTTTAAAGATAATCACCGGGAGGAATTACTCTCGCATGTGGTATTTATAAATCATTTGGAAGAGGCGATCCATTTTTTTAAATCACAGGTGTGAGATAAGAGAAAGGTTTGTTTTTCAATCCGTTATGATTGTGCTATTATAATTAAAATGTGTAAATGTAGTATTTCAGAAATTATTTTATGGAAACTAAAGAGGAATTTATAATATGCCGGAAAAAGTATTAAAGGCCATATTTATTCTGCTTTTTTCTGTATTGGGAATAGTGTTGTCTACCCAGACGGAACCGTTGCTTACTGCAGTCATTCCTAAAAACGTTTTGACCGAGACAATTTTGGGAATTACAATTTTATCATTGGGTGTCATGCTGATAGGCGGAATTTTAGGTGCACTTGTAGGACGAGTCATTTCGCAGGATGGTTTCATTTCAAGGCAGAATCCGGTACAAAACAGAAAAAGAAAAAAGTAGGGAAACTGCTTGATACGAATATTATTATTGATGGACGTATTTTGAATATTTATCAGTCTGGTTTTTTAGAGGGGCCAATCATCGTTCCTGTTTTTGTGCTGGAAGAATTACAGAAAATTGCTGATTCAGCAGATGTATTGAAAAGAAATCGCGGACGTCGGGGATTGGATATTCTTAATCAGATAAAGAAGAAAAGCAAAGATGAACTGATTATTTTGACGGAAGATTTTGAGGAGATTAATGAAGTTGATTCTAAATTAGTAAAACTAGCGAGAACTCATGGCTATAAAATTATTACTAATGATTATAATCTAAATAAGGTTGCGGAATTACAAGGGGTTGCGGTATTAAATATCAATGAACTTATTATTGCATTAAAACCGGCTGTTATTCCGGGGGAAGAAGTGTATGTCCAATTAGTAAAAAATGGAAAGGAAGAAGGACAAGGTGTAGCGTTTTTAGATGATGGGACAATGATCGTGGTCGAAAATGGGAGCCAATTTATCGGACAGGAAATACCTGTTATTATTGCATCCGTCTTGCAAACAAAAGCCGGACAAATAATTTTCGCAAAAGCTAAATTAGAGAGTGGATATAATGAATAGCCTTGTCTTAGTAGCGGCGGGAGAGGGAACCCGTATAGGCGGCTCAATAAATAAACTGCTTATGGAGATGCATGGACATCCTTTAATCTGGTATACCTTTAAAAATATTTTAGACAGTAAACTACTAGATGAAATCGTCATTGTTGTGAAAGATACTGAAAAAAGTCAATTTCAACAGATTCTTTCAGAATTTAAACATGCCATTCCGATTAAATGGGGACAGGGTGGAAATACGCGTGTAGATTCTGTCATCAATGGAATTTCTCAAATATCTTCTAAATCGGAGAAACTCCTGATTCATGATGGAGCGCGTCCATTGGTCGGCGGAGACGCGATAGATCAAATTCTTAACAAGCTGGGGCCTGCGCATCCAGCCGTCATTTTTGCTCTTCCCTGTATAGATACAATGAAGGAGATAAACGATGAACAAGTGAAGAAAACGGTAGACCGTTCGAAACTTTATCGTGCCCAGACACCGCAAGGGGTGCTTACGGCTTTGTACAAAAAAGCTTTATTGCAAATAAAGTCATTAAAGAATATAACAGATGATTCCTCGATATTTGAGGCGGTAAAGATTCCGGTCACAATTATTCCCGGACGCGAGAACTTTTTTAAAGTAACCACGACGGAAGATTGGAACCGCTTTAGCAATATGATATATCCAAGCAAAATACCAGCTTACATCAGAGTCGGAGAGGGGTATGACATCCATCGTTTTGAGGTATCTCGCCCTTTATTTTTGGGTGGAATAAAAATTGCTGATTCTGGTGGATTATCGGGGCATTCCGATGCGGATGTTCTGATTCATGCGATTATGGATGCATTGCTGGGAGCTGCAGGACTACCTGATATAGGCCACTTTTTCCCTGATAGTGATGTCCGGTTTGATGGGGCATGCAGTTTGGAATTACTTAAACAGGTAA
>PPYE01001256.1_pt1 | contig 10192 bp, 11 predicted proteins | sample 1559881 | NCBI WGS metagenome assembly PPYE01 (sample SAMN08240022, study PRJNA423297) | Human gut metagenome, whole genome shotgun sequencing project.
CATGCTCCCGTTGCAGCAGGACAGGAATAACAGTTTAATCCCGGTACACATACTGTTTTAGCATTGCCCTGATATATGGTTGCTTTAAACAAATTGGGAATATGAATATTGGTGAGCAGTGTGGCACCTGCCTGTATCCATCCGCGTATTCCGGCTGCTTTTTTTGACAGTAAATTCTTTTTCTTATCCAATTCCGACACACTCCAGACATAATTTTATTGCTTTACCAAGCACGACAGCTGCTTCACCCCTGATTACACCATAGCTAACCATAGTTATACCTGTGATGAGCAAAATAATTTGAGATGATTTTTTGCATTTCAAGTTTTTATTACTCCTTTCGTTTGTTGTATTTGTTGACCAGCTGACATTGGTATTATACAATAGCTGGTGTAAAATTATTGTTAAGAAACAGGTGAAAGAATCTTGAGATTATTAATAGTTGAAGATGAGAAACAAATATGTGATACGGTTGCAAAATGATTATATGATATTGGGTACGAGGTGGATACCTGTTATGATGGAGAGGATGCTCTTGAATGCATTCTGGCAGAGAATTATGATTTGATTGTTCTGGATCTGAATCTGCCCGGCATGGATGGGATGGAGATCCTAAAGGAACTCCGGCAGATGAATGAGGAGACAAAGGTTCTTATATTATCTGCAAGGGGGCAGATTGCGGATAAGGTTGAAGGACTGGATGCAGGGGCAAATGATTATATGGAAAAACCATTCCACCTGCAGGAACTTGAGGCACGTATCAGAAGTCTGACAAGAAGAAAATTTGTGCAGAAGGATGTATGCCTGGAAAGCGGCGAGATAGAATTCAATACGATAAAGCGTGAGGCATATGCAAAAGGGAAAAGGATTTCTCTGACGAGAAAAGAAAAAGGTATCTTGGAATATTTGCTTCTTAATCTGGGAAGACCGGTAAGTCAGGAGGAATTGATGGAGCATGTCTGGGATGCATCTGCAGATAGCTTTAGCGGAGCTATCAGAGTACACATGTCTTCGTTGAGAAGAAAGCTTAAGTCAGTGCTTGGATATGATCCGATTATGAACAAGGTAGGAGAAGGATATAAAATACGAGAGGAGTCCAATCAATGAAAAGAATGTCACTGCAATGGAGGCTTACCTGTATAACTACATTGTGTATTGCGATCATATGTGGCTGTCTGACTATGTTTATCTATAAAAATGGTGTGTATTATATGGATTCTCTGCAAGAGGCTGTTAATGCCCGGGAAGATGATAATGAGGGTGATTCAGATGAAATATATATCAGCATTCCGGAGGATAAGTGGGAAGAGTTTGCAAATGATTTTTCTGTCCAGGTGTACAATAATAAGGCAGATTACAAAAGAAACAGTTTGATTATTTCAGCTTTACTGGCTCTTCTTGGAGGGGTGGCTACATATTTTATAAGTGGGCATGCACTCAGACCAATCAATGAGTTTTCAGATAAAATCGAAGAGGTACAGGCACAAAATCTGGCAGATTCACGAATAGAAGAAAACAAGATTAAAGAACTGAATCAGCTTAGTGTTTCATATAACAAGATGCTTGAACGCCTCTCAGATGCATTTGAGATACAGAGACAATTTACTGCAAATGCGGCACATGAGCTTCGAACCCCATTATCTCTGATGCAGGTACAACTTGATCTATACAATTCCACCCGACATCCGGATCAGGATGCAGACACGTTACAGACGATAAAGATGGTTACGGAACAGAACGACAGACTCAGCAAAATGGTAAAGACCCTTCTTGATATGAGCGAGCTTCAGACAGTAGGACGGGATGAAAAAATTATAGTTGACGCTCTTATTGATGAAGTATTGGAGGATCTGGAACCGCTCGCGCAGGAAAAGAATATAAAACTGATTGGGAAATGTAAGGATATAACGATGGTTGGAAGTGATATCCTTATATACAGGCTGGTATATAATCTTGTTGAAAATGCTATAAAATATAACCATTTAGGAGGACAGGTTACAGTAACAGCATACCAGAAGGAAAAGCATATTTACCTGTCAGTAGAAGATACGGGAAGCGGAATTCCTGAAGATCTCAGGGAGCGCGTGTTTGAACCGTTCTTTCGTGTGGATAAATCCAGAAGTAGGGAGCTCGGCGGTGTAGGACTTGGGCTTGCGCTGGTACGGGAAATCGTGAGAGTACATGATGGCAGTATTACGGTCAGAGCCAATCCGTTCGGAGGGACAATTTTTGAGGTGATGTTTCCTCAGGGATATATTTAACCATTTGTTGAAAAACGTTAGAGATTTTAGTATACTATAAAAGAACTTAGAGCATTTGAAAGAAGGGAATAATTAAGATGGAATGGAAGAATTTTGACTTGCTTGAGTCTTATAAAAAACTTGAAGCAATGAAAGAAACTGTCAATGTAAAAGAACTTATGTCCGGAGAGAATGGTGCAAAGCGTGTAAAAGAATATCAGATACCGATGGCCAGCGGAATGACATATTGCTATGCTGCTAAGCAGGTTGATGATAAATTACTTGAAGTTTTGCAGGAGCTCGCTGATGAGGCAGAACTTGCAGATAAATATAAAGCATTGTATAACGGTGCTGTAATTAACACAGGTGAAAAGAGACTGGTTCTTCATCAGCTGACACGCGGACAGCTTGGTGATGATGTTGTAGCTGATGGTATCAATAAGAGAGAATTCTATATTGCCCAGCAGACAAGAGCAGCTGAATTTGCTAATAAAGTACATGCCGGTGAGATTGTGAATGAGAATGGTGAGAAATTCACTACAGCAGTACAGATTGGTATCGGCGGAAGTGACCTTGGCCCTCGTGCGTTATACTTAAGCCTTGAGAACTGGGCAAAGGTCAATGGTACACATAAGATGGAAGCCAGATTCATCAGTAATGTTGACCCGGATGATGCATCAGCAGTGCTTGCATCGATTGATGTTGCTCATTCAATTTTTGTACTTGTGTCAAAGTCAGGAACAACCCTTGAGACATTGACAAATGAAGCATTTGTTAAAAATGCTCTTACAAGTGCAGGGCTCGATCCGTCTAAGCACATGGTTGCTGTTACAAGTGAGACTTCACCACTCGCGGGCAATGCGGACTATCTCGATTCTTTCTATATGGATGACTTTATCGGAGGAAGATATTCCTCTACATCAGCTGTTGGTGGCGTGATCCTTTCACTGGCATTCGGACCGGAAGTATTCGGACGCATTTTGAAGGGATGCGCAGAGGAAGATGAGCTTGCAAAGAATGCAGACATTAAGAAGAATCCGGCAATGTTAGATGCATTGATTGGCGTTTACGAACGTAATTTCCTTGGATACAGTTCTACAGCAGTGCTGCCTTATTCACAGGGATTAAGCCGTTTTCCGGCACATTTACAGCAGTTGGATATGGAGTCTAATGGTAAGAGTGTGAACCGTTTTGGAGAAAAGATTGATTATGTGACAGGACCGGCAATTTTCGGTGAACCTGGAACAAATGGTCAGCATTCATTCTACCAGCTTCTGCATCAGGGAACAGGAATTATTCCGCTTCAATTCGTGGGATTTAAGCATAATCAGATGGACAATGATGTTGTGATCCAGGGAAGTACGAGCCAGCAGAAACTCTGTGCAAATGTAGCAGCTCAGATCATGGCATTTGCCTGCGGTAAGGATGATGAGAACTGTAACAAATACTTTGAGGGCGGAAGACCATCAAGTATCATCGTAGGTGATCAGCTGAACCCGGAGACACTGGGAACACTTCTTGCACATTTTGAAAATAAAGTAATGTTCCAGGGATTTGTATGGAACATCAATAGTTTTGATCAGGAAGGTGTTCAGCTCGGTAAGGTGCTTGCAAAGAAAGTGCTTGCAAAAGAGACAGATGGAGCACTCACGGAATACAGTAAATTACTTGGGATCTTTTAACTGAAAAGATAATAATAGTAACATTTATCAAAGTCCAGACAGCAAAACATGAGATCAATCGTATTTGTGTTGTTTGGACTTTTGTGGGTTCGCAAAAGGAGAAAGATTATGTCGAAAAATATGATTTGGATTACGGGAGCAGATGGTCATGTAGGAACAGCGCTCCATAAAGTACTTCCGGAACACGGATATCATGTACTGTGTACGAATAAAGAAGATGTCGATGTGACAGATATGGACGCAGTGCATCTCTACGCAGAAATGAATCGCCCGACGGTTATTATTAACTGTGCAGCATTGACAAATCCGTCAGAATGTGAAGCAAATCCGGAAGAAGCGTATAAGGTGAATGCAATTGGTGCAAGAAATCTTGCGACCGCGGCAGAACGTCTGGGTGCCAAGCTGGTCCAGATGTCTACGGATGATGTGTTTGATGGCGACAGTGAAGTTCCATATAACGAATTCGATAATCCGGTGCCGAGATCAATTTATGGCAAGTCCAAGCTTGCAGGCGAGCAGATGGTCAGTAGTCTGTGTACCAGACATATCATTATCCGTTCATCCTGGGTGTATGGAACAGGCGCAGATTTTGTGCATGAATTTCTGGAGGCAGATGACAGGATTGAAGTGGCTTCTGATGAATGCGCAGTACCAACCAGTGCAAAAGAACTGGCGAAGGTGATCATGAATCTGATAGATGGTACGAATTATGGCATTTTCCATATTGTGTGTACCGGAGGTCCGGTCAGCCGTTATGAGTATGCAGTTAAGTTAAAAGAACTGACTGGAAAAGATATCGAGGTAAAAGAGACAGCAGGACAGAAGCATGTGCGTCCGGTGTACTCACTCTTAGATAACATGATGCTGCGTATCTGCGGACTGGAAGAGCCGGCAGACTGGAAAGAGAGCCTGCAGGAATTCTTAAAAGAAATGAGATAAGGAGAAAGACAGTGAAAGAGAAAAAGAAAAAAATCAGTCTCACGACGCAGATATTTGCAGCATTGATTCTGGGATGTCTGTGTGGTGTACTCATGCACTACGTTGTGCCGTCTGGCTATGTGAAAGACACTGTATTTGTAAATGGGATATTCTACGTAGTTGGTAACGGGTTTATCCGCTTGATGAAAATGTTGGTAGTTCCACTGGTATTTTGTTCATTGGTATGCGGAAGTATGGCAATGGGTGATACGAAAAGTCTTGGAAAGATTGGCGTGAAGGCGTTACTGTTTTATCTGGTGACTACAGCCCTTGCAATCAGTGTGGCTCTTGCTGTAGGACATTTGATCAATCCGGGTATTGGTCTGGATATTTCAGGAATGGAAGCTGTTGAGACATCGACGGCAGAGGCGGTTAGTACCGCAGATACAATCCTGAATATCATTCCGGAGAACCCAATTGCAGCACTGGCAAACGGAGAAATGCTGCAGGTTATCGTATTTGCGTTGTTTGTGGGAATTCTGATCGCAAAGCTTGGAGAACGTGTGGACACGGTGGCTAATTTCTTCTCTCAGTTTAATGATGTGATGATGGAAATGACAAGCACGGTCATGCTTGCAGCTCCGATCGGCGTATTCTGTCTTATTGCAAAGACATTTTCCGGAATTGGGTTCAGTGCATTTTTGCCACTCGCAAAATACATGATTGGAGTATTGCTGGCGCTTGCAATCCAATGCTTTGGCGTATATCAGATTTTGATGAAGGTATTGACTGGTCTGAATCCAATAAAGTTCCTGAAGAAATTTGCTCCGGTTATGAGCTTCGCGTTTTCAACAGCAACATCAAACGCAACGATTCCGCTGTCTATTGATACACTGGATGAGAAGCTTGGAGTATCCAGAAAGGTAAGTTCTTTTACCATTCCATTAGGAGCAACCATTAATATGGATGGAACAGCGATCATGCAGGGTGTAGCGGTTGTATTTGCGGCACAGGCGTACGGAATTGTGCTGAAACCGGCAGACTATGCAACCGTTATCCTGACAGCGACGCTTGCTTCAGTCGGAACTGCGGGCGTGCCGTCAGTCGGTCTGGTAACGCTGTCGATGGTATTTGCATCGGTAGGACTCCCGGTAGAAGCAATCGGTCTGATCATGGGAATCGACCGTATTCTGGATATGAGCCGTACGGCAGTTAATATTACCGGAGATGCTGTGTGTACGACAATCATAGCACACCAGAATAAGCTGCTTGACAGAGACATTTTTAATGCTGATCTGAAAAAGCAGAACTAGGAATTTAGAAATGTGAATAAAACTGGGACATAATGAAAAGACTTGCAATTTGGTATCAGATTGTATATGATAAAGGTGGTTAGCAGGTGCTAACCACCTTTTTTGAACATATAGTTAGCTGGAACTAATTAGCGGAGAGGAAGAGTTATGTTTTTAGAGATCAAAGGAATTACAAAGCATTTTGGTGATGGAGAAAGTCGTGTAAATGTGCTGAAAGGCATTGATGTGAGTATGGAAAAAGGAGAGATATGTGTGCTTCTGGGACCGTCAGGATCGGGTAAGTCTACGCTGTTGAATATCCTGGGTGGTATTGATCAGGCAGATGACGGATACATTGCTATCGATGGGGAACGGACGGGTGATATGTCAGAGAAAGAACTGACTTTATATCGGAGAAAGCATTTGGGATATGTGTTTCAGATGTACAATCTGATCCCGAATCTGAGTATCCGGGAAAATATAGAAGTTGGTGCATACTTAAGTGATAATCCGCTGGATGTTGATGATCTGATGAAGACGCTTGGGTTGTATGAACACCGGAATAAGTTGCCGAATCAGCTATCAGGAGGACAGCAGCAGCGTACCGCAATTGGAAGAGCAATTGTGAAGAATCCGGATATTCTGTTGTGCGATGAGCCTACGGGAGCGCTAGATTACCATACATCCAAGGAAATATTACAGCTGATCGAGGATGTGAATAAGAAATACGGTAATACGGTCGTGATTGTTACCCATAATGGGGAAATTGAGCATATGGCTGACCGGGTTGTAAAACTTCGCGATGGAGTGATCCGCAAGAATTATATGAATGAGCATAAGATACCTGCAATGGATCTGGAATGGTAGGTGGTGAGTGATGAAGAATCCACTGAATAAAAGGCTTTCGCGAGAACTGAAAAGCGAATTTGGTAAATATCTTGTACTGTTTATTTTTCTGGCAGGGATGATCGCGCTGGTATCCGGATTTCTGGTGGCCGATGGAAGTATGCTTAAGGCATATGAACAGAGCTTTGAAAAGTATAATATCGAAGATGGTAATTTTGAATTGGATGAAGAAGCGTCAGATGTTACGTTGCAGAAGATCGAACAGGATGGTGTAATTGTATATCCGAATTCCGATTCTGATCCTGATGTTAATCAACTACGTGACCTTGCGCAGCAAGCTGTCGATGTCACCGCTCAAATTTATGCGGAGAGATCTCAGCAGACGAAAAAAGAAAAAGATCATACATCTGAGCAGTCGGATTCATTTTGTTACAAGATTCCGGTTCAGAATCATATTCCAGAATGTACCGAACTATATTACGATATTTGTCGGTGTATTTTTTGCCAATCTGATCCTGTTATTCGGCTTGATGTTCAGTCCACTCTTAGCTCACTTTGAACAGGATATAATACATAGCATGCTATGTAAATATCAGTATGTGCTTCAGGATATGGATAGTGAAGAATTCTCAGATGCACCGGATGGCACGATGACCAATGTGTTATATAAGTTTTATACAGATTCACTGTTGTCTACGTCCACAAAAGGGGCAGAAAAATACAGCATAACTACATTAAAAACACAGGAAGGCAAGTTGAAAAGCGAAGATGTTATGGTATATGGAGTCAGCCCGGACAGTGCGTATGTGGACATTGAATTCCAGAATCCGGATGATATTTATATATCCAATGCGTTTGCGGAAAAACACAATATACATGTGGGCGACAGTGTTACACTGGATGAGCCGTATGATGATAACGATTATACATTTAAGATAGCGGGAATTTATACATATCCGGCATCCATTGCAGTCTTTATGGAACAGGATCAGTATAATAAAGTATTCAATAAACAGGAAGGATACTTTAACGGATATTTTTCTGATAAGAAGATTACGGATATCAGTGATGAAATGATATCGACGGTTATTACCAAAGACGATCTGGATAAGACATGCAGACAGCTGGAAGTGTCTATGGGAAATATGATGGTATTATTCCAGGGATTTGGTGTGATCATGTTTGTACTTATCATTTACCTGTTGTCCAAGATCATTATCGAAAAGAATGCCCAGTCCATATCCATGGCAAAGATCCTGGGATATACGAATCATGAAATTAACCGTTTGTATATCACAGCAACGACCATTGTAGTAGTGTTGTCGTTGATCCTTACAATTCCGTTGGCAAATATTACGATTGAGGAGATATGTAAAGTTGCATTTGCTCAGTTTTCCGGATGGCTGCCATATTATGTACCAGAGATTACCTTTGTGAAAATGTTTGTGGCAGGAGTGATAGCCTATGCACTGGTAGCGTTTTTTCAGATACGGAAGGTGAAACGGATCCCGATGACAGATGCATTGAAAAATGTAGAATAGACACAGAAGAGTGCTTCGAAAGATGCACTCTTTTTACTGCTGTTTTATGGGGATTCGCGCTTTTATTCCTCATGAAACTGTGCTAACATTAAGTAAGTGTATGAACAGGGGTATAACAGCAGATATAAGAAAAGAGGGAGTAATCATGCGGGAGCAATTGACAAAAAGTGATGTAGAGAAGATACAGGAAGAGATCGAATATCGGAAGCTTGTGGTCAGAAAGAATGCGATCGAGGCGGTCAAAGAAGCCAGAGCGCACGGTGATCTGAGTGAGAATTTTGAATATCATGCGGCAAAAAAAGATAAGAATCAGAATGAGAGTCGTATCCGTTATCTGGAGCGTATGCTGAAGACTGCGGAAGTAATCGATGATTCATCTGCGGATAATGAAGTGGGTATCAACAATACGGTAACTCTTTACTGTGAGGATGATGATGAGACGGAAGTATATAAGCTGGTGACATCGGTTAGGGGAAGTTCACTGAATGGCCGCATCAGCATTGAATCACCGATGGGAAAGGCACTGCTTGGACACAAAGAAGGTGACAGGGTGTATATCGAAGTACAGCCGGGAGCCGGATATTATGTAGTGATCAAAAAGATAGATAAAACAGGAGAAAGCGAAGAAGATACGATTCGTAAATTCTAGGGTTTTAGTTCACATTGTTGGATATAGAGAATAAGAATAAGATAGAGGAGAAAATGAGATACTATGGATCAGAAATTATATGATCAGGTAGAACCAAAGGCAGAGTTCCTGATACAGGCATTACCGTATATCCGGGATTTCAGTGACAAAATTGTGGTAATCGAGTATGGATGCCGTAAGTATTTAAGTCCGATTGATGAGCAGATACTGATGAAAGATATTGCACTGCTCAAGACGGTTGGCATGCGGCCGGTTGTAGTACATGATACGCCGATGGGAGCGGATAAGTTCCGTGAGAATAAAAGGATTGCCAAGCTGATTGAGCTGTGCGGTGTGAAAGCCATCGGTATCTGCGGCATGGATCTTCATACGCTGCATATGGCATTAGATAATGATTTTATCCCGGTTATCGTACCGAATGACATTGATAATGAATATGAATTGATTGATCCGAAAGATGCATCATTAGAAGTTGCAGTCGGCTTAAAGGCGGACAAGTTAGTCTATCTGTCATCCCACAGAGGTATCTGGAAGGATGTGGAACGCACTAAGGTGTATCCGAGACTTACCGTAGATGAAGTCCATCAGCTGCTGGATGAGGGAAAAGTGACAGAAGGTGTGATAAGCAGAGTAGAACGCGGATTCCGTGCAGTCGAACAGGGGGTAAATCGTGTACATCTGGTAGATGGACGTATACCACACGCACTGATTCTGGAATTTTTCAGCAAAGCAGGTGTCGGAACTATCATTATCAAAGAAAAAGATATCCTGTATCCGCATGAGTTAGAATTGGATGAATAAGGAGAGATCTCTTGAATTATTGAACATATACAAGTATAATAGCACTGTATTAGGCGATGCCTTGATCCACGTCTGTTAGGGAAAATTCTCTGACAGGCGTGTTTTTTACTTTACAGGAAATTGCTTTCCTGTAAAGTAAAAAATGCTCCGCGAGGATGCGCACTGCGGCGGATAAGGTAGATGTCGCAAGCGACCGCCGCAGGCGCGAGAATGTGCCAAGGCA
>PPYE01276126.1_pt1 | contig 10191 bp, 6 predicted proteins | sample 1559881 | NCBI WGS metagenome assembly PPYE01 (sample SAMN08240022, study PRJNA423297) | Human gut metagenome, whole genome shotgun sequencing project.
CACCTGCTCTGCGCTCTCGCGGACGACCGCACCGAGGCCGGCAGCATCCTCAAGTCTGCGGGCGTCACGGGCAAGCGCGTCCAGGAGGCCTACGATGCCCTTCGCGGTGACGAGCGTGTGACCAGCCAAGACTCCAAGCCGGAGTTCGAGGCGCTCTCCAAGTACGGCCGCAACATCACAGATCTCGCGCGCCAGGGCAAGCTCGACCCGGTCATTGGCCGCGTGGAGGAGATTCGCCGCACCATTCAGGTGCTTAGTCGTCGTACCAAGAACAACCCGGTGCTTATCGGCGAGCCTGGCGTGGGCAAGACCGCCATCGTCGAGGGCCTGGCCGAGCGCATCGTCTCGGGCGACGTGCCCTCCACCATCTGCGACAAGGACGTCATCGAACTTGACATGAGCGCCCTCGTCGCCGGCGCAAAGTACCGTGGCGAGTTCGAGGACCGCCTGAAGTCCGTGCTCAAGGAGGTCGAGAAGTCCGACGGCCGCATCATCCTCTTCATCGACGAGCTGCACACCATCGTTGGCGCAGGTGCCACCGAGGGCTCCATGGATGCCGGCAACATCTTGAAGCCGGCGCTGGCCCGTGGCGCGCTGCATGCCATTGGCGCCACCACTCTCGACGAGTACCGCAAGTACATCGAGAAGGACCAGGCCCTCGCGCGCAGGTTCCAGCCGGTCATGGTGTCCGAGCCCAGCGTCGAGGAGACCGTCTCAATTCTGCGTGGCATCAAGGATAAGTACGAGCAGCACCACCGCGTGCGCATCACGGATGCGGCGCTCGTCTCGGCAGCCGACCTCTCCAACCGCTACATCTCCGACCGTTTCCTGCCCGACAAGGCCATCGACCTCGTGGACGAGGCGGCGAGCCGCCTGCGCATGGAGCTCGATTCCATGCCTGCCGACATCGACGCCGTCGATCGCCAGCTCACCCAGATGCAGATCGAGGAGCAGGCCCTTATGAAGGAGGAGGACGAGGCGTCGCGCGAGCGGCTCAAGAAGCTGCGCGGCGAGATAGCCACCACCCGTGAGAAGCTCGACGGCATGAAGGCCAACTGGCAGAATGAGAAGCAGGCCATCGATCATGTCCAGGACCTCAAGTCCCAGATCGAGGACGCCAAGGGCGAGATGGAGCGCGCCACGCGCGATGGTGACCTTGCCAAGGCCTCCGAGCTGCGCTACTCGACCATCCCCTCGCTCCAGCGCGAGTACGACGCTGCGTCCGAGGCGCTCTCGCAGAAGCAGGAGTCCGGTGGCATCCTCAAGGAGGAGGTCACGTCCGAGGAGATCGCAGACGTCGTCTCCGAATGGACGGGCGTGCCCGTGTCTAAGATGATGCAGGGCGAGATGGACAAGCTCAAGAACCTTGAGGCCGAGCTCCACAAGCGCGTCGTGGGGCAGGACGAGGCCGTCTCGGCCGTGGCTGCCGCCGTGCGCCGCAGCCGTGCCGGGCTCTCCGATCCCAACAGGCCCATTGGTAGCTTCTTCTTCCTCGGCCCCACCGGCGTGGGCAAGACCGAGCTGGCAAAGGCGTTGGCAGAGTGCCTCTTCGACGACGAGCGCGCGCTCGTGCGCATCGACATGTCCGAGTACATGGAGAAGTTCAGCGTCCAGCGCCTCATCGGCGCGCCCCCAGGATACGTGGGCTACGACGAGGGCGGCCAGCTCACCGAGGCCGTGCGCAGACACCCGTATAGCGTCATCCTGCTTGACGAGATGGAGAAGGCGCACCCCGATGTCTTCAACATCCTGCTGCAGGTGCTCGATGACGGTCGCCTCACCGACGGCCAGGGTCGTGTCGTGAGCTTCAAGAACACGATCATCATCATGACGTCCAACGTTGGCAGCCAGTTCATCGCCGGCGCCAACGCGCAGAGCGACCCCGAAGAGGTCCAGCGCAAGGTCAACGACGCCCTGCGCCAGACCTTCAAGCCGGAGTTCCTCAACAGGATCGACGACGTGGTGGTCTTCCATGCGCTGGGCCTCTCCGACATCGAGAAGATCGTGGACATCCAGCTCAAGGACGTGCGCGAACGTCTCGCAAAGGAGCGCATCACGCTCGAGCTCACGCCCGAAGCCAAGCAGTCGCTCGCGCTTGACGGCCTCGACCCCGTCTACGGCGCGCGTCCTCTCAAGCGCCTCATTCAGCGCCAGGTCGTCGACAACGTTGCCAACCTCATCATCGACGGCAAGGTCGGCGAGGGCGACACCGTCAAGGTGGACGTTGGCGACGACGACAGGCTCTTTGCCGTGCGTGACGATGCGGCAAGCGAGGAGAGCCGCCGTCGCGCTGCCGAGGCGGTAGCCGCAGAGGCAAGCGCCGGCGCTGCCGAGTCCTCCTCGGGCGACGAGCCCGTCGAGCCCGATTCGGTGGAGTAAAGTCGAGCAGATCAACGCCCAAGCCGGGCTGATGCCCCCGCCCAGAGCGTACAACGGCCCCGGAGCCCTGTGCTCCGGGGCCGTTTTTCTCGCGCTTGGCCTGAATTCCACGAACGGCGTTATCGTAACGCGATTGTCCACGTTGGGGCAAAATGGATGACAGGGCGTGCGGAGTGCAGTTGGGTCGGGGAGGGTGTGATATGGAAGATTCTGAGCTCGACAAAGACGCCATGCAGGTGGAGCAGCCCGACCCAGACGCCACGCAGCTCGTCGACCCGGGCGATGCGCCCGACATCCCCCCGGATGACGCGCCCGACGTCGACCCGGGCGACGCGCCCGGCGTCGATTCGGACGCCACCGTGCTTGCCGATTCGGATGCCACGCAGCTGGCGGAACCGTCCGCTCCTGAAGGCGGCTCCGACGACGACGTTCAAGACGAGCTGCCAACCATCGTGGTCCCCCATGCCGTCTCGGCCGGTCAGGAGGGCCCCGACGGCATCGATGCCATGGATGACCCCTACGCCCCCATCAACGACGCCGATTTTACGCGTGTGACCCCATACGCACCCGTTGCCATTGACTCTCCGGTCACGGCAGACGGCAAGCATCGCGGCCGCGTGCGCCCGTGGGCCGTGGTTCTCGTAGTCGTCGCGCTTCTCGCCGCCGCGGCCTTCGTGGTGAAGTACACCTACGAGAACGAGTATTGGGGCGGAAAGACCGTGCCCGATGTCGTGGGCAAGACCGAGACCGAGGCGCGCTCGACCCTCTCGCCGCTGGGCTTTAGCGTTACCGTCAACGAAGTGCTCTCCGACGACAACGTTGGCAAGGTCGTCTCGATGGACCCCCAAGCGGGAACGCGCACGGGCGACGACCTTGCGGTGACCATCACCGTTGCAGTTTCGCGCACGATTCCTTCGGTTGTGGGGCTAAGTCAAGCGGATGCAAAAACTGCCCTGCTCAACGAAGGGGCAAAGAACATCACCATTGTGTACAAGAACTCCAGCGAGGCCGAGGGCACGGTGCTTGCGGTGAGTCCGGACGAAGGCGAGGCGTTTGTCTCGACAGACCAGATCACGCTCACGGTGTCGCAGCCCTTCAAGGTGCCGGACGTCGTGGGCCTCTCCCTTACAGATGCGGAGAAGGCCATCCAGGATGCCGGCCTAGAGTATTCGGTTTCGTACAGTGATAAGACGGGCGATAAGAACGTGGTGCTCTCGACCTCACCCGATGCGGGCACGGAGGTTTCTGAGGGCTCTACGGTTACCCTGTATGTGCCAGCGCCCAAGCTAAGTGACGCCTATCACATATCCGAGTACTTTGACATCGAGCCGGCTGACCTTGACTCATACCTCTCCAAGCAGGGCTATTCCGTCTCGTCTACCGGTGTGTTCTCCAGTGGCGACGCCTATGCGGTCTACACCAACGGCACCGCAACCATCACCATTACAGACACGCCCGAGTCCGCAGACGCAGCTGGTACGGGGACGGGTACCAGCGCGCTTGCTGGTGGCAAGCCAGTGGGCGGCGTTCGCCTCCAGGCGTCGGCGCCCTCGGTTGCGTCCGACGCGGCCATAAGCTCGGACGGGCTTGCGTCTGTAATGAGCGCCTGTGGCCTCAGCAACCTCGTCTCCTCCCGCACGTCCGACTCGGTGCAGACCTCGCGTAGCATCGACAAGACCGGGCTCTCGTTCATCTGTGGTTACGGCCAGCAGGGCGATTACGTGTGGAGCGTGCTTCTCGGGAGCCTTAACGGGTCGTCGACCACCGCGATTGTGACCATCGCGCCCAAGAGCCACTATGACGGCCTTGACCTCAGTGAATACGGAAACGACCTGGCGAGCTACATCGCCATTACGAACTTCTACGGGAAGTGACGCGCATGGACGAGAAGAGCGCAGAACCCAAGGTCAAGACAACCGAGAAGAAGCCAGCGGAGAAGGGTGTCGGTACCAGGCCGGCGCCTGCGGCAAAGACTGCATCCCAAAAGGTCGACCCCGCCGGCCGGCCCTTCATTCGAGCCGAGAACGAGGACGATGACGGCTACGACCCATACTCAGACCGCCAGCCCCACCCCGAGCCGCTCTTTGAGCGCGACCCGTGGGACTAGCAACACCGCGCGACGAGAGCGGTTGAGCGCGGGCTAACTCGTGGTGCCCCAGTTGACCTGCATGTACTGCCAAACGAAGAACACGATTACGCACAGCACGACAATTACTGCGATAAGCGCAATCGCCGAGCGGATGCGCATCTTGCGCTCACGTGAAGCGAAGATGTCGCGCCGGCCCTTGGGAATCTCGAGGTACTGGCCGTAGTGAAGGTCGCGACGCAGCTGCGGCATCTCGGAGCGAGACTTGCGATAGGAGCGCCCAGAGAGCACGGAACCCCTGTTGGCATAGTCCGAGTCGTGCGTGAAGCCTTCAAAGCCTTCGCTGCTTGCCTGGTTGTCGAAGTCGTTGATGGGCGCGACGGTCTTGTGCGGCGTGCGTGCGCGTGTGTAACGCTGCGGCCTTGGGGCTGGCTGCGACGCCTCTGGCGCGGGCGTCTCGTCAAAACCTGTGACAGGGGAGTTCTCGTCAGAGCAATCGGCCAGAACGGTCTCGTCTGGCGTCGCCACGCGAGGATCCTGCGTGACTTCTGGAACAGAGAAGTGCGAACCCTCGGGACGTGCCTGCGGGTGGGAAGAAACGTTGCCTGGGTTGTCCGGATCGTCGTAGTTGTTCATGTGTTCGTGCCTCCGGTTGCGGTCTGCACGGCAATGTCAACATCATAGAGCACGAGAGGGCCAAAGCCGTTTGCGACGTGCCCATTGTGTCGTTGGCGTGCGCAAGGACAAAATCTAAGTCGTAGACACTAAGAAAATCTTTGCTGGGACGTTTAATAAATCGATTGTCGGGAACATATACCAACGAACACCAAGGGTGCCTCAAAGAGGTGCCCGCACGTCTCAAGGAGTTGAGCATCATGGCAAGCATAATTCCGTATGACAGGTATGCAAGGGCCCTCAGCAGCTGGCCGTTCAACGCGTTTGACGACTTCTTCTCTCCGTTGGCAACCACCGATAGCGACCTTGCCTTCAAGATGGACGTCGAGGACGCGGGCGACAGGTACGTGGTGACCGCCGAGCTCCCGGGCGTCAAGAAGGACGAGGTCGACGTCGAGCTCAACGAGGGCAGACTCTCCATCTCGGTGGACAAGAAGGAGTCCGACGAGGAGAAGGGCAAGAACTACCTCCACAAGGAGACCAGCGAGTGGAGCGCCACGCGTGGCGTCTTCCTGAAGGATGCCGCTGCCAGCGGCATTACAGGTGAGCTTGAAGGTGGCGTCCTCACCATCAGCGTCCCCAAGCAGGCCGAGAAGTCCAACGTCACCAAGGTCGCAATCGACTAGCCTTGACCAACAGCAGGGCCGGCATTCATCCCTCGCCAAGGCCCGCGTGCGGCGCCCCAGTGAAAACCGGGGCGCCTAGTTGTTTCAAGGCCATTTGGGGCACGCGCCTAGATTGCATCTGCCCGCAAGGCTTCCACGATGTTGAGGGCGTGGCTGCGGCGTAGCGCGTAGGCCACGGAGAGCCCGAGCACTGCCACCACGCCTGCAACCGCGCCGGCCACATAGTCCCAGGGCAGCTCGAACGAGAGACCCACACTGGAGCGCAGCGCCAGCCAGAAGAGCCAGACCACACCCACCGAGAAGACCAGGCCAAACCCCAGACCACGCAGCGCGTAGCTCGCGCACTCGGCTGCGAGCATGCGGCGGAACCCCTTGGGCCCCAGTCCCACGCTCTGCAGCACGGCAAACTCACGCGTGCGCAGGATAATGCTCGTGGAGAGCGTGTTGAACACGTTGGCAACTGCGATGAGCAGACACACTACCGAGAAGATTGTCACCAGGAGCTTGAAGAGGCCAATGACGGCGTTGGCCGACTCCTTCTCGGCTACGTTGTTGTTGACGTAGACAGAGCCGCTGGCACCCACTGCCGTGCTGGCTGTCTCCTCGAGGGCATTGCCCGCGTCAAAGGGATCGGCACCTTCGGCAAGTGAAAAGGGCGCCACGACACTCGACGCCGAGAAGAGATTGGGATGCGCCTCGAGCGCGGAGCGTGGCATGACCAAGGCGAGCGTCGGGGAGGACGTGAGGCCCGTGTCGCCAAGCTGCGCTGGTAGCGAGTCCAGCGTTCCCACAAAGGAGATGCTGCCAGAATCCACGGCCGCGTCCTCGATGCTGGTCTGGTGTTGCGTTCCGCTCGCGTCGTTGCCCGTGCTCTCCCACGTCTGAACCAGGGCGCCACCGCCCGAGTCAAGCAGGAGGGTCGACTGAAGGTCGCGCAGCTCGTAAACCGTGGCGGTAGTAGGCGAGCCGTACGGGGCCACCGTCTTCACGCTGTTGGATTCCATCGTGGCCAGCACGTTGAGCGCTAGCGCCGGCATGCTCGTGCCATCTGCCGCCGTGGTGCTGCTTGCGCCGGCTTCCTTGCAGAGCTCGGTCCAGGTGTCGTCATCCACAAACGAGACGAGCATGGGGCCGGCGTACGAACCGTCTTCGGTGGCGCTGCTGCCACCGGCGTTGTAGTTCGCGAGAAACGCGCGGCCATCCGCCGAGATGCTGCCGGCTGGCAGGGTCGCCTCGAGGACGCCGCTCACGATGACCTTGCCCGGTATGAGGCCCTCCACCTGGTCGGATATGGCCTGTACGTCTCGCACGAGGCCCAGCGTGGCCCTGGACACGGTGCCCTGGTCGGCCTCCTGGCTGTTGTAGACGGTAAGCGAGATGTCGGATCGGCTGGTGGCACCAAGGTCGTTGACAACGTCCACGGCGCGCCCCATGTAGAGCGAGATGGTGCCGGAGAGCACGATGAGCACGACCGAGAGCGCGAGCGACACCACGACGGTGCGGCCGCGCGAGCTGGAGCGAGAGAGGTTCCTGCTCGCCAAAAGGCCGGGAAGGCCGGCAATGCGCTCGAGCAGCGGCTTTCTGGGCGCCGTGCCGCTGGCCTGGGCCTTCTCTATGGCGTGCTCGGCTTGCTTGGAGAGCCTTACGTCTTGCTGCTGACGTATGGCATCGATGGCCGAGACCCTGCTCGCTCTCCACGCGGGTGCCCATGCGCTGGCGAGAAGCACCAGGAAGGACATGGCCGCCATGCCCGCCACCACGGTCGGGCTTACCACCAGGGGTATGCCCTGGGCGGTTCCTGAGAGCGAGCTTCGAAACATCGCATCAAACGCCCGCGCCGAGCTGCTGAGCATTGCCGCGACGCCCGTAAGCCCCGCCACAATCCCCAATGGTATGCCCACAAGGCCAATGGCTGCGGCCTCCATGAGCACCGTCCTTCTCAGCTGGCGCTTTGACGCGCCCAGAGAGGAGAGCAGGCCAAACTGCCGCGTGCGCTCGGCAACCGAGATCGAGAAGGAGTTGCCGATCATCCCTATGGCGGCCACCACGATGACGCTACCAATCACGGCGACCATGCCCCGCAGCGACTCCATGACAGTGCTCTCGTCGCTGGCCATGCCTTGGAACGCCAGCAGGTAACCATGTAGGTAGTAGTCTTCCTCGCCGAAGATGCTCGCGGCCCAGTCCTTGAGGGCGTCGCGAGTCGAGAAGCCGCTCGTGCTCACCCACACGCGCGTGAAGGTGGGGCTCGAGACGTCGTTTGGCGAGACGATCGCCGTGGCGCCTACCTCCTCGAAGGCGGCGAAGTCGTTTCTCAGGAAGTGCTGGGGTGTGTAGAAGCCCACCACGGTGAAGCTGCGCGTGGTTGTTGGCGTGCCGAGGGTGTCGCTGTCGCCGAGCGTGGCGCCTAGGGGCAGCGTGACGGTGGACCCCAGCTCGATGGGGCCGTCGCTGGTGGCGCTGGCGCCCGAGCCGTCATCCGTGAGCGTGACGCCGGAGAGCGTGACGGGCAGCATGACCTCGCCCGCACCCTGGGGCTCGCGGCCAGAGCGAACCGTGGGCATCACGGTGAGGCCGCGCGCCTGGTCTGCGCCGCCGCGCAGCGCCTGCGGCGCGGTCTGTATGGCGAGCAGCGTGGTGCTCAGGCCGGCGTCGCTTGCGTACGAGGCAAAGCCCGCCACCTGGGATTCCATGGCGGCCGACACGTTAGTGTCTGTGGCCAGCCGGCCAAGCGCCGAGTCTGCCTCGGCCGGCTGGAGTTTGTCGTACACCTGCCAGGATCCCTCCGTCTCGATGGTGCGGCCGAGAAGGGCCGCGGCCACGCTGGTGGCGGTGGCCACCACGCCCGTGAGCAGGGCGGTCGAGAGGATCACGCCAATTACGGTGACCACGGTGCGCGTGCGGTTCTTGCGCAGCGACCGCAGGGTGTAGCTTGCAAAGACTCCCATCATGCTCACCCCCTGCGCTCGTCCGAGACCACGCGCCCATCCTCGATGGCGATTACGCGCTGGGCCATGAGGGCAACGTCCTCATCGTGCGTGATCACCACAAGGGTCTGGTGCAGATCCCTGTTGGAGGAGCGCAGCAGCCGCATGATCTCGGCGGAGTTCTTGGAGTCAAGGTTGCCGGTGGGCTCGTCTGCAAGCACGATGGCGGGCGAGTTCATGAGCGCCCGGCCAATGGCAACGCGTTGTTGCTGGCCGCCCGAGAGCTGGTTGGGCAGGTGGTGCTCGCAGCCCCTGAGACTAAGCGACGAGACGAGCGAGTGCAGGCGCTGCTCGTTTACCTTGCGGCCGTCCATGCGCACGGGGAGGGTGATGTTCTCCTCCACGTCCAGCACCGGTATGAGGTTGTAGAACTGGTACACCAGCCCCACCTCGCGGCGCCGGAATACAGCGAGCTGCTCGTCGCTGCGCTTGTAGACGTCCTCACCGTTCATACGGACCGTGCCCGAGGTGGGACGGTCGACGCCGCCCATGAGGTGCATGAGCGTGGACTTTCCAGATCCAGACGAGCCCACGATGGCAACGAACTCGCCGGCCGCAATGGTGAGGCTCACGTCGTCGAGGGCCCGCACGGCGGCAGGCCCCGTCCCGTAGACCTTGGTGAGGTGCTCGATGCTCAGGATGTCCATGGCACTCCCCTCGATTGACTGTGGTTGTGCCACCATGGTGCGCTCGCGCGACCACGCGGCCGTGACGCGCGCGTGACTAAACCGTCACCTTGGGAAATACCAGGTCGAAGCGAGCGCCGCCGGCCGGAGACGCATTGGAGGCCGTGATCTGGGCTCCCTGGGCCACGAGCAGCGCGCGCGAGAGCGAGAGGCCAATGCCCACTCCGCTTGGGTTGCAGGCGTCCTCGTCGCGGTGGGCGGGATTGCTCGTGCCGTGATAAAAGCGCTCGAAGACGTGAGGAAGATCCTTCTCGGCAATGCCTGGCCCGGTGTCCTCGACGCGGATGCGGCACGCCACGGTGTCCTCGCTTGCCGTGATACTTACGCTGCCGCCTGCTGGCGTGTGCTCCACACAGTTCTTGAGCACGTTGGTCAGCGCCTCTCGGGTCCAGGCTGCGTCGCCCATGAAGGAGCAGCCCTGCTCAACGTGGGTACGGAAGGCCACGCCGGCAAGGTCTGCGGCCACGGCGAGCGGCTCCTGCGCTGCCTTGACCAACGCGGGCACGTCCACGCGGCGGCGCTCCAGGCGCACCACACCGGCGTCCAGGCGGGCAATCTTGAGCAGGGATGAGACGAGCCACTGCAACTGTTCCAGCATGCGGCCGCAGTCACGCACGCGCTGGGCCTCCTCGGGCGTGGCGGCCGTCTTGCGGATGAGTTCCAGCTCGATGCCAAGCGACGTGAGCGGGGTGCGCAGCTGGTGCGAGATGTCGGCCAGGGCGTCGGCAAGCGCGCGCTTCTCAGCCTCAAGC